>Ga0126335_1001940_pt1 | contig 12064 bp, 9 predicted proteins | sample OlaspJWI45metaG_FD_108409 | JGI IMG/M metagenome (GOLD analysis project Ga0126335, IMG submission 108409) | Marine gutless worms symbiont microbial communities from Oahu, Hawaii - Olavius sp. 1 OAHU.JWI-45 metaG | ecosystem: Host-associated > Annelida > Digestive system > Unclassified | place...
TCCATGATACTCAACATCAACATCACGTGACCAGTCTAATTTTTACTCTAACAAAGAAAAGTGATGTTACAGTCTCAAAAATCAAATAATTAATAGAAATCATATTTCTGATATACAATTAACAAAACAGTCTACTCAGAATCGTTAGGTGGCGGATAATGCAAGTGTTAACTGTTCAAACTGATACACTTCACTGTCCACTGCTGCTGCACGAAGTGCAGCGGCAGGAGTCGAACCCGCGACCTTTTTTAGTCGTGCGCACAACAGCAACCACTACACCACCGAGCCACCCGCTAAAGACCGGCAACGTTTGAAATTTCGAGTTTGGAACGCAGCATCTGTCATGTAGATTGAGAGAGACAGTATGCAGACGACAGTGGACTGGGAAGTTACGCCAAGCTTGTACTGGACCCGGTCTGCCACATCGAGCCAGTGCAAGTCGGCATGTAGAATCTGTGACAATTCACGATCGTACTTGCGCATGACACTGGTGCATAAGTACTGTTAGTATTAGTGACGTACCAGCACTAAGTGCATGCCGTTAAGTAACTGTAAACATAGTGCATCGCTACACGAACGACTTCGCTGCAATGGATTACCGTTAAAGCGGTTCTTTCCAGTATAATGACCACAAACCTACCGTGTTTGTGCATCGTCCTACGCAGCCAATTTGTGTTAATTCGTGCGATGTCTAATTTTTAAGCCGCATCCAACACACGAGGCGCGGACTATTGCGATCAGTGATCCAGGCGTCTGTCAGTCTGTATGTCTGTCACGCGGGCGGGCTGTGCAAAAACGGCTGAATGAATGGACGTCGAAATGGGGCGAAGGCTCCTTGGGACCAAGAATCATTGTATTGGATGGAGGTCTCTATCCCCACTCGAGGAGAGGGGGTTCAATGCGGCCTTTGCCAAATTACTTTGGCCACTTGTTTTTAGTAGCCTACGTGTTTCAAAAGTAAGATTGGTACATCATCCAAACAGAGCAATAATTATGTGCCTACAGTGCGCCAGCGCCTTGAGTGCTGCTGGACCGTTGACAAAGTCGATCTGTTTGTACGAACGTGTGATAGTAAGAGTTACGGTGTGTCTTAATATAGGCTATAATAGATCGTTCTCACTGGAATAAAAAGACACCGGCCTGAACACGACACGTACAAACATTGAGTAATTGAATATTACCACTCGCACATGCACACTTCGTCATTTCACAGTCAAGTTGTACAAACTGTAATGACAACGAGATCACAATACAATGGATAATACGCTACATACCACAGTATTAAAACCGATTCATAGACAGCTTAGTCTACAGCAGGAATCAAGTCAAAACGCTAAAAAAACAAAAGTAAAAATTCGTTGGCCCAAAGTCGTTCCATAAGAAGAGTGAAAATATGGAGGAAAGGATTATAAAAAGTTTTCTGGCTGAAAGAGTGAAGGAGTGAAGAACTGTGAAAGCGATGGCATTGACGACCATCTGACATGAATAAGTAAAATGAGAGTGGAGAAGACTGAATATTAACAGGCTGACAAAAAATCAAAAAAATGATTCCAAAGATAAGACGAAGAATATCGAAAAGACCGATTACTGATCATGGAAGAAGAGCGAATAGGCGGACGAGCAAGTGTGACAATAGATGAAGAACGGTACTAAACGGAAACAAAATCATGTGGATAAGAAAGTTGCAAAAATTTTATGAGGAAAAAATTGTATACAGTATAAAAGTAAAACAAGAGGCCAAAGTAATTTGGCGAAGGCTGCATCGAATGCGCACTGCACACACTGCATGCGTTGGACTCTAACTATACCCATTCCTAAGACATGCAGGTCACGTGACAGGTCGGTGGGAAAAGGCCTCAGAGAAAGACAACCCTACTCCACTCCAGAAGCTGGGTACCTTAAGTATACAGACACAAATCCTCTCAATTACTAACTACACATACCCACGCACTGTCACTAGAATATAGTGACAGTAGCCGCGCAACACCTACTCCTATACAACTCACCGCATACACCAGGGGCAGCGCACTGAGCCAGCTATTGCAGCGGGCCTCAGCGCTGACTGTGGCCTATCAGTTCAGTTCAGTTCAGTACGAATATTCATAACGCGCAATTAAACAGGACGTCACATTGCGCCCCGGTTGCAAGAAAACCAATATGTTTTGAGTTCATGCCTGAAGCTGCTGTAGGTGATATCCTCGTCGCCTAAGTGTCCTGGGAGGCTATTCCAGACACGAGGCCCCGCGACAGCGAAACTTCTGTCACCGAATATGTTGTGTGTGCGTGGAACAACACACGATCTGTCGGTAGACGAACGCAGGCGACGTCGAGGCCCTTCCGAGACCAGATGTACGTCATCAGACAGGTACGAAGGTGCATGGCCAGACAGAGACGAGAAGACAAAACATGCCAGTTTGAAGTTAACTCGAGCTTAGCTGGTGACATCACTCAGCAGGTATTGATGGATGGCCCTCATCTCTCTGTATGCACGCAAAATTTAAAGTCTATAGCTTCAGCTGTTCTGAAGATATGAAGGGGGTCCCATAATTTAAAAGTGGGCCTCCTTTTCCCTGTAGAGGATCAGGACCTACATCTAACACAATGTTCCATGGGTCCCCAGAAATGTTGACCCCAAACAGCATCTTAATCTGTTCAGCCATTTTGTACAGTGAAGCCGAGATGAGCCGCGTGACAGACAGACAGACTGACAGACACACAAGGCCAATATCGGTAAGAACAGTCAGCATCTCATGCATTCGATGCAGCCTAAGCTGTAGCTGAGTATACACAGTAGGCTATACTCAGTGAGTAGGCTATACACAGCACATTGAAATTTTGGTTATGTGCTGCACAAGTGCTGTTTTAGTTGTGCGAGTTTGCAGGCGTCGTTTCTTTTCGTCCTTGAAAACGTTGTAAACTGTTAAGTTTTTTATATTTATTTATTTAAAGCCCGTATAGGAAGGAATTGAAAACATGTCTGATGTGGGAAAATTTTCAGAGCGATACGAGCAAGAAAGTTATGGATGTGTTGACTGCTGAGTCTATTTATTTAATGGTTTGAAATATTGTACTACATGCCATAATAATCAGGTTTTGAATGATCAATAAAGGTGGCAATGATACTGGTTGTTTCATGAACAAGGTAAGGACAGATACGGCGGAGTGCACGAAGACAGTAGCAAGATTTAGACAAAGCTAAAATGTGGTCAAAGAAAAATGGATATTCATAATAACTAAAACATGATTAAGGCAGATTTAGCGGTAAGCTTATTTATCTTATTCACTGACAGGAAAGACTCAAACAAGCGACAAAATACGAACTACTTCTTTGCAAAAAAGTTATAAAAATAAGTCTTATACTGTACAGTCGCATGAGAAGATAATCCCAGGTTATAACGACTAGCGCTGAATGTCAGGCAGATCATGTTACTCATAAACACAGAAACCTATACTTCTTATATTTCTAATCTTCTAAAATGAAAGCTAGTGACCTAATCCAATATGCAATATTGGATTAGGTCACTAGCTTTCATTGTCACTAGCGGCATTGAGTAAACCTAGCGCACCCTGTATGGCTGTAGTCCATGGCTGTAGTCCATGTATGGCTGCTTACATTACCGTGCTGAACTGTGTGTGCGTGCTGCCCTGCGTGGCAGATACTGTGACTTTGCAGCGTTGTGTCTGCAATTGTAATAAAGAGACGTTATTATTATTATTATTATTATTATTATTATTAATATGCGCACTAATACTGACAGACTTCCTAAGCATTGAAAATCGTCATAAAATGATTAATCACAAAGCTATTAAACCTACGGTAATTCAAGTGATAGACAAGTGTGTGAACAGTGTTAAGTAAATAATCAAGTTATCTTCGCATTGCCTAGAAACAATCACAAGTCACGTAACGTAACAACATTGGCTAAACACTTTACATGAGATGTTCACAACTCGTCAGTAGGATGAGAATCGGTCATTCCCGGTGTCTGGTCTGTGCACGCCAATAGTAGTACACGTGTGTCTAGCTGGAGATATTACGCGAGACGGCGTCGACGACGCGCGAACGTCAAAACTGCGAGGAAATGACGCGGTTCTCCAGCGAACGTTCAGACCCCTGCAGTCTGGCTCGGACGCCGCCGCTAGCGGTCGGGCGCACGGCATCGCGACCATTGGAACATCGTCAGCAACAACGACTCGGTGCCCTGGCGGAGACCCACACTGCCGTCCGGTCGCTTCACGGCGACGACGGCGACGTCTGCAGCAGCAGTCGGCGCAGCACAGTCGGCGACTCAGAACGGCGCGAAAGTTACGACTGCAGAGGCAGTAGATGACGAAGTTAGACGCCGAGTTGATAGTTATGAGAAGGTTACTGAGCTGAGCCATGTAACGGCGACACAGCGCAACTGTAGCTGCACTGTCACCAAGCCACGATGGAAAACCGATCTGTAGCGACCAGATGACTTGTGCCGTCATCGCGACCGTGTAGCAGATGATGCACATCAGGACGACGACGATGACGATGATGGTGACGCGTCTAGCTGACTCGAACGTCGATGAGTTATACGGCAGTGACGCGTTCGGTGCGGCGACGACCATAGGCGCCGTAGATCGCAGACTGGAGCCGCCGCCGTGTCGAGGCGTTCTGGCACGGTACGACAGCAGAACGCCAGTGCGGTAAGAAGTGTGGTTGTACTCGAGTTAAGTCCTCGACTTTAAACATTCTCCACGACTAAATGTTAAGTCCTTGTCCTTGTCCACGAACCTTAAATTTTTGTCAAGCAACAATGCCTTTAAGGACTGTCGGACTTTCTTTGGATTTCCCGTACTTGTTACGATTATTGGATGCTGGTATGCTTGTTAGTTACAGTAATACTTGGTTTTAACATTTTATGCGACGTTATTGAAGCTGATTATCGAGTCACGAGAAGCTCTGATGTTGTGTTGCCACTCTGATTTGAGTTTGAAACTTCCAGTCCTTGTCCTTGCCCCCTAACCTCAAGTCCTTGACAACGCTGGCGGTGTAAATAAGTAATCAAGTAAATAAGTTGTCGCCAGTGCGGTATGCGGTGGAGCGACGGAGAGACAGGATGACGTAACTGTTGAGGACCGTGAGGACGATCATTGGAATGAGGTACTGGACCAGCAGGAATAGCACGATCCCGTAGACCATCACGTATACCTTGCTGTCTAGGATCGACGACACGCGCCTGCAGAGTGCACACAAAATGTACAATAGTATTCTAGCAAACCATCGCAGCAATTGCCAACTAGGCTAACTCAGCCTTCCATCCATCCGGGGTCAGTAAATGATGAGCAGCTTAGGCTGAGAAGTAAAAACGCAAAAAAGATATGATTCATTTAATTTGCGGATAAATGTGTGGGTGACAGATAAAACTGCGTGATCGCTGGACAACGGGCGGCGATGAGGTACTCCCGTGAAGAGGCGTTATATCAAGTGTTCTGTCCGTATATTTACCTTTGTCTTCTAGCTATGAGTATATGAGTAGACCTATTGCTATGAAGTGAAGGTCAGTTTACAGGTTCATTGTCATTGTTATCAGTCACTTTCCAGCATTTTTGATGCGTGATAGACATAATGCACACGGAATAAAATCGCTTTTACGGCTTTCGTTTCATACATTATTAACTTAATGCTGTATGCGTGCCAGATAAACCTATAGCTTGTGCTATAGCAAGTAGGCTTACGGTATGCGTTCAAATCAAATTTAATGATAATGAACTTAAAAGTGGACAAATCAATATTTGTTGAGTTGCAATTTACCTCAGTATACTGTGTACAAAATATTACAACAATCGATCAACGTTTGTAGAAACTACAGTAAAATTAAAGGTAGTGGGCGTTTTTTGCACATCGCGTATACAAACAACGACATCTTTTGACGTTCGTATAATTTCTCAACCTTGAACTACGTCGATTGTTATTTATGTCAGTTCTTCAAGACTTCTAATGCGCAGTGCAAGATAAGTCAACCAAGTGTTCTAAAAAGAAACGGGTAACTTAAGGACACCAAAATGTCAACGCTGATAATTTCATCAACTTTTACAAATTCGAAATAAAAATTTCTCATGTTGTCGAAAGAATAATCACAACTATTCTTTTTTCTGATATTGCAACTCGGCCGAGTCTCTGCTCTATTATGGCTTAACGCTCAGTTGTTGCGGAAAATGTCAACGGTTAAAAGCAAGCTTAGTACTGACTGACATACGCTGTGTGTCTGATCAGTCTGATGAAAGAGGACCACTGCATAACATATTAATATCAAAGGTTTGTAGCCCACGCGTGTAAAATGACGCGCGTCCCGTGTGGTGCCGCTTGAATTACACCGGTGCACACATGGCTGCGCGCGACAGTTGCTACGTCGTATAGGCTACTGTTGTTTTTACGATGACCAACGCTGCTATGAGCCTATGATCGAACGCTGGAATGAAACGGTCAATAACGGCACGGTTATTACTGCACGGCATTGCCGCGCTGGTGTACGACCTGATGAGTTCGCGACACACATTTGCTGACGTCGTTGGCGCAAACGCTGCATGTGCAATTGTAACAAACCGCACGAGTTTAGCGACCGACAGCATGGCAAACACAGATGCAGTTCCAGATACATAAGCAAAAGCATATTAATCAAAGAGGCTGTTATAAATGCATGGGCCTGTTTACAGCCAGTGATGATTCTGCGATGAGGTTCTTTCGTGAATAAGCACTATATCAAGTGTCCTTCGTTGTTACGTTTACCTATAGCCTACAGTGTGGAACTCAACTCAAATATTAAACGATTCTCAAAATTTGTTCACCATTAAAAAGGCAACACTCACCGCATGCAAATTTATGCATTTACCGCACTACTTTCTAGATTTAAAAGTAATAGTCACAAATTTTGAAGAATACAAATATGCAAACACAATACTAAGCTCATGCAATATTGACGAAGTATTATGCGATGTGGTGTGATACCGACAGTGAATTAGATTACACTCAGTGTTATGAACGGTTAATTATGTTTCTTCTAAAACTGTCGAGTCTTTTGGTTAGGCAGCAACGTGCATCATGCGCCCATTGCGACCGATGATCCTGTAGCGCGGTATGTCAGTGTGTCTGTCTGTTACGCGGCTGCGCTGTGCAAAACGGTTGAACTGATTGAAATGCTGGTCGGAGTGGAGAGTCTTGCGCACCTAAGGCACATTGTTGTAGATGGATGTCCCGATCCCGTCACGACTTCTCCCAAATTACTTTGTCCTCCTGTTTACAACTATACACCAGCACAAATTACAGTATATGCCTACTGCTTGGTGACAGAGAAGCGATGTGTCAACAACTTGCTAAGCAGCAGCGCTCCGACCATGAGCAAAACACAGGAGCAGCTGCAGAACCCACATCTCTTTATCCCGACCCGAATCCACAGTTGCATTACCACGCTCTAAGTTAGCAGACGGGCATGACCAGCATTTTTAGTGCGCTGTAATGCAATAAAAGATTTGCTGCTGATTTACGGAAGGGGCAAATGTGATGAACAGAACATAAACAGCAGCGTCATAGCGTATGCGTTTTCGTCTGTTTACGACAATTGCGACAGATTTACCGTGCAACCTATAGCCTATTGGTTCTTTGTTTTATGGTAGCTAATCAATAATAAATAGCTTAAACACCGTAAAACCAACCAACAACATTGGTTGCAAACAACAACAACAACAACAACAACGCAATACTTTCTGCAATGTAGGGCGAGTCGGATATTACACGTCAGACTGTAGGCAAAGAATAACACCTCAACCCCGCGGCGACATTTCTCATTATCACCCTGAAGTATGTACAGTAGGCTTGCACATGATGAATACTGATTACTGAGAATCCGAATTTAGTAAGTAATCCGGTCACATCTAGGTTGGATGGTTTGTCGCTGAAACATGCCCAGTGATCATTAGTGCCCAGTCAACATCTGATAGGCAGGCTAGAGGCCTGGCCGCCGGGTGCACAGACCGAACTAGAACGAATTGCGGCTGCAGACCGGACGGACGTGTAATAACTTAAGTCGTGGTTTGCGGCAATGCGTCGGTAGTCGGAAATGACGCTGTATTCACAATCTCTCCAGTGTTGTCCGCTATACACCGTGTCGCAAAAACTAAACCCCGCCCCTAACTGCTAACTCAGTATTTTATCATACCTTAACTAATTTTCAATTATTTCTCCGCTTGAAACGGTATGAAATTTCCAACAAAATTATACAGTATTTCCCATCGCACCTTAAGCATGTTGCTGCACTATCTGGAAAATCACAAGTTTAAATTTGCTGTAAATGTGGAAAAAAACGCAGTGCACTTATTTTAATGCATCTGACGTAGGCTACTTACTCACGAAGATGAGATGGGTGTCAATTTTTCCGGTACACAATGTAGTCGTCAAAGTCGGCAATCGTAGTGAAATGAGCGTTGAACACTGGGTATCGCGCTGATCTTTCACATTAACCAACTAATCCTTTCGCCTTATTGCTCACAAACAGTGTTGGCGAAATCGCAACGCTCAGCTGATGCCAGTTTACCGTCATAAAAACAGTTACAAACATAACTATAATCGTCGGGGCGGTGGAGAGGTAATTAGAGTGCCCGACTTGGGATCGAAAGGTCCCGGGTTCGATCCCCGGGCGGTGCCAAAAAGTGAATGCATGTTTGTAAATATTTACCATTATTAAGTTGTGTCGTGTGTTGTATTATGTGTTTGATTGTTGTTTCTGTTTGTACATTGTTAATTCACGGCACTGAGTAAGCCTTGCACCGCTATTTAGCAGCGTGTATATTAGTGTGTTAAACTGCATATTTTATGTTATGTTCATATGATGATTTGTGTTATATTATACAGGCCTATGCATTGTCCTGCGTGGCAGATATTGTGTAATCCAGCATTCGTGCAGCAATACAATATACCATTATTATTATTATTATAAATGTAAACATCATGTTAGCTAAGTCACGTCAACGTTATCCAGTAGCTCGGTCGTAAACTGCTAAATACGTATCTTGACAGTATAAATGTGACAATAAATAAGACATGCGAAATGTTATTAACGTGAACTGATTGATACAATCCAAATTGAACAATGTGACAGAGAATTTGTAATTACTGCCAGAAAGCGAAAACTTCACCAAGCCCCTTCTTCATCCACATGATCAGAGAGCATAACCTCTGTACAAGAATTTTTGAAAAGCGAATGCATGGCACAAAAAAAACAGAGAAAGGCCATGAAGCGACGGTATCATAGAATAGACCGTCAAGACTCTAACGGAATGCACAACAACAGCAAGATGAGACAGAAAGAGTTAAAGAAAACCGATGTGTCGTTCCGTGGTCTCCGGCAATTTAGATTGAATGACGACGACGACAACAACGACGACGTACTGCAGTCAACTCGTCCCCAAGCCAAGTCGTCCCCAACTCAATTCGATAGAACTCGTTAGAACTCGTTAGTGTTTAGGTTAGGTTAGGGTTAAGGTTGGGGTATAAGGTTAGGGCCAGGGTTAGGTTAGTCTTGGGACGAATTGGGTTGGGGAATACTTGACTTGTGGACGAGCTGACTGTAAACCACGACGACAGTAAGTTTGTACGCAGTACGCAGATGAAACATATTTTGGCAATTAATTGACAGAGAGAAACATAGAAACCGAACTGTTACGCTACGCTGACCTGGTTGTAACAGTTCTGTTATGACATAATGCAGGATTTCTTTGCAGAAAATCAATATAAATATTTTATGCGCGGTTTAAACTATCTGCACGACTAATGCGTTGTCGAACGGCCTGCACAACTCGCTTAGTGAAAATCTGTCACGCGGTAGCGGCAAGTGTCGGTAGGCGACGCGGGAAATTATATTACAGTAGCTAAGTGTGACGTTTGTCTCTGGAGACGTGTAACGGAATAACAACAACGTGTGGCGGACAGCATGAGCAGCAATCTTAGACGCACTGTGTGATGGCGGGCATGAATAAAGAAGAAACGAGTTGCTAATGAGACTGGAATGACCACTGCGTTCAAATGTCAGTAAAGTACAGCACAAGCCGGTAGGCGACTGGGTTGACAATCTGCTAAGTCTCATACGCCTGTCAAAGATTAATAACTATTTCTTGACACCGAGCGGCGGAGAAGATTACAATAGAACAGATATGTTAGCATCACAGCGTGACACCCGTCCACAGTGCCATCCAATAAGTGACGAGCCTACAAGTGACCTCATGCCACGCAATGTAGCGACAGATATTTGCCGCTGCAACATGAGGACATATACACACGCATAAATAGACTGATAGATCGAAAGAGAAAGACTGAGGATGGGGGCTGCTTAACTGAGCGCCAGCCAATACTGGAACAACCGCGTGAGTAAAAACTGCATCCGTATATTTTTGCAATAACTTTGTCAAAACTTTCTGTGATGCAACAGTTACTGACACATGTATAATAATAATAATAACTTTGGAACAAAACACACCTTCGTGTAGGCCTGTAGGGGCCTAATAAAGCCAATTTTAGTTGATGTTCATAGACACTGCAGACGTTATAGTCACTGAAATTGACGAAACTGACAGCTATTGACTAATTTCGTGATTAGTTACCGCTGCAAGTCAGAGTCATTATCGAGTTTTGTGCGTGACAAATCTGCTGAAGCCGGCTGATCGATCAGTCATCAAACACTGTCATCAATAATAGCACCTATGCGGGAAGAAATATGAAATCTACCCGGAAAAAAGTCATACACTTGATATAGTGCCTCTTAATGAAAAAAACCTCGCCGCAGAAGCGCTCAGGTATGGCACGCGTTGTCGAGAGATAACACAGTTTACCTGCACACCCACGCGTTTATCCACAAACGAAATAAACCGTACCTGCTTTCGCTTTCCCAGCAGCAGCTGGTCCTCATTTACCGACCCCGGAGGAATGGAAGGCTGAGTTGGCCTAGGTACCACGACGGTGAGCAGTTTGCCCAGGACTGTTTCGTGGAAGATTGCAGTTGCTGACTGGTCAAAGCGTCACGTTAGTGGGCAGCCGGTCTAAGCAGCTCATCCACAGCGGCTGCCTGAATGTGCCACCGGGGCCACCTTTTGAGTCGTGCAATCAGCGCTAACCACTACGCCACTTGGCCACGTTACGTAGTTACCTAGAGAAACGCCAGCGAACCTGTTATGGTTTTCAAAGAATCTGGGCAGACAGAAGATGACGGATGCTACGGTGACGCCGACGATGTTGCTGTAGGCTCGCTGGATGGTGCAGAGTCTCTGTGCATGCAGAGGTCGACACACGGCGATGTACCTATCAACCGTCAACAGAACCGTCAACCAGGCGTTGACCATACGCAGCACGTAGGCAAAGGGAAACAGCCAGCCGTAGAGAAGGCGGTGAAAATTTCTGTAGTCGACGAAGTTGACGAGCAGCGCGACGTAACGCAGTGAACGGAGAAGGAAAATAATGAGAAGAACCAGTGTGTCGGCGACTGCCAGCGCCTACAACCAACCAGTTATCATGTTACTTTTATTTTATACTACCGTATACAAAAAACGTCCCAAACTTTGGTGCTAAACTATATAACATTTAAGCTGAAATAAATCAAACTAAATGCATATTTTTACTGATAAAGTATTCATTAATATGTACGCAAAAATTCATGTTAACATTTCCTACTTTAACTAAGATACTAAACCAAATTATTATTATTATTATACATGAATATTATTATGGTGGCGCTGTCGCTTTGATTGAGCAGAAATTTAACGTCCCACTCGACACTATATAGGTCATTTCGGGGACGATTTTTACAGGCCAGATGACCAAACCAACAGCGTCAAGGAGCTGAAGGAAGCCAGTTGGCCACTGAGATAGGCTTCAGTCCCACCAGAACCACTCCACTGTGTTACAATATGAACTAGGCTAACTAGGCAGCTGCCTCTAGGCTAATCACAGCGTAAGGGTCCCAGTGTGACAAAAACCCAATCTGCTGGACCTATAAGCTGCCTAGAACATCGTGCAACAAGAGTATTGCACTGTGCTATAGTAACTACAGCA
>Ga0126335_1001941_pt1 | contig 12063 bp, 8 predicted proteins | sample OlaspJWI45metaG_FD_108409 | JGI IMG/M metagenome (GOLD analysis project Ga0126335, IMG submission 108409) | Marine gutless worms symbiont microbial communities from Oahu, Hawaii - Olavius sp. 1 OAHU.JWI-45 metaG | ecosystem: Host-associated > Annelida > Digestive system > Unclassified | place...
ACGGAGACTACGTGGAGACCTGATTGAAGTGTATAAAATACTCAACGAAAAGGACAGAGTGGACAAAGCCAAATTTTTTCAGCCTGCCTTGGACACATACGGATTAAGAGGACATTCACAGAAACTTTTTAAGCCAAGATGCAGAACGACAGCTCGGAAGACATTTTTCTCGAACAGAATAATCAACGAATGGAATGGATTGCCACAGCATGTCATCGATTCATCATCAGTCAACGTCTTCAAGAACCGTCTGGACGAGGCATGGGAAGATACAGGCATCTATAGCTGAGAAGATATCTCGCTCATCAACTACAAGTACAAGTACAAGTACAAGTGCCGCAGTACTAAACGTGAACAAGTCATCAGAATTAATATGAACTATACCGAACACTATCTTGTAACAAAATACTAAATTAAGTCAGTCAAAAACGCGGCAAAACATTCGGCTAGTTACTTATTTACAGCTGAAATATAACTGAAGTGTTTTCAATTAAACCACAGCCGAACCTTGCAATTTACTGGAATGTTTTTGTCAAAACAGGGCTAGAAGACATCTATAGGATTTTAAGAAAAGAATTTAGACTTTTTAGTTATTTAAAAATAGGTTTTTAGGTTTTAAGTGTTTCAGGTTATTAAGTTTATGTTTTAGGTACAAAGTGATGCCAATGACGCCAGAAAACATTCTACATTTAATAATTTACGAGTAGTAGTTATCTATGAAGACTTAATTGATGTTTACGAACATAACGCATACAGTTTTAATGTATACTGCTGTATTTCATAGATCGAGAATTCGTAACCTGTAGTTTTAAAAATCATAAAAATTCGTGAATTTTACGAAATTTAAAAATTCGTAAAAATAATTAGTTGAATGTGGGTGTGGCCTTCCAGGGAAATATTACTTTCAGCTACTTATAATTCACAAACAGTTTGTTTATGATAGATTGTAGCCTTGTAGGCCTACTTGGAATAACACGTTGACGTGTTTCTTGCTAACATCCACAATACAACGACAGTTTGTGGTTATTTTTAATAAACGTATGCACCACGCAGATATAAATACAAGTTACATTCAAAAGTGAAAAATAGGAAACTTACGAATTTTCAAAACCCATTGCTAAAACTAGTAAAATTCGCGAATTTTTTTCGAATTTTTGAAAATTCTAAAAATTCGCATTTTCGATCTATGCTGTAGACTATTTTATGTTTTATGCATGACAGTATGTGGTCGAAATGTTGTAAATTTGGCCAGTCAACTGGCCGGGACAAGCCGGTCAAACAGAAACGTTATCGGTTGGGTCGGGTAACGAAAATCTCGACTGGTGTCCCGTTGTTGGCCGGTCTGTCTATCTGCTTCATGTGCTGCCCCCACTTGCAATCACATGGCACCGTCCAGAGGTTTCTCTCTCACCACCTGGACACACCAGATCTGCTCTAACTCTAAGTCTATTCTCCGGAGATGCTTCTAGCACGGCCAGCAGTAGCAGTGGCCGGAAGATTAAGCGAATAACAATGATGATGATGATGACATGGAACCGCGGTTATATACAGCCAGAGTTATTACGGCCCAGATTAGTCTTGATGTATGTGAGTAGTCGCCAATCTTGTGAATTAGCTCATTGACTTCGGTCGTTAATGGCAACAGTAGCAACAGCAGCAGCAGCAGCAGCAGTATCGCACTGACCGACGTACATAACTGAGCTTATTCAACTCTGCATCAGTATTTTAGGCCGCATCGGCCTATCGCTATACTATGATTCCGTAGCGTGGCGAGTCTGTTTGTCTGTCTGTTATGCGCCTGCTCCCTGCAAAAACGGCTGAACGGATCGAGATCGTGCTTGGGATGGAGACTCATGGGGCCAAAGAAACATTGGGTGACTTTACTTTTTGCCGAGTCATTTCGCTAATCAAACAAACTAAGCGGAAAGCTTAATCTGAGCCCCAAAGTCCCGACTGAGTTCGAACCTAGACTTAATAAGGACTAAGCTAAATCGAAAGTGGGCGTGGCATACGAGATTTTACTGATTTCATCCGTTTAATTGCTTAATAAACCGGTCAAATTCACTAATCGGTACATCTCTTGTCATAAAATATTGACATCGGATACTGGAATGAGTCATTAGTGACGTAATATGGCATAGTACAAGGCAGTAACACTTTGATGTGTTTCATGCTAACACACACAATACAAAGACAGTTTATGGTGATTTTTTAATAAACGTAGTTTTAATTAGTTTAACGGTATTAATTAGAGCTGGGTCGATATGTCGAAATATGGCCGATATTATCGGTATCGGATCGTTATCGGCATTTTAAATGTCTTTTTTCGATGTATTAATCAATCTTCAATCAATCTTTATTTGAATCAGACCGAAGTCCATAAAACACATGCACACACAACATACAAAGAACAAAAACACAAAGAAGAAGAAGGAGGAGAAAAATCACGGTAACACTACATAAGAAACGAACTACACAAACAGTTTCACTAACGTATTACCAGAGGAAAGCAGTTCTGAATTAAATCTAAATTTACAGTTAATTAAAACAGTGTCACAAGTTGGCAGTCCAGTTTGCAGAAAAGCCTTGACATGCTAATATACTTGACATAACTGGAAAAACGCTTGACACACTTGTTATATTTACAAAAACCACTGCTAGTACTTGGTCAAAGTGGCGACGTTTACTGCCATTAAGTGCGATACTTTATGATGTTTACAGGAGGAAACTATCCGAACTAAAGCCCACATTGCACCGTGCACATTGGACGCCAGCTCGACTTGTATATCCCAAGGATACTTTCTGGATCGAACTACGGTTCCCCGTTTATTTTCCATAGTATACAACTACAGTAACTGAATCATGATTGAACCGTGGTATTTTGGAATCTGCAAACTATCATATAGCCCTACGGACCTAGACACTTACACACTCCTACAGCTAGAATATAGGCATAAACATTTCCCCCCACTCTTTTCCAATCTTCTACCTTTCAACTTCCGCTTTTGCATTCAAAGCCACGTCTTTCGCAATGGCTTGTGGCTAATGAAGGCACTATACACACAGGCCACCACTTTCTCCATGTCTTACTTGTCACGCACAGCACAGAACCTATGCGGTTTGCATCGGCCTGTCATCGGTACGCCTGTCACTGCTGGGCGCAAACAGCACTCTGTCGCCAGCGCATTGCATTACGGGCACCGTATTCGGTTTGATGTTTGTCCATCCGACTTACTATACACACAAGCAAAACACTATCTTGCATACTTAAGCAGATTCACATGTGGGAGGGGGTGACTGGATAATTGCCATCCCCCAGAAAAACGCCCTAGAGATTTACCGGATCGTTAATAATTTCTTCTTCTACCCCATGCCAGAATTGACAAGCGTGAGTTACCATTAGAGTCGGGGTTATATTTTGACGTTAGGGCTAGTTTTAGCGTTAGTTTTAAGCGTTTGTCCTAGAAATAGAAATTTGCGGGACGGGGGAGAGGCGAATGTCGTAGATTCGCGGGAGTGAATAACTAGAGTGGTTGGAGCGTTGGGTTCGAATCGTCTGCTGTTCAAATCCCAGTTTGCGGTTTTACTGGCGGAGTTAAAACCAGATTAGCCCCCTCACGCCATTGACCGCAAAAGCGTTTGTTTGTAACTCACAGAATAACGTCTCAAGTGATGTATAAATATACCGAGCATTGTGGACAAAGGATATAGTCTATCCAAGTCGTATATTTATTGCACCTGAGACAGAGTTCGGCCATCAGAGTGACCACTCCTGCCATACATAGGCGACGGCGGAAAAATGCCAACCGCGTATTAGGCCTACTGGAAGACATAAAATCCGCTATAACTAAAGGATTGCTGGTTTTTCTGCCTTAGTTTTATGAGTTCTGGCGACTGAAATTGTCGTTAGTTTGGTCTCGAAGCTGCATTTGACCACTGCATGAAGTGGCGCATCGTCATCGTTGCGTAGGCTACTCCCGAGTCTCGAGAAGAACGTTGCGCCGCTCCGTGAGCTTGTGCAATCGCCTGTATCCATAACACGGTAGGAATGAAGCCTGATCTTGACGGCCAACTAACTTCCTTCAGTACTTCGACAATGCTGGTAGGGTCATCAGACCTGTAAAAATCGTCCCCGGAATTACGTGTAATATGTCGAGTGGAACATTAAGCCTCTACTCACCGACTTATAACACTGACGGCATTGTACCAGCGTCCCTGTTAATGTGCACCACTCAGTTACATTTGATGCAAAGAACACTGTTGTCTCAACTCCAGCTTATGGCCCAAAGTGTTCCCAGTTTTCCACCTCAAATTGTCTATAGACGCACAGAAAGAGAAAGCCGCGGGAACGACTTTTGTAATCGTCTTTATTTCACCACGGACTTGTAGAAATAGAAAAAAAACATCAAACAAAATAACTATATTTAATGAAATAAACTCACTATACAAATGGGTAGCAACGCTGTCAATAAAGTTCATTATATATCACCGATAGGCACTATTTTCCGATTTTTTAAAATTTGTTTAAGAATTCAGATTTTTCGTGCACAGCGTCAAAACATGTTTTTTGCCACCATTTTGTTTTCGGTTTGGCAATGAGTGATTGTCATCTTCCGTCACATGATTTATATTTTTTCTTTGGACTAATGTTATAGACAAAAATTTTGTAGTCATGTCCATCCGCGCTCATGGTCTCGACAGAGATGCGCTGCGGGACGTAACACGCACTACCCTAGTCTCACAACTCCTGTATGCAAGCTTTCCTTGGTGAGGGTACCTGAAAGCCGACGAAAGGAACCGGCTCCAATCAGTTATCAAGATATCGAAGGCCAAACAGTCCGGTTATCTCTCCGCTCCTTCAGCACTCTGACGAACTAACAGAGAATTCTGACCCAAACTGTTTTACTTATCTATGTACCGTACAACCCAATCCATGTTTTCCATCGCCTCTTGCCCCAGTCCGAAAACATGGTCACAATCTTCGTCAACGAACGGACAATCTAATATTACTTACAGATGTCAATGCTACGATCAAACAAAACTTTGCACATAGGGTGGCGCAAAATAAACGGTGACATCCCGCCTCACCGAAAACACCTTAAGAACTCCGTGCACGAAAGGAGTGGAAGTTGGTGAACTTCTGCAATATTATATGCTGAAATAAATCATTAATTTTTTGTTTAAAATTTTCATCGTGCTGTGGCGCCACCTAGCGAAAACACAGCTACTGTGTGATGCTCAAATCTATTTGTACAATGTAAATAAACGACGACAACATTGCAATAAAATTCCCAGAAAATAAAATTATAGTCAGTCTAGAAATTTCGGGAATACACAGTTTATCAAGTTAGTTATTGAAATAAATGTTTCGATATGGGATCCATTCTGCTATACCACGTACTGGGGCTTGTCTTCTTGAACGTGTGATATTGGTTGCCGTTCGGACACAGCGTGACGCCATTGTAACGTCATCAAAGCAGACGATAATGAGTAAGTAAGCAAGAAGATGTTTGCAATACTTCCACTCAGTTCGGTCATGGAATTTTCAAGGTGTTTGCGGTTAGGCGAGATGTCCCCGTTTATTTTGCGCCACCCTGTAGATTGTTATTCCGAGACATGTGTTAACTTGTGTAATGTTTATTGTTACTTTGTCTTTATTTTTTGTAATATTTATTTGTACTGATTTTAGAACTATCGTTTCATTTCTCCAAACAACTGTATGTTACATTTCATTGTATGTTGCATGTGCATTTGTCATATGTCAATTAAAGTACTTACTTACTTACTTAATTACTTCATAGTTCCCAGAGAGGTTATCTCGGCTAGCATACCGCTACTAAGTGCACTTCCTCTTTAGACTGGAGACTGACAATGAAGTATAGAAGCAGTAATATATAGCAAGCGATTCTGTTAGTATTAAGTGAACCGTTTAGCTGATGCACTGTAACCCAACTGTCTCTGTTTGTCCGCTGTATCTCGTTAACTGTCACACGCAGCTGCTGCAAGCTGCCGAGGAAGCTTTTATCCGTGCATTCCGGGCCACTTTCCGCTCTCCTGGATGGAGCGAACGGCCTGGTTCAGATTTAGAACGACGTAAATACTGTACTTTTAATGTCGGGTTTATTCTAAGTAGTTCAGAGCAAGTGGTTGTGCCACAGCCACACCGTCAGTAATAATACACCACGTGGTTAATTAGGCCTATATATGCGATGAGTCGATAAGATAAAATAAGATAAAAGTCGCTGAATTGATCGCAGATCTTCTGATCTTTTGACGAATAGCAATCAGACGAATGCACGAGCAGACAAAATATGGCATCATGTGTTGCTTGACTCCTAATAAAATAGAGCAGTGATAATTTCAAAATTCTCAATCTTACTTCGTATAATATTTCGTTAATAGTTTCCTGAAATTTATACTAACTTTAATAATTACGATGTGGTTACTGCCGCGTGGTGTAAAAATGTCCCGTGCCATAATGTCGCGTCCCAAGATACCAGTCTGCGTTCAATCCTGCGCAAGGGCTGGAACCTTATTTGGCCAACTATATAAGCCAACTCAGCCTTCCATCCCTCTGGAATCAATAAATGAAGACGAACTTTGGCTGGGAAGGCAATGGCAGGTATGGTCCATTCCGTTCGTGGATATACGCGTGGTTGTACAGGTAAAACTGTGAAATTCCTTGACAACGCGTGCCATACCTGAACGCTTTTGGGGGGAGTGTTTCAACAAGATGCGCTGTTTTTTTCTTTCTTTGCGGAAAAGTTTCGTATCAGTGATGGCTAGACCGGGTTTCGAATGTACGGCGGCGATGGGGGAGAAAAGTTCTTAATTCGATGGGCCATCCGGTTAATGTAAGTAAACAAGTAATAAAGCATGAACGTGACAGTTGCGTTGAAAGCGATCGTAACAGTTGCCAGCACTTGAAGTTGTCAAAACAAGTTCTTACAGCTCTTGTAGCTACGGACCGACGGAATAGTCTACAATAGCCTATTGCTATCGACGCGAACGTGTTAGACTCTTATAGCATTAGCCTGTTTTAAGACTTCGTCGTCGTGCAGTGCCTACTTAATGTAAACTCTTTAGGCAGTCATATGCGGTTTACGCATATATATTTTTACACATTATATAATGCCAAGCGGAGAGGTGTAGGATTAGCATTTTGCCATTTGTTAAAAATAAACATGTAAAAAACCTCCTCCTGTCGTTTTATAGCAAGTAAGATGACTACGGTCACAGAATCCTCAGTGCTTTGCGCCGAACAGTTTTCTCGCGTATATCGAAACAACTATGCACAGCCCCGGCTCATCCCTTGCCCGCCCCATTCTATACTGCTGCACGTACACGCTGCACGTACTGCATACAGCGCCATGCCTGCAATACCCTCGCGCAGTAGTATGCCTGCAGGCTCCACACTGTTTGTGATCCAGGAAGCATCTCAACAAAACCTGTTGGTTTGATGTCGTTACCGCGTAATCACATTAGAGTCTTTAGATGACCCTTACATGCACAAGTGAATACCACAAAAACAGTGTATTTCTTGCTTAATTCAACACCAATTAACACCAATTACATAATTAATCGGAAAACAAAAAGTTCGGGCATTATCCTCACACCGTGGGCTACGTTTCTTTCAGTTTCCGCATTTCTACTTTGTTTAGTTTCTGAGGTATCGCGTGGAGAAGTTGCTCATTTTTTTGCGTTTTTTGCCCTCCTTTAGGCGTTTTTTTGCATTTTTCCCTCAATTAAAAACTTTTCCTAAAAATCTACGTGTACGCATTAGCGTCATACTAGACGCCACCTTCATGCCAAACATGACGTTTCTAGGCCTTCTCAGTCCTGAGATATCTTTTGGAGAAAAACCGGTCACCCACTGCACCCAGACACTCAGCTTTTTTCACATACTGTGAACCTCAGTGTCCGCACTGAGGAATAATAGAATAAAATACCCAGTTCTTATTAGTACTTTTGTCTTAAATATGCTCTTACTACATACATGTACACGCGAAAATTATTCTAATTATTTTCGGTTTTCTTTCTTTTGTAAAATAATGGCTTTTTCGTGAAATCTTCGTCGTTGTTTTCGAAGGAAGCACTGACAACGGCGGCGACTTACAGTATAAAGCAGAGATGATGTATTAGAAATTCGATTGCATCGATTCGATAATCGACAATGATGAAAGCGAAACCCGTGTTCATTCGTCAAATTATACTGATCCGATTCACGCTATACACCTATTTATCTGCGTTACGCCTGAGTAATGGCCGTCGAAGTTTTACAGCTGACACGTACAATAGTCTACTCCTGTCTCATCAGTAAACGTAATCTACACGCACGAGCTACTTCGCACAAAGACAGATCTACGTGGAAACCGATAATCATAGATGCATCGGGATTCTAGCGGGCGTAAAGTATCCTTGATGCTGCTGCTGCTGATGGTGATGATGATAATGTCGGGGATGACTTCATACGCATCCACAGCCCAACAAGTCATTCAGATATTTCCGCTTCTAGTCAACGATGTCTAACTGAACCTGTTTATCGACTTCCTGTAAAATCATAACTGCAAGTGCATATGCAGCGATTACTATATTGCCGAAATGGGTACGGTAAGCGTAGTTTTGTTAACACTCCAACAGGAACGATTTTTAGACAGGGGATGTAGCCATTCGTCCAGAGAAGTTAAACTTACGTTGACGACGTGAGAAACAAACGAACTAATGCTCGATGGTAAAAATTCTGTTATGCAGTGCATTTCGACTCAGGGATGAAAAACCTTGGTTTTCACGAAAACGTTTAAGGTGTTTATGTAGTTTAAAGTTTTAAAAAGTTTTTGACGGTTTTAAGGGTTTAGTATAGGATTTTATATTTAAGAACACTGTTGTCTCAACTCCAGCTTATGGCCCAAAGCGAAATGAAGCCAGTGATGCCAGAACACATTTTACACAGTGTTGGTTCGTATAAAATGCTGCACCATACTAAAGACAATTCTAGTGAGAGAACTGTCACAAATTGCAGTCTAAATTTGAATGTTAATTTCATTAAATTACATTTAAAAAATTACAAAAAACCAAAAACCTTAAATGTTGGGGCAAATATGTAATTTATATTTGCATCTACTGCCAAAAAGTGGCCTTCACTACTAGTCTTAGTTCCTGCACTTAAGCTAAAAATACGGTAACAGTAGCAGCTTGTGTGCTGAGAAAATGCCATTAGTTAAACCAATTTCAAGGAGGATCAGCTTCTAGCCATTATCGGGGATGCTACAGGCCCTTAGTCTCCGTCTGCTGGCCCGCGGTCAGTGCGCCGAAGAGAATTCGATAGCACTCTTAATGAAGTACATAAAAATGGAAAGCGAGATGTTCGACTTAAACACCTCGTTAAGTGCGAACGCAGGAGAAGGCGAAAACTGGAAAACTATCCGTGATCGCTCTAGGGACGGATCCACTCATACCGTCTCACTCGAAGAATTGGCAACGAAGACGTAATCATTCTTGAGTGACATAAAATATGCATCAACTGACCTGCGTTAACTCAAACCCTTTCTATACGGCAGATTTCAGTTACCGCAATCAGGTCTTCTTCACTACGGTCAGTTTTTTTAAAAAGCTTTATTCGCCATCAAATGGTAGTAAAGATACACAAATTAAAATTATTAAATAAAGCCAAAATATCATAGCCTGTATCTTAACTAACGAACCAAACTGGTATGTATTATGCAGTTAAGACAATTTATCAACGTGAATGTAGTACAGCAAGTTACGACAACTTAAATTATTTTTTTCGGATTCTCGCGGATTCCTTCTTTCCGACTGAAATTTCGTGTTCTAGAGCTGTATACTTAAACCTAACGTGAGCAAAGGTGATAGCTAATTCGCCAGCGACTGTTCGGGACAAAAAGCGGATGGATTACTTCAAAATTTTCATTAACCTTTGCGACATCGCAGGTCCCTAAGCAACGAAGTTCGGGAACATCCATATGCGGCAGCTGCTAAACTCCCGGATCAGCCCCTTGAAGCATGCGATAAACGTGTAGTCATCTTCGCGGCATATCTCCTTTTGCTTGCAGCTAAGCCTCCTGACAAAGGTAATATTTTATACAGTACATATCCGCTCTACCGCTTTTAAAGCCCGTCTTAATTTGCCGACGAACTCAAGCGGATTTCGAGGCAAAAAGCTGTCTGAGTTCCGGCTTATTATCGTCGATGAATATCCGCCGTAGGCAGGACTGGAAAAAAACCCAAGTTTTTAACAAGTTATTTAAAAAAACAAATTCTACAGCCCTGGCCGTAGGTAGTTGTCAACCGCCAGCGATCGAGCTTTCCCGTTGGCTGCAGTTCGTGTCTACCACAGCACGTCGGGTGTCTGACAAAATACCAACGAGACAAAATACCAACCGCGAAAGACAACTACAAACTAGTAAAAAATGAAACATGCGCAGCTTTTCTCTACATTTTCTCTGTTTATGTATGCGCTTGATAGCTAGGCCTACTCATCAGAAGGTCAAACAACCAAGTCTCAACTACACAGATGTCTGCCGAAGCAATTAAGCTGCGAGTTCAACCTTTCTTTGATAGTTAAGTTTAGTTACTCGTCAAAATAATAAAAAAGTCGACCTTCAACTCTGCTCATTTTATACTCGACAACTGATCTAAAGGTCTACGCTTCACCAAGCCCCAAGCCTCTTTTTCAAATTTAAAAAAAAAGTTATTTTCATTTGTTTTAGTTGATATACACCGTGTCAAAAATACCATAGCCTACGATTTTTTGGCATAACTTTGCAAAAACAAGCCGGTGATGCATAATTATTGTAGAGAATATCATGAAGCTATTGCCTACTAGTCATGCCTAGAAAGTTTGGTATTAGTCGAAAACCACCTGCGCCGTTGCCATAGCAACCACAGCATTATTGCAAAACAGTGCGCGTTGATCTACCGCGTAAGTTCGACTTTGGAGTTTCTGACGGTCTTCACTGATAATTAAAGCTGCTTAAAACATTTTATCTGTCCACACAGTGAAAGATATCATAAATAGCGAGTGTTCAAAGTGTTGTCTTTTAGCTTTGACAAAGGCTTGCTTGCACCACTATCTATCGCCTTATTAACAATAGTTTGTTTAAAGTCAGCCCGGACTTCCACCAGTCGCTGCTTCTGGGCCATGTCACGTACTGCCTTCTTGTATGCTCCTACAAGTCTTGTACTGAACTATGTTAAGGTGCGGATTGACTGGCTACCACAAATCTAGTGAAATGAAGTCGGGTGTTTCTTGACGCAGGAGCTCGACTGTCGAACGCACACGGTGGACCGGCACAACACCGGCGCACTGGCCTACTGGTAATCTGTTTAAACACAACTTATGCGAAACGCTGTTTTAATTAAAATTGTGCACGTCAAATGATATTGATATCAGAGCATTCAGGTGGAGTTACGTTAAGAAGTGCCGTGTGTTTTCTAAGAAACCCGATTGCCAAACTTGCGTGGTAGACCGGCGCGCTGTTTTGCAATGATGCTATGGTTGCTATAGCAACCACGCAGGTGGTTTTCGACCTATACCAAACTTTTAGAAAAAAAAACTAGTAGGTAATAGCTTCTTGATCTTCTGTGCGAAAAATTATCCATGACCGGCTTGTTTTTGCAAAGTTGTGCCAAAAATCGCAGGGGTTTGGTTTTTTGAGACACGGTGTAGTGTCGGTTGGTATTATGTCTGCACCCCCAGCACGTCACGTCTGCATATTCATTTCCAATCTTTTACAGTCACCTCAGGAAGGCGTCTTGCGGTTTTTATACGGCAGAAAATCAGCAGCAAGAATCATCTGAGATAACATAAGCAAGTTAATATCGTATGTATTATTATTATTATTTTTGTTGTTTTTATTTTTTATTTTTTATTTTTTTAGTACCCTCGGTAGTATAGATCCCGAGAGTTAAAAACAAAAGTTAAAACCGATCAGCTGGAACGGCTAGAACTCGTCCTCAGGGGTTGTATGGGCAAATGTGCCGAGAATGGCTACCGCGTTGTAGCGCTGAATAAGAACTGACAACCGTTGATATAGGAAGGCTTTC
>Ga0126335_1001942_pt1 | contig 12062 bp, 6 predicted proteins | sample OlaspJWI45metaG_FD_108409 | JGI IMG/M metagenome (GOLD analysis project Ga0126335, IMG submission 108409) | Marine gutless worms symbiont microbial communities from Oahu, Hawaii - Olavius sp. 1 OAHU.JWI-45 metaG | ecosystem: Host-associated > Annelida > Digestive system > Unclassified | place...
ATGATCGAATCAGTCGTTTGGGCACAATACATCAACGTGACAGACACAGACAGACAGCCACGTCGTCCTAGCAAATGCCGTGCCAACGCACTGCGTCGGGCGGCAAAAAACGTAGCATACACATAGAACACATGTCAATCTGCCTGCGAGCGGTGAATGGGACCGGTCCCGGGACCCGGATCATCCGGCGACACGGTGTCACGACTGTGTCGCATTAATCAACGGTTACCGTGACAGTTTCTACTGCCGGCGTCACCTGACCGACCCCACCCGGCCAGCACACTAACCACATCAAGCATATCGCTCGCTTGCCGTCTGGCTGTATAAACGCATCCGAGGCAAAAATATGCTTATAAAAATCTATAGGCGACTGAGCTGTCGCCATGTTAAGCTTCATAGAATCGACCGCCAGCGAGGAAATATTAAGTAAGGTACACATTTTAGCGTGACACCCGTCTACAGTGCCAGCCAATAAGTGACGATTCAACAAGAGACGGGCCGACAAGTGAAGACCAATAAGTGATTAGCCGATAAGTGACAATCCAATAAGTGACGAGCCAATTAGGTTTATTCAGAAATTACATTCAGTTACACTGAGCGAATATAGGCCTATGTATTAACGAATGAATGTATGAATAAAACTCGAAACACACTCGTACAAGGTCCGTATGCTCGTGTCATTATTATGCCGCAATTCATGACTTCCTTGCCATCCTACTGTAGGCTACTTTCTATAACCACAACCCTAACCCTGACCTTAACCCTTACCCCAACCACAAACTGAAACACTATGTCTTATCATATAAGTTACGGAAGCTGGTTTGCGTTATACTTCTAATGGCAGCCGGGTCCCAGATAATGTTCACAAAAGAATGAGACTCGTCCTCGGTGTAAGTCCAGGGTAATGACGTAGGCTCCACCCAACTGTAATTTAGTCGCGTGCCGTCAGTCGGCGACTTATGTACTGTGCCGTGAACATAAAACCTTCAAGTACATCATTATAGGGGCAACGAGTGCTTCGCGGCGCCAAAGTGCTAACTTCAACACGAAACTTTGGCACGTCTCAGTGGCTAACCACAGTGGCCACCTGCTGTATAGAGTTGCGACGAATTATTAACCCTTCTTAATAACAACGAAAATGTCTTTCGATATGTGGCGGTTTTTGTCAGAGACACTGGTTTAAACGTCCATATATAAGATTTAGACCTATAACAGATGGTTTGATACTTTATGACTTGATGACAATACTCGAGTATTGTTAATTTTGGTTCTCTCGCAACATTTAGAAATTCCATAAATAAAATAAACCTTAGAATATATACCAAATATTAGTGCTTTTAGTGTACCTGTTCTCCGAATGTATTAATTTCATTTTATCCTTTGATTGTATTGTTTTATATTGTATGCATGTATGTCTTTGTACTGATTTTACCTACTTACCGGCATGTAAGTGGCTTCCGCCCTTTGCCGCGGATGTTTAAATAAATAAATGTATACTGCAGTAATATCCATAGTCGAAGATAAGACACACTGTATCATATATCACACTGCTTAAAGACGTCTGCTGCATAAGCTAGTAGTATACATTTTAGCTGCATTCACTAAGTGGCACCACAGTCACTCTGCAGCGCGCCGTAGTGGATGAAACCACACTTCCACTGGACGGAACAGCAATGACACCGGGTGACTAGGTGACTCGGTGGTTAGCGTCGCGGCTTGCGGCCCGAGAGGTCGCGAGTTCGACGACCACAGTGTTCCAGCTACCCATGACGGTTTGAGCAGCTAACAACTGTGATAGCGATCACGATCTTGAGCAGACTGTTTACTCATCGTGGTGACCGCGGCGCCTAGGCCAACTCAGCCTTCCATTCCTCCGGGGTCGGCAAATGGGGACCAGCTTTGGCTGGGAAGGCAAAGGCAGGTATGGTTCACTGCATTCGTGATCAACGCGTAGGTGTGCAGGTAAACTGTGAAATCCCTCGACAACGCGTGCCATACCTGAACGCTTCAGCAGTGTGGTTCCTTCACTAAGGGGCGCTATATCAAGTGTATGACCTTTACCTTTACCTTTGAGACTGCATTAAATGCATGAGATGCAGTGAATTGTACCGATGATCGCGGTGTCAGTCCGTAAGTCTGTCTGTATGTCACGCGGCTCAACTCGGCTTCACTGTGCAAGAATGACCGAACAGGTCTAGGTGCCGTTTGGGGTAAACACTCCTGGAGCCCATGAAACATTGTGTTAGACCGGTGTCTTGATCCGCTCCACAGAGAGGGGTCACGTGACCTACTTTTGAATTTGGGATCCCTCGTATCTCAGGAAAGGCTGAAGCTAAAGACTCGAAATTTAACTACATATATAGAGGGCAAGGGGCCGTAATGCAAACTTTGCAAAACTAGATCACAGGGAGTTGGGGCGGGACACGTGACCTGCTATTGAATTTTGGAACCCCCCCCCTTGTATCTCCGGAACGGCTGAAGCTATGGATTTGAAGTTTTGCGTGCATATAGAGGGCAGGGGACCCCATATCGAAAACTATGCAAAACTGGATCATAGGGGGTCAGGAGACGGGTCGCGTGACTTACTTATAAATTTTGGGATCCCTACATATCTCAGTAGCGGCTACATCTAAAGAGTCTTGCGCGTGCAGTGTGTGCTGTGTGCGGTTCATTCGATGCAGCCTTTGCCAAATTACTTTGGGCTCTTGTTACCTTTATCGTTGAAAAGTTTTCCGACATAAGCCATACTGTCTGTACTTCGTAAATTCCACGAGTGGCTGCTGCTGATTCTATTCGTATTCCTTTTGGGTTGTCAGCGCGTGAAAAAACTGATTCCCAATTACGAGAACATCAAAAGATTGAGCACATTTTTTGAAAATGCACTTTTTGTATACATTTTTCGTGTATTGCACGTTTTTCCCTGATGACGTTTGTCTGTCATGCAATAAATAAAAGGTTCATTTCTGTCTGTCATACCTGAACGCAATTCATTTCTGTTTTGTGTAGATACTCCAGCAGTGCTGTAATGATACGAGCATGAGTGCCGGACGGTGAGTGGTACCACCATTCTCAAGCACTTTTCCTGTGATTAGGCTTACTTCACCGTATGCAAATGATAGTCGCTGGCCAAATTGAAAAAAGTCATGCTTGTCACGGCGTGTTGACGGGCGAAAGACGAAGCTTAAGCAAAATGTAGCTAAATGTAAACGTAAAATTTGGATTTATATAGCGCATAATCGTATATACACCTCTAATGCGTCGGACACACTAATAAGTAGCAAAATGCCAAAATTCAACATCATATCAGCTTCATAGAAATGCAAGGACGCTCATGCAAGGACGTCGCATCCATTCACCAGATTGATGACGATGAAAGCACTCGTCAAATACTTGGCAACAACGTGTAACTTCGTACAATGGGTTAACAAACAGACGTGCCCGCGGGCGGAAACATTCAGTTTTTCCGCTTGTCGGACATTCGAGTGAGACTGGCCGACGATTTGCGTGCGGGTGTTCTACTTAATAATGTGCCGTGGGTGGGCCTAATTAAAGATTGGGTCGGCGACGCTTGTTGTGTATAGCTGTCATTTGTTGTCGGTGTACAAGTTTCATTACGTTGCCGGTAGCAATTGTAGACCTTAATCCAGTCACTACAGTACTAGGCTAACTACCTCAGTCTACCTGGTCTGTGAAGGTGCCCTGGACACTGACACTAGACGGACAATGACAACCCGAGACATCTTACCATGCCTGGATCAACAATGACATCAGTCGTTTATTGTCATTGTAAGTACATGTAAGTTGGTGAATGAGTAATAAAATTCCCAATGTTGACAAACCTTCTGCAAAATTCAATTACTTCTTCCCGCTGGGCGGTGCAACTTCGAACTAATAGGCGGCTATTGCCATCGCGACATGGCTGTGTGGCTGTCTGTGTGTCTGTCACTTTGCTGTATTGTGCCCAAATGACTGAGTCGATCATTATGCAACTTTCACGAGATTGAAGCCCAGCCACACTAGTTTTTCCATATCAAACATGAACCCGAGGAGATCCCCCTCATTGGGGCGTCAAATATTGGGTTATTCTGACAGTTGCGTGGTGGCCTCTGGGGAATATGTTCATACAAGCGTTCTGGAGGCATGTCAGCCACAGCTGAGCTCTTGTATTATATAAATGTATTGAGTACTAGCGGCGTACCCATTAGTTTTCCTCATGGGTATCACGTATATACGATGGTTTTCAGCTCCCCGCCATACGTTTGTCCCCATATCCCGTTTAGGCCGCTGTCGGTCAGCTAACCGCCTGGCTGCTAGCTGCAAGCCACACGTTCGTGCTACACGGTCGTCACGCTCCAATAACTACGTTGCCCAACGCTACCTGAACACGCAAAAAATAACAATTCCCACCTTTCCCCGATTTGTTGGCACCTAAAACCATCCCCGAGGCACCCTGGAGCTACCCTAAAAACTTGGAGGCGAGAGTCACACCCGTTCCCGAGTTATAAGCGAACAAACAAACATACAGGTATTGCGAGCAGGTATTGTTTTTGGCGGCGTCTGTCTGTGAGTCTGTGAGTCTGTACGCAGAAAATCTCGAACACTACTGGTCGGAAATCGATGTACTTGGTAGGAATATGTCCCATGGGGAACGATAAAAGTGGTTGGAAGTTGGTGACATTTGACCTTGACCTCTGACCTTGACAGCCATTTTCGTACTTTTTCAATTCAGGCTATATTTTGAACGGCTTGACCTAGCAACTTCATTTTCAGTTTGGTGGCACATCTTCAGAATGTCTAGGTCACGGTTCAGTTTCAAGGTCATGGGTCCAAGGTCAAGGTCACAGCAGCGAAAATGCGGTAGCATACAACTCAAAAACTACTGTCAGGAAATTGCTAAGGCTTGATCAAAATATCTGTTACGATAACGCTCGAAGTAATTCGGAGCTTTGACATTTTGAACTAGACCTTTGACCTCGAGACATATTTTCGTATAATTTTTGCAATTTAAGATCTAAGTTTAGAATGCCTTGAGCTAGCAGCTTAATTTTCAGTGTGAGGGTACATCTGTAGAATATCTCGGTCGCCTTCGAGTTTAAAGATCATGTGGGTTAACCTCAAGGTCACGGTCGCAAAACAGCGGCAGCGCGCAGGTTTGTGCTCCTCTTGGACACACTTTTATTTATATTAGATTCTTTGTGGTACTGTTTTAAATGTTTACATGTATATAACTTGTCTGTTTTTTGCTCATTCTCTGTGTATAAGTTATGCCTGTTTTCATCTGTCACTGTTTTTTTATACTTTTCATGTAATCTCTGTTACCCTCTCCGTGAAATCGTTAATATAAAGTCAGCACGCGCCACGTCCTCAATAATAACAAAACGTGGCTTCATCAGACGCCTAATGCAAGTGACGTAATATTATCCACCAAAGGCTACGACGCTGGCAACATAGTGCAGACCAGTGGACCGACAATAGCGAACGACCTGTCACCCGAACAGCAAATATTGTGGATGTGTCGGATGACCGCGATCGGCACAAGCTTGCATTCGTTTCATAGACTAATGATAGATGCTGTGGGGTCACTATGCCAGGCTCAATATAATAATAATATCTCTCTTCTCTTCTCTCTGGCAGTTCGTATTGTGTCGTTGTTTACTAACGCTTATATGAATGTCTGTGGTGCAAAGGTTCACCGGATTCATCCCATAAACGTAAAACAGCACCAATTAGTTGTCGATCATCAGATCAAGCCAACCTACTTGGCTTGCGAGTACGCATGTAGGCTGTTATCCTCCAAACCCACCATCGTCAATGCGCTTTACAGTCATCTCGTCCCCAGGGCTAACCTAACCTTAGCCCTAACCCTATGTCCTAACCCAAAACCTAACCCTAATCCTTATTCTAAGCATTGCCCTAATCCTAAGCCTGCCTAACATAGGCTAACACTAACCCTGACTCTAAGCTAAACCCTAACGAGTTCACTGCCACCCGTCATTTCGTATTACTCAGCTGAAGGCTGAAAAGCGTTTTACCATATCACTTATAGAAGATTAAGTCGACAAAGTTTGTATAGACTATTTTAAACTGTTTTAAAATTATTTTGAATAGTCATATAGAGTGCAAACAGCTTCGGCAGTTTATAAAGTCTATTTTGTTGGTTGGCAGACAATATTGTTGCAGCAGACAAAATGTTAACAACCGATGTTATAGTCTTGGTTAACTTAAAATATTCAATACTGTTCAATTACCCTGGATAGAATGCGAATATGCGACATTCGTGGAGAAAAAAGTCGTCGAAGGCACCATACCAGGAGTGAGTGAGTGAGTAGAGGCTTAACGTCCCACTCCACACTTTATAGGTCATTTCGGTGACGATTTTTACAAGTCACATGACCAAACAGACAGCGTCAAAGCACTGAAGGAAGCCAGTTGGCCACTGAGATAAGCTCAATCCCACCAGAACCACTCCACCGCGTTACAATGTGAACTGTAGGCAAGGCAACCGCCTCTAGGCTAATCACAGCGTGCGGGTTCCAGTGTGACAAAAAGCCAATCTGCTGGACCTATAAGCTGTCTAGAACATCGCGCAAGAGTATTATAGTAACTAGAGCAGCTGTGTCGATGTTCCCTCTTTACTCCAGACCATCATCGGATGTCTTAATAAACGAATATTTATTTATTTATTTATTTATTTATCATCAGTAATCAGATGAGGCCATGCACAGAGGTTGAGGGGTGCCTAGTTTAGTCGACTTTCACGACATCCGGCCAGGAGACGGAGTGGGTCTATTCCAACCCCGAAACCCACACGGGGGAGCACTATACCAGGAACAAGAGTACGAGAAAGAGCACTTGCAAGTTGGCAAGACAACATCAAGACATGGACAGGGCTATTGTTGGTGGAAGCGGTGAGGACAACGGAGGAAGATCGTCCACGATGCAGCCAAACCTTGTATCGCCGAAGAGGGTTTAAGAACAGAACAAAATAAAATAAAAATTCAGAGATGCAAAGATGACCCAGCAATTTTGAGCAAAAGTATCACTATGGAGTCTACATGTATGGTAATTCTGTTGTTAGTACGTCAGTTCCTCAATTATTGTCATAACAGTCGTTGTTATGTTATGCTGTTCAGAAACGTTCCTACGCAAGTTACAGCCCGAAGCCGAAAATAACACGTTCAAAAATAGCCGAAAAGAAAAAACGAAATTGTCGAATTGTTGCAAGTACTGTACGTGCGCCACGTGGAACTGATGTATTAGTTTGTCAGCAGCAGCAGCCGCGGTACCACGTGAGAACGAATCCTAGAAAAAATACTTCCAAATATAGTGCACCCAATAAAATATCCCCCAGCAAAATGTCCCCTTCCTAGAAAAATATCCTTTGGCTGTCGGGCATTCTCTGTTACGGGATCAACTGATATAGCACTCGCTTCAATACGAGCCCAGATATCCGGGTTGTAAAGATAAAAACTTCAGATATAACTGAAAACATTTCTGTTAGAGAGTATCAGTGTGCCCAGCGCATGCACTATGATAAATTAACCTTTTACATTACATTTACATTATCAGTATTTAAGTATTACATAAGACAACCTGCCGCTCCCGGAATCAATGGCAGCTGAAAGTGACAAAGCACGTTGAGTTGTAGCCTATAATAGAAGTCAGTCCAGAGAGCACTGAGCCATTGTATATTTCAGTACGGGATATTTTAAACAGGAAGGTGTTTTGACCGAGACCTGGTGGGAGCAATCTAGAAAGTCGACGACAAACACCAGACTCCGCAGCACGTGTCCGACCAGACCACGCCTCGGTCAGCACCCCACGCCTCCCGACTATCACATGCCCGGGGCCGGTCATAGTGGCGGGCTCGGTCCAGCACCGAGCGCCCTAGTAGACTATACAATCATCCGCGATTTCCTGGGACCGCCGCCGTCATGACTCGATGTGCAGCGGCCGAGCATTCCGATCGTTATTAGCCGCTTCAGACGCTCATGCGTAACTATTCGTCTCCTGTGTGGTTAAAGCACAGCTAAAGAAATAGCGAAGTTCTCGGTTCCATTCTCGTCTCCCAAATGAACCTATATTGCGCGTTGAGCAGGACGTCAAGCCCTATACTTACTGCTACTCTCCGTTCTCTCAGTGCATGTTACCCACCCTTCCCCGCCGCGAGGACTATCGATTAGTAGCCTGGGAAGTGCTATAGGCCATAAGATCCTTTCTGTTCTGACCGAGGCAGAGACTGAGGTTCAGCCACCAACTCAAAACAATTCTACAGTTCTATGCGACTTTTCTTTTCTAACGTAATGTAACATCTACATGTAAGTCTACTTTGGTGGTTTTTCCACAATAATTACTGGTAAATTGTCACAAGTCGATAACCAGAGTGATATGCGGTTGTTGCTGCTGATTTTCGCACTTTAACTCTATCAACGGATATCAAACCGAACCCTAATGGCCCAGTAGGACTATGTATAACTTGGTTCCAGCAGGCTAACACTTTTCCCACTGTATGTTTTACAGACCTTTACGACGAGTCGACCTCGCTTGTTGAAGCAGACAAAATCCCGCGTATGTCTGCTCTGCACTTTGACGCGACTGTCATAGTTGACAGTCTCCAGTTCTACATGCGCTGTCAACAGAAACAATCAGAACTTGCTAAGTTGTCACATCAATTTCTGACCAGAATTTTCCTTCAATTTTTTGCATACATACAGGCATGCTGAAAAAGAAGAAAACAACGCGTTTTGCCAGAACAGCTGGCGCGTAGGTATCTTTTTAATCATATAAACAATACATTGAAGGCGGTATTGAATGTGTTTATAATTCGCTTCTGTATTTTTCATTTTATGAACTTTAACCCATTCCGATCATTACAAAACTCCTCGCGCTATCTTCAGGAATGCAGCGTAAGATACTCACTGAAAGGCTTCGCCTACTTCTTCTTGCCTTATCGTTAACGACAGTTATAGGGTGCATCGAATGCATGAGGTGGAGACTGTTGCGAGCGATAATACCGTAGCGTGTTGTCTCTCTGTCTGCATGTCTGTCTGTAACGCGCCTGTGCCCTGCAAAAGCCGCTAAACGGATCGAGGTCCCGTTTGGGGCGACGACTCATAGAGCCCAAGGTACATTGTATTAGACGGTGGCCCCGATTTCCCACGGATTCGATGCGGCCTTCGCCAAATTACTTTAACAACTTATTCACTTTGGTAATTGTTATCACCAACGATTCAACACTGAATTATACTCACTGTAGATATCGTCTAGTGACGCTACGGCGTCCACGCGCCTCCCTGCAATGCGGACATACTTCCTCGAGCAGCGGTTATACAACCGATAGACACGAGTCATCCTTGCTCCGCCACTCTCACCCGTCGTGTCGGAGTTCAGGCGTTCGGCAACCAACTGGGCCACCGCCCGCGAGCCATGCCTCTCGTCGCCGTCGTGTGTGGGCCGCCGCCGGTCGACGAGTCGCCCGCGACCCTTCTCGAGGTCGGCAAGTCCGTATATCTCTCGTAGCGGACGCTGTTTAACATATCAAAAACTCCACACTGAAAACAAAAAAAATCAAAACATCATTTTTTCATTTACAAAAGCGACAAACTTTGTAAAAGTCATCAAACTTTGTAAGCAAAAATAGATTTGTGATCTGTGATCATCACAAAGGTAGAGGAGCTCATTCATAAAGTGCTCAGCGTGAAAGCACGGATCATTGCACAGGACAATCTGTAGACATTGAAACGCACTGCGCCCAATGGACAGCGTTATACAAACACATCTTTTATAGACTGCTATTATTAATTAACATTAACAGCAGGTATTAGGCCTAGCAACCTTTATTAATTTTTAGGCCTACATGTCACAAGGAACTCACCGACGAGCAGCAGTGTCCGCAGAATGACAGTAACAAGGCGAAGAGAAAACTGCAACAGAAAACACGAAAAAAACAAAATTAAACTGTGTCCGCGAGAAGAGCACAAACCTGCGCGCGGCCGTTTTCTTGCTGCGGTGACCTTAACCTCGGCCCTATGACCTTAAAACTGGATCGGGACATATACAGTGTGAGTCAAAAAAAATTTTGGAGGTTTTCTGGAAAATTTTCCCTAACGGATGAAAATTTTTCATCAAAATTTTACACGCCTATTACAAGTTCATAGCTACGCTAAAATTCAAAAATTTGTTCAATTATATCTTACTTTGACAAAGTTATGCTGTATTAAGCGCGGCCACTCAGTAAATTTTTCTATTTAACAACACATTTATCAGGAGTTTTACTAACTGACGATAAACAACATGTTAAAACAGTTTTTTTACATTTATGAAACAGCAAACAGTTCAGTTAAAAATTTTCTGTACAAAGTTTACATCGTATGTCCACCACCGGCCGAAACGCATTCGTTCAGACGTTTGCGAAAGTCGTTGATAGTTTGTTGATCGTTGTCTGCGGCAATCCCAGATCTGCTGCAGTGCACTTTTTCACTCTGGTATGGTCATTGGCTTTGGGTAAATTTTGTGAAATGCCCCACATATAGTAGTCATGTGGGCTGAGGTCTGGTGAATTTGCTGGCCATTGGTCCTTTGCGATAAAGTCGATACAGTTCACCCTCAACCATGTAGTTCTGGTAAAATGTACAAATTCACTGGGTGGCTGCGCTAAACACGTCATAACTTTGTCAAAGATGGAGATAATTGAATAAAATTTTGTAGTTTAGCGTAAATATATACGTGTAATAGGCGTATAAAATTTTGATTAAAAATTCGTAGCCGTTTTAGAAGAATTTCTAGAAAACCGCAGGGGAAGGGGGAATTTTTTGACCCGCATTGTATATTCTCAAGACGTATATCCATACCGAAAAACGAAGTTGCTAGGTCAAGCCATTTAAAAGTTACATAAGTACGAAAATAACTCTCAAGGTCAAAGGTCAAGGTCAAATGTCACCAACTTCCAATCACTTCTATAGCGTTCACCATCGGGCATACTCATACCAAGTTACATCAATTTCTGATCAGTAGTTTTCGAGATTTTGTGCGGACAGAGAGACAGACACATAGACGCCGCCAAAATAACACTGCAATAAGACAATAATAAAGGAGACACACAAGCAAAATATAAGGCCTTGCTTCGCATGGCCTAATAAGTCATAGCGGGTTCCGTCTACGGTATTATTTACAGTCCCAATTATCATTGGTGTCGATGAGATCAAGCCATTGTTTTTAGCCAAAGGATTAACTGGTTTATCAATATACCGCTATAGTTACGGTGCGTACTTCAGATTTTAAGAACTAGAGAAACCTGAAACTCGGACTGGACACAATAAGTACAGAGTTACAGACACAAGGCCTTTCCCATTACTTACATACGCAATGAAATAGTTGTTGCTGAATTAGTTAAAACTAAGTGTTTGCCAAGTTTACTTTATGGCACGGTAGTCGTTCCATGGTGGGCATTGTCACGAAACTCTTATACTGGTGAAACAGACAGGTTACCGGAAGTATATAAAAATAGATAACATAGATATATTATTAAATTACTTAAACGCCCTATGCTCTCGATTTATCCGACAAATGGCGTCATTTCAGACAATCCTTGGTGTCCGACATGTTTAATAAAATACCGATATTACAACACATTTTGTTGAAGTTTACACTGCAGTGCTGTTGTGAACTTTTGAACACAGTGGAGCAAAATTCGTTGCTTCACAGAACTTGGGGATACCCCCAGCACCCCTGAATGACGCCGCTGTATCCGACATTATCGTCATCATGCATCATGAGAGTGTCGTAGATTTCTTGCAGGAATCGATCATGGGGCCACCAGCATCCGCATCAACCGCATCAGCTGCAGTCAGTCCACGACGGACATCAGCTGATCAGAGCACATATCGATACGTCGGCCATCAATTACATTACATCACATCGATCGTCCGCCCGCAGCGTGCACCAAACCATCAGATATCTGAATCAGGAAGCACAACCGCCAGACTGCCGAGGATATTTGTATTGCCCTACTAGGTTATCTGTATACATCAGTCGTAGTCGTTGTTTATATCGCAGTCATACAT
>Ga0126335_1001943_pt1 | contig 12061 bp, 9 predicted proteins | sample OlaspJWI45metaG_FD_108409 | JGI IMG/M metagenome (GOLD analysis project Ga0126335, IMG submission 108409) | Marine gutless worms symbiont microbial communities from Oahu, Hawaii - Olavius sp. 1 OAHU.JWI-45 metaG | ecosystem: Host-associated > Annelida > Digestive system > Unclassified | place...
ATAGCGTCCACTATCTGCCGCAGACATGCTTAAAGATGCCAATGTCACTCATCAATAGCACCGTCAATAATGCTTTAGTCAGTACACTGTGCCACGCCGTAGGCGCACTCCAATTCATTGACGTTATACAACTCCGGCTGATAAACTCGCTGCTGGATGACACTCCATTAATTGCAGTGGACAAGACTGACTTCCGAAAAGTTTGATTTGGTCGAGTGAAAAGGCGTTGCCTGCTCAAAAAGTTGTACAGTCACGCATGCATAGTTCAGTGAGCAGGGGGGGGGCTGTCAACATTTAGGCCTGTTTAAATAAAATATTTGCTATTTCAAAGAATGTTTATCAGAAACCAGAAAATGAGGCAATAAGTAAGTCAGCAATAAGTAACTAAGCTAGATAAATCGCATTCTGTACACGCAAAATTAATGCATTTTTTCATTTTCTTCCAGATTTGCATAATTTTTGAACGTATCAGTACTTTCACAAGGTAGTGCAGCAACATATTTAAGATATGGTTGTTGTTGGAAATTTCTTCCTCTTTCACTAGGAGAACTTGAAGTGAAATATGTAAGTTGACGAACTGTAGAGATTTATAGCTTGCTACTGTCACTGGTGCCGTGCGGCGTGCGCCTGTGTATATCCAGCGATTGTGTCGCACGTCACGTCTCCAATGATCCACGCGTTACTACGCATTACAACTAGCGGATATGTTCACCCGCCCGTCCATCGGCCGCACAAATGACCATTTTGCACGCCCTCGCAGCTTCCTAAACTTGACCCGCCGTGCCCGCGACCACGACGCCGCTGGCATGTATCAACCTCGCCCGGCGCCGGCCCCAGCACTGGCGGTCGGTCGGTCGGTCAGGTCGGTGGACGACGGCTAATCCTCGACGTGACTTGGCCGGCGACCGCAGCGACGTAAGCCGCCGGCTACGACGCGTCGACCTAAATCATTCTTAGCTCCCAACCGACCAGCGACGATAAGCCGCGATCGGAAGGCGCCCGGCCGCCCGCACGCATGCTTGGTCAGAGGCGGTAATTAGTGACAGCAAATACACGGATGAAGCACGGCTAACGCGCGGCGCGCTTGATGGCACGAATGATGAAAAACATAGTGCTTGCCACCGCACGGTCCAGTCGCAGCGTCGACCGATGTGCTGACTGTCGACAACACGCTGCATTAGTTTGGCTTACGAATGCGCGGACGAGTAAGACGAGGCTTTGAGACGGTGCTCGTCACAGCACGTCACGCAACGCGCAGCAGATGGTTCTCGGACATCTTGTTTCTGGTTTGTGAAGTCGTTTCCACGTGCGCTGCAATGCGCGATACGTTGCGTTTGGTGGCGAGCGCCAGCGAGTGCGAGAGAATCCCCGCTAGTTCCAACGATGACGTTCACTCGCCACGCAACGCAACGCGACACGACACGCAGCGAAATGAAGAGATAGGCACATCCTAGGAGGCCTAGTTTGCTGCACAGCACGTTTTCGAACGACGCCTAACTCATCTCCACCAGTCGACATACAGTGAGTAAGTGAGTGAGTGAGCAGAGGTTTAACGGCCGATCTCTGTACATCGTGTTTAAAAGTGTGACGACAGACCTAACATGGGCCTACCTCCTGCGCACGCATGCATGTGGGTGGTTTATCTTCGATCGAAGAAGCGATCTTGTTTGTCTTGAGCGTTTGGCCAGTTATTTGTGTCAACTATTCTGGCAGTTTTAGATGCATGCATTATACTGTCTTGTTATTCAGTTGTGGTTGTCAGGAAGACGCTTCTCAGAATGACCTAGGCTTAATATCATGTCGAGCGGGATGTAAAATCCCTACTTACTTACGTAGCGGACTCCGTCGGTCGACGAGCTACGTCTAAAACTAAAATCCTCGTCGACTGCGTGACAGACAGATCCAGTGTCCAGTCCACTCCAGTGAGCTGCAGCCGCCTCCAAGCAGCGGCAGGTCGTCACCGCCGCCAGTCTGTGCCACTAATTGGTGCTATGTAATTGGGACGAAGACTGTCTGACGACGACGACCTGTCGCCAAGCGACGACACTAAATTGAGACCGATGCCATGGCTGCCTGCCACTAATCCGACGCCTTCTTGTCAATGAGAATTTAGTTACCTTTCTAATACCGTGAGATAACTTGAGATAATAATGTAAACAAGTTCAACAACAACAAGTTTTCTTCCGTCAATTGTTTTTTCTTCGTATAAAATGGTTACAAAATACATTGATATTCAAAGGTTTGCTTCTTGAACCACTCTGTACATGTCGCTATAATCAATTAGTTTTCTTTCAGTAGAGACTCGCAGAGTTACCAAAGCATCACTGACAATGCAATTGACAAGCGGCGTGCCCGTCTTCAAAAAAAACAGACCACTCCGTTTCCTGGCCGGACGTCGGGATGTCGTAAAAGGCGACTAAACCAGGCCCCCTCTACTTCCATGGCCTCATCTGATTAGTGATGTTGGCCTGGAGCCAGAGGGAATATTAACAGAGCTGCACGATGTCCTAGGCAGCTTAGAGGTCTAGCAGATTGGGTTTATTGTCACGTTGAGACTTTTATGCTGTGCTCAGCGTAGAACGGGTTGCCTTGGTTCATATTGTAGTTGGAGTGGTTCTAGTGTGACTGAAGCCCATCTCAGTGGCCTTCGGTGCTTTGACGCTGTCGGTTGGGTCATCTGACCTGTAAAATCGTCCCGAAATGACATATATAATGTGTTGAGTGCAGGACGTTAAACCTCTACTCAATCACTGTTCCTTTTGACCTTAAATCAGTTTTGAATTGTACTTCAAATGTATCAACCGAGGCGCTTTTTAAGGCAATATAGAACTTTTTTTTATCAAATCCGGCCGAAATCCAGTACAGACCTAATTATTTGCTCTACGACCTTCTCTTACGTTTTGTAACATATCGTGTATTAATTTTGTTAGGGGCCTAAGTGTTGTTAAGTGTTAGGCCTACGAGCTGTAGAAAGGTTGGGAACAAGTTACAAGATTATGCACCAACAACGTCTCTGAGTGTTTCTGTGATCTAAACAAACAAGAGCACCAAGGGGTCGTCAGCAGAGCCGAGGCTGTGGATGCAGTGTTACAGTGATAGATCCCTGAATTTTGGCACTACGTATTTTATTCTGCTTGCAACTCTAGCTGATGCTGATTTAGACAGCAGGCGCCATCTGGCGAATGATAATGTACAGCGGCGCGCAGAATTGACGCACGCCATGCCTGTTCGATTTTTATCCGAATGCCTCTATCTAAGTCGCTAAAAATCAATATAAAAAGTACATGGGCATCATGCAGCTGTATAGTTGAGCAATTATATGCAGTCAAACCCCATGGGAATCACCAGTGGAAGTGCGCTAGATGTTACTGTACTACACTACAGTTATTAGCTCAGTTTGATAGCTAACAGCTGTGCTGAAGCAGACGAGTAACCTTAATGAGTGTAGGCCTATTATGTGCATGTCGAAACCTCTACCAAGCCTTACAGCTGAACTCACAGAACCTATAGCTTATTACTTGGCTTTCAGAACGGACACAGTATCACTTCACTGCTAGCCCAGTCTCGTCAAATTAAAAACCACAATAACCAAGCAACAATAACAGACAAAGTTAACACCACCAGACATCTTTAAATATGCTATTAATTAACATTCAATAATTAACCTTAATTAGTGAAAAATGATCAGGTAATAATTGCTGTAGCCTGCTGAGTTTACAACACACAATGCCGTTAGCCAACAACAACCAACTGTTGCAGTCTGTAGATGTTCAACGTAATCAAAGACAACAACGCAGTCGTAAAACATCAGTCAAAGTGCAGCGTTTCGTTCAATGTTTCACTGAAATCAGAAATATCAGTTTAAACATCATAGAACATAATTACATATCATTATCATGTATAAAATTCATAGTACAAAGCTGGGCAGAAATGCTCCTAGGAGATTTGAAGGCAGACACCACAGCCTCCAATTCACTCGGCACTGTACAGAACTCCGAGCTTATGCAGAATTTCATCCGTCAACTCAGCCATCAACAGACTGTCAGCATGTGTCATCTGCGCCAACTCAACTTCTCCTGCACAGTCCACACGTGACTAGAACTGCAGTCGCTAAGCAAATGACAGAAATACATAAACCAGGGAAGTGACTAAAGTAATTAAGTGAAGGCTGCATCAAGTGTGGTGCCACCTGGTGAATGATCTGGACACTGTACAATGGGCAAAATTCACCCCACTCCATATTCGGGATTCAAGACCCCAATGTGCCTTGGGTGCCCAAGAGTTTTCACCCCATAATTCCTTCAATACTTCTGCAGGTGTGTGACAGACAGACTAGAGTCCTAAGCCGCCACTGTAAGCTGCCATAAGCCACCATAGAGTATGTTAGCCACAGTCAGCAGTAGGCTTTATGTACACCGAGGTAATTTGTTGTCATAAGCTTGGTATCAGGTATTTAGTAATCACCAAATTAACCAAAGTAACCCTGGGCCCAATTTAATTTTAGTAAAAGTACTAGTACTACTAGTGGAACTACTACTACTACAACTACACACATGACATAGCAACAGCATAAACGTGAACTAATAACTATTAACTAATAAGAGCATTACCATGTAGTTCACTGTGGTTGTAGTAGTAAATTAATTGGTAGCCATCTGACCCCCAAACCACCGTAAGCTGCAGATAGCCAGCTAGCCGCCACAAGCCATGGCTATGCAGCCACAGATGGTCGTCAGCCAGCCGTAGAGGCTTTTGGCTACGGCTTGGGACTCTCAGACAGACACATGCTGCTACAGGATCATCAATCACAACAGGTCATGGCCAAGAAATGGGCTGCTTTATAGATACACTATCTGACAACTAACAACTAACAAGACAGAGTCGATATATTGCTTTTCAGCCCGTTTCAATATCTGACCCAGCACTAGTTCCTCTGGTTTCTGGTGATTTTTTTACACATATTCACTGACATTTAAAACGCCATGTTCAAAGTTCAAACTTGCCCAACAGATTTAATACATGCACAATATAAACCCAAATAAATTAATATTGCCACACACAACGCTATTCATGATAACCATTTATGCAATCATAAGCTCATCGCTTTTATTTTAGCAAAGTGCAATTCATTCCTACATGGAGAAGTGTATGCGGCCAGCTGAAAGGTAAATTAGCGGCATTAATGAATTACCTTGCACTATGGCTGAGCGTACGGCACTGATCTCGTGCACAAATCCAGCAGAGTTAACAAACAACGTTGGTTCTGCCGTCTTTGGTAGCTCGTACTTGTAATCTTGTGTTGGCGTTTTCAGTTGAGCTGGACTCCACATTGGCGCTGCAATCTGTGCAGTACAATGACATAAAACAAAATCTACTTCAATTTACTCAAATATACAGTTGGTTTCTTTATGATAAAAAAAGTTAATTAATACTGTGTTATGGTCACCCTCTATCCTGATGGTTCTGGAAATTATCAGCAGACAGCTTTGAAAAACAGAATATAACTTTAATAACAGGTGTAATACGGTAGTTATGGCTCAATACAGTGTCTAGGAAAATACTAAGAGATACAATAGGAAAAAAGGAGTCTGTAACATAATATAAAACCACGAATGTCACCAAACAGATGTAGCCAGCAGCTAGCAGCAAGTAGTGAGCAGCAGATGCGTTGTAACAACTGCGTAGTAGATGACACCGACGGAACTGACTGCTGGCATCATAGGACGGGCGGTGACGGCCGGCGTTGGTCGTCGTAGCAATCAGAACTTGAAGTCACTGTGGTGAGCGTACCGTTTGTCAGACAGCTCTCGGCAGTGTCACAGTGTGGCGAACAGCACAGCAGATCGACTCAACGGTTTTCATCAATCGTATCACCCACAGCACATACTGCACGACCTCCGAGCTCGGCGTCTTTCCAAAATTTACAGCACTGTCAATCTTTATTCAACAACAACTTACTTGAAAAGTGTCGAGAAATCGCGCCCGCGATTTGAACACAGCGGCGGTCACGTGACTTCTCGTCATATGGTAGCAAACAGGTGAAACCAGGTAAACACGGCCAGAAACTGGTCGGCAGCGGTGCAGCAGGCTATCACAGCGCAGGTACAGTGATTGGTATGAATACATATGCAAATATGTAAATCAATGACCTCACTGGACATTACAATAAAAATAGTACAGTAAGCAAGAGGAGGTGAAGAGCCTATCACCACAACTGTCACATGATGGCACCAAAGCAATGATGACAAAACTTCTTCAAAGTAACTGTGATCTATGATCTGTGATTGATATCTAGAAAACTCAACAATCAAAAATTTTTGCAACAGTCACTGCAACAGCGAACATCCACCAAACTGAATAATTGTGGAGTTTCATCAAAAAATCTGAATTCTTGCATCTGTGTACCAACTGCTACAAACGACTGGTATGACTGGGTCTGCACAAAACAAACTTAACATTTATTCTATGATAAAACAAAACAAATTGTGCCCGATGCCTGATCAACATGAAAAAAGACGTTGCCCAAAGCAACATTTGCACACTTTGGGGCACAATTTTCACATGTGGCTTACAGCATCAGACATAATTTGTTTAATGTTTAACGGGGTTAATTTTCCATAAGTTTAAGTTAATCTGCAAATAACGTTGCATCTAAATAGTACAATTATATAACTCTGACATTCCAATGTTGCACCACAATGACAAATCACTGAACAAATGCAGAAACCTCAATCATGCCCTTAGTGCCCCAGATGAAAGCATTGTTGGGCAGACTGCAGTCACCTCTGGCAATCAAGTGAGCAGTACGACCATCTTTGTAGCAAAACATTATATCAGCCGATATATCGATGCCTGTTGCATTTACAATTGGAACATATATTGCTGTCTAGTGATTTACAATATAAGTAATGCAATCCTCAGATGGGTAACAGGATATGAAATCAATTTTTGCATGCTTCTAGTAACCTATATCTGCAATAGCTTATTGTGAAAATATGTACCAGTTTCACAATAAAATCTGTAAATTCTACTGATTGTTACAACAAAGTAAACAACTAAGAGCTTCACATCAGAGTCAGAGACCTAACCTGCCAGTTCAATAGATGGCTTGCATATGGCACAAAGTAATGAAGCTAAATGGCACAGTGTTGTAAGTTGCCATTCTGTAAACAAATGCTGTCTTGTTATGTGTGCTTAGAAAATTAAGCAGAAAATAATTTAAGTGTAATAAATGAGTTCTGGTTGATATAAGAACTAAGAAGAAGACGTCGTCGATTGTAGTGACAGGATGTCACTGCTTGTAGCATAAAGAAATGTGATCTAGATGAAAACATTAAAACTGACCTCCGGACCCCGGTATGTTGTATGTGTGATACATGGCTGCTGTCCGCCAAGTTGGATTATGGAAAGAATCGTATTTGGACCATTCCACACACCGTCGACAAACCCACCAAATTTTGTGAAAATATCTAGATCGGGGCAGAGATATGCACTGAAAACGACATTCGAAACGGGCTCTCTGGCTGCGAAATTCTACTTCTGGTTTCAATTTTGACAAGTGCCATCTTTCGAGGACCTTCCTGTGTGTATGATGCTACAAAGTTTCAAGAAGATTGCTCGATGCGCGGATGAGTTATGTGTGATTCGACTTTTCTCTGTGCCTACCTTTAAACCCATATTGCCAACGGCACAACACAGTGCCAACATGCAAACAATCTATATCAAATAGTTACGTACTCTCATTAAAGCATTTACCAGTCAGTCTCTACTGAACAAAAAACAAATTAAAAACAGAAAAAAAGCTTTACCATTAAGTGCTCTCAGAGTTTTTTTATAAACTCTATGGAACTTTTATCATGTGCACTTGTACCGCCAATGCAAACCCAACTGAAAGCAGACCATCCACATTTTTGCTTTCTTGTTACCGTGACCTTGACTTTGATTCTACGACCTTGAAAACAGAACATACTTTGGATACTCATTTGAACACGTACCTTCATACCAGAACTAGGTCAAAGCTTTCACAAGTTAGAAGCCTAAACAGGATAGACAAACAGACAAACAGATGTGACTGAAAATAATATCACACCACATTCATGAGTGATAATAGTAACACTACTTTCACCTGTATCAAGCCGCTGGCCAGTGACACAGATCTCTGGTTTTTCATTGTCAAACACAAGACAAGCCAGCTGGACTAGGTAGACACCGATGTCCTTTGTCACACCTCCACCGAGCTCTGTGTCAAACATACGAACTACTTTCTCTCTGTTGAATGCAACCCCAAAGTATGCTGTCATGCCCTTCACATCTCCGATACTTCCCGATGACAGTTCTTGCCGCAGCTGCTTATACGCTGGAAAGAATCGTGACCACATTCCCTGAAATCAGTTACAAAAACAGCTCAAATCTGCAAGTACGTCCTTGACATAAAGCCCCACAGAGCTATAAGCAAAATGCTATTGATGTGACGAGAGGTGACACGTAGCAAGAAACTCAAAGTAACTACATCAGACACAAGCAACACAAGCTGCCTCAAGAGTACTTCATTATCAAAACTGTCAAATGTTTCTTAAAGTTTCTTACAGCACTCAGCTCAAAATGAGAAGAGAGTTGTAACACTGGATGGCAACTGATAAAGAACGTCAAAACTGACGGCACTCAGCTGCCGACCAACCCACACAGAAAACAACTCGCCAAAGTAATTTGATGAAAGCTGCATTGAATCCCCCTCCTCTCATAGTGGGAGATCAGGAACCCCACCTAATATACTGTACACCCCAAGCAGGACCTTGACCCATTCAGCCGCTGTTTGAACAGCAAAGAACATATGAAGCTGCATAACAGATAGACAGATTGACAGACAGACACCAGGATCATCCAACACAACAGTCTGCATCTCATGCATCTGACACACCTAACAGGCATGAAAACAAGCAAGCCCACATACGACCCTCGAACAATTTGCCAAAATGAAAAAACGGGAACATGTAGCAATTGTAGCCTTTATCCCTAAGGTGACAAGTTATCCAGTGCCAACTGCCAGTGGCACAATAAACACAGGTGATGATGACCACGCTATTACTACTATTACTAAGCTATTATTACTATTACTATTATTACGCTGCATCAAATGCATGTGATGTGGACTACTGCCATCAATGATCTCATAACTTGGGCGTCTGTCTGCCTGTCTGTCATGTGGGTGACTGTTCTTACTAATTCACTAGATGGCACCACTTCGATGCAGCCATCACTACACTACTGCAGCCACTTCTATCACACAGCAGACCAACAACCAACTGGTGGACCACTGAAAAGCACTTCACACCATAGCAGTTCCACCTCCACACAGCCTAACGAAAAGTGCAGAATCATGCAACCTGAAACACCGCAATGTTATCATTATTATTGTCATTAACATTAATCAGTTATTATAGCAAAAACCAAGAGTGTACCTCAAGGTACAGTAGCTGTTTCTGTTGTGCAAACTCAAGTACTTTCTTGGCGCCGGCAGCTGTCAGTGACATCGGTTTCTCACAAACAACGTGTTTACCGGCAGCCAACATCATCATTGACAGCGTCACATGCGTGGAATGGACTGCGCCAATGTACACAACATCTGACACATGCCAGCATCACTTCACTTCCAGTAATGCAACAACAACCTCAACGACTGCATAAGATCCTCCATGGCATACAACACATAATTATAAAGACAACTGCTAGTTATCTGACACAACAATACTTACTGCTTCACTGTATTTCGTGTCCTTGTGGTGACAACTTGTACAGTATTACATTACAACTTGTACTATTACTATTAGGCTGCATTAGATGTGGACTATTGTGACTAATGATCCAATGGTGTGGTGTCTGTCAGTCTCTGACGTGCCTGCAATCTGCCAAAGTGGCTGAATGGATCAAGGTCCTGTTTGGGGTAAAGACTCTTGTGGGCCCAAGAAACATTATATCAGATGGGAATCATGATCCCCATGGCAACGGAAAGGAGGAGTCAATGCAGCTATCATCAAATTACTTTCCACTTGTTCACTGTGTTTCAGGCATTCTTAGGTGATGTGCATAAATTTATATCAATTACTAGTGACAATTCGGACTTTCAATACATGTGTCGCTGACTGATATACATCAAACATACCAATGTACACCATGCCACCAAACACCTTGTGTTCAACTATAATACTAGCTAACCAACATCTGAATCCTGAGCAAGTGTTTCATATGATCCGTAAGCAGAACGAATGCCATGCGTGTCGGCAAACTCCTTTGCTCTGTCCAGACTTCTTGCAGCAACTGCTACAATCTGTACATTGCATGCCACAACCAGCCAAACATCTCAAGTTCTCTACTGACAACATGTTAACAACAAGTGATAAACTGTGTATTGAGTGACAAAAGTCAAACATGGCAAGATTCAATCTACATCTAATCATTTGAGTAATGAATTGGTTTTTATGTTAGTAACTTGATAAATAATAAAAATAATAAAAATATTAAGTCATTTTAATACACATACAATTAATATACACAATAGTGTAGTAGCTGCATCATCTAATGCATATCACTATTCTACACAGATCAAAGCAAACCCCCAACTGTGCAAGTTCATTGTTTAATGACTGCCCAATATACCATCATCAAAGTTGCCAGCAAAATCCTCATCCATCCACAGACAGCAGTTTACAATACAGACGATAATCATGCAATCTAACGTGGCATCTGAACAGATGGCTAATTTATCGGACAATTTTATGATACTTTGTAGAACATTAACTAACAAAGAACTGTAATGCTACTAACAAATTAACAATACTTTCCCAGAAACAAGAGTACTAGACTCTAGACTGGTGTTAAAAGCTGTCACTGTGTTCCACAACAATGTAACAATGTTGGGTTGTGAAAGATGTAATTTTCATATAAATTAACAACGAGTTGCTATTTAACAACCTGATGCTCATCAGCAGACAGAGTCCTCAGTGCAAGGCAGAAGTCATTTGCAATTAATCCAGCTGAAACAATGCCCCATCGTATAACTCCAGCTTTGTCTCCTACAAGCAGCAGTTCACAACAATCACCAACATTTGTGCAGAAAATTTTAAGACAAATTTTAACATTAAGCAAAATGTACCTTTTTTGACTGCTCTCTGTCAGAATGCTGAACTGTGTCAAAACTTATTAATTTACAATTAAAATGGAGTGTAAATAAATTTTCATCACTCCCCAGAGTAAAACAAAAATGTTGTAAAGCCTGCTTGAGATAGCATAATTGTAGCAGGCACTATGACTGATGAAACACAAATGACTAATACTAACTATAGCCAAATCAGTCATATTTGAACTGGATGGCATGACAGACAATTAATCCCCAAAACTGCTGACTTAAATGATTATCTGACTTTACTCGTATGCTATACAAATCTAGCTATAAGTTAATTTTACTGATTTGTTACTTTTCCTGTAGTTGTTTTGTTTCACGTTGTCTGCGGTTGCGTGTGCCAGGAGTCTGACTAAAATATGCCGCCGGGATGCTAGGACAGACGCCGAGACAATTAATTGCCATGCTAAGGGGACCAAGCTCTGTATTCAGGCCGCCAGGACATAAGGGGCACACTGGGCAATTCTTGACAAGCTACGTGAGAAATTGTAACCATTTTACTGCCAATACACTGACGACAGAAGAACTGTAAAAGTGCTTGACTAAAGTTGACATACTGAATGGCTGACATGTTGATGCACTGGTATAGCGTTTAGGCCTCATAAAAAATAAAGCTGGTGATCGTCCCCGCCCGACCCGCGAAAACGGCCTCCACCCCAACTTTTTAAATTTTTTTTCAAGTTCAATTTCTTTTAAATCTATTAAAATTGCACTTAAATGACTCCAGGTTTAGTCTTGGCTTGTGCAGAAAGGTTTATTGTGGACGAAGTTGCTTCTAGTATTTAACCAGATTTTTTATCATATAATAAATACCGGTACATGTATTTTCACCATTGACATCACTTGTTGTTCACTTCATATCGCACCTGGACTAAAAGGACATGA
>Ga0126335_1001944_pt1 | contig 12060 bp, 8 predicted proteins | sample OlaspJWI45metaG_FD_108409 | JGI IMG/M metagenome (GOLD analysis project Ga0126335, IMG submission 108409) | Marine gutless worms symbiont microbial communities from Oahu, Hawaii - Olavius sp. 1 OAHU.JWI-45 metaG | ecosystem: Host-associated > Annelida > Digestive system > Unclassified | place...
GATAATTTAATATGAAGGAAGATCTAAAACAATGTCAGTCTGTTGCTCTTGAACCAATGAAAAATGATGAATTAGAGCGGTAATGAGTAGAGGCTTAGCATCCTACTCGACACTTTATAGGTCATTTCGGGGACAATTTTTACAGGTCAGATGACCCACTGCTGCTGTTGCTGCTGCTGAAGTCCGCCGAGTTCAACGATGACATTGCACTGCTACTAAGTGTTGCTGGTCTTGACATGGGACCACATGTGACTACGGAGTCCGAAATTGGAGTCACAGACTCTGCTGCACCACTGCACCAAGGACATCGTGGACCTGTCTTTGGCTTTGTGGAAGCTGTGTGATGGGCAGCACGTCGTTCTTCAGAGGCAGTGACCCAGCCATTTAAGAAGCTCCTGAGACCAGTATCACAGACAGTTCTTCATATATCCCTGTCGCTTGCCAGAGCCTCCAGGTCACTTGGCTTAATGTTGCACTTGAGGAGATTTGCTTTGATGTGGTCGATGAAGCGTTTCTTTAGACGACCAACTGAATGCTGTCCCACAGTGAGCTCGCCGTAGAGCAACCGACGAGGCAGCCGGTTGTCAGGCATTCTGATAGCATGCCCCAACCATCGCAGTTGTTTTTGGAGGAGCAAGTGTCCAGCCGGAGTTATTCCAGCTTTCTCGAAGAGCTCAATGTGTGGTATTTTCTGCCACCATCGGATGCTTTGCAGACTGCGAATGTGAACGTCCTCGAAGGCCTTGATGTGTCGTCGATAGAGTGTCCATGTCTCACAACCAACAGTGTAAAAGCACTGAAGGAAGCCAGTTACCACTGAGATAGGCTTCAATCCCACCAGAACCACTCCACCATGTTACAATATCAACTATAGGCAACCGCCTCTAGGCTAATCACAGCGTAAGGGTCCCAGTGTGACTGTGTGACAAACACCCAACCTGCTGGACCTGTAAGCTGCCTAGAACATCATGCAACAACTACAGAAACAAGAGCAGCTCTGTTAATATTCCCTAACTCTGAACCAACATCACTAATCATGAGGCCACGTAGTTTGAGGGGGCAAGGCCTTTGGAACTGAGTGGTCACCTGCTTCTGTCAGAGTCGTTTATCAAAAGTATAACATTCCAGCTGACATATTATAGGTCAGACCAGGTGACCCAACCAACAGTGTCAAAGGAATGAAGGAAGCCAGTTTGGTCATCAAGATCAGGCTTCAATCCCACTGTGACCATGCCACCATTTTACAGGAAGGAAGTGATTTGAATTTCAATACACCTAGACTGGATTGGGATAGGGGCCCTGACGATTTGCAGTCCATAACTTCCTGAATTTCAGTAAAAGAAATGGTGCTACCAAAATACAGAATCAGTACACGGACACAGTGGTTAACCACTGGTAACTTTTTAAAATCTTTTTACAGCACATGGATTTCTGCATATGTACCCAAACTTTAAGTGTTAACCACAGACTAAAACCACACATTCACAAACTCTACTGCTGCATATAACATCACTGACCACAGCACAGTACGTTGTCAACACAGTACAGTAGCTAACGAGACAAGTTTAACAAACATATGCTGTAATACCACTTTCAAATAAAAGTTCTAACATGGCTGTCTTAAAATGCATTGGCAGATTTGTAGTAGCACACATTTAACTGTCCAAACCGAGGACAGAAATATTATAACTGGAAACAAATCAAAACAACTAACAACGCTGACATAATTTAAACAACACAGTGCTGCAAGCAGCAACAAAAACTGATGACATAAAATACCTGAACAACATACAGTGAATTAAAAACGACATAATTGCATCATAAATATACACGTACAAACAACTAAGCATCAGATGACAATGTGAAGTTTTACCGTGCAATCTTCACCTGTGACGAGTGGACTGATTAAAACATCACCTGGCTAATCCTTAATTAATGTGTATTGTCAAAACATCTTGTACTGTGGGCAATGTGGCATTGTCTCGGTCGTCACCTGACATAATTGCAACAATTAACTGATATATGCAGAAGACATCCGTCCGTATCACAAAGAAAGTAATTCATATCCAGCAGATCAAATGAGACAATTAACATAAAATACTGCCCCTGTACCAATAACATGGTCAAATGAATGTCACAACATTTATTTATCTTTACCGTATAGTGTTTACGTTTGTGATCAAAATACTCATACTTGTGCTTGCAGCAGCTCTCATTTTAAGTACATGGTTCAAAACTGTTATGAATGCAAATGATGGATTGACCTGATAGTGTGACATTTAATTCTAGCAGTAGGTAGCAGTTTGTCATTTCAGTGTATCCACTTTACAGTGGCAGTGTATAATTTGGAAATAATTTTCAATATAACCAAGTTAGAAAAAATGACATTTCCAAAAAAGTTGACACTTGCATTACAGCAACAACAATTCGGGATGGATTGCTGGCGGAACACTGCTGGAAATGTATAAAAACTTAACCAGTTATAGTCTGTGTAACAACATAAATACTACGAGCCACAGAAACGTCTCTTACTTTACATGAGTCTTATCAACAACAAGAAAACCAACATGCATAGAACACAGCAGTAGGACACTGCAGTAGAACAGCTCTACAGAATGACCTGAAACAAAACACTTATGAGGTCTTGCACCATACATACAGATACCTTGCTGTCTCAGAACACAGTCTGAGATACAAATATACATCGGTCTCAGCAATCCTGCTGCAACAGTGGACATTACACACTAGATACCGAGTCTGCAACATAACCCTGTCATAACAGGATTACAGATGTTTGAATCTGTCCAGGTGCAAGTGTAATTTAAGCCAGAGATTAGAATGTTAACATAAAATCCAGGCCATTTAGCCAAAAAATAGTTTCTTTAATAAAACAAATGATATTATAATTGTCCACACTTAGAAAACGTCTCCCAAAGAAAAACCAGTAAACTGTTAACACCTGATGTTCTGGAGATCAGGATAAACCACTAGCATGTGCTTTACTGTGAGAAAAAGTTGGTAAGATGGACATGCTGGTTGATAACAAGTAACGATGTACTGTGTGAGTGACCCAGTCAAAGTTGGTTCATAATTGTCTCTTGATAAGAAATAAGTTTACCATTTCTAACGGTCCTGATGATGATGCAGGTTGCCTGCACAGCTGTTCCATGCATTCTGCCATTCACTAAGACAGAACTTGAAGGTGTGAGTTACATTATCACAGGCAGCAATTTTCACAGCGGCTGAGGGCAGGAAGAGAGCTGACTGAGCTGTAATATCAGCTCTCTCATTGTCGGGAATGCATTGAAAACACAGTGACTGTATTTTTATATTTTCTGTGAGACCGGAACAAGGGCCCTACCGGCCAACAGCTCTTGATGCAAAAACAGTCAGCGCCAAGATGGCCGCCAACGTAGGCTCAAATACTCAACAACAACGCTTTTAATATGGTATTTTGGATGCAGGTTTTTTGTACTGAATAATGATTCTTGCAAAAAGCTAACGACATTTTCTGTTCAGATATAGCAATAATGAAAATTAATAATTGTTGTCAAACGATCTGTAATTGTCTGTGAGAGTTCCAGGGTCATGGCCTGCCAGAGGTTGGCGATGGTGCCATCTTGGGGCCGACTATTTTTGATGCCGCTGATCTCTATGGAGAAAGCGGCCAGTCATGCATCTAGATAATTAAAATATTCTTTTGTCTATGTACCAGAACAGTTTAACTGTACATAGAACACTGGTGTACCCTCTACATGCTAAAAGAAACATTAAAGCTGACTGCAAACTTGCCATTACCATGACAATGACACTCCTGACTGGCAGAATGATTTGTACTTGCATAGCAAGTAAGAAATGAAGAATATAGCAACAGTATGTGACATCGGTGATATTAATGTCGCAGTGGCTCAGTAGGCCGATATGCCAGGAGCAGTTCACGCAGGCGCTCCGTAGTCGGCTCCCACTTTGCAAAGCCGGCGTCATTCTGTAGGAATACTACCAGTGTACCGTGCATCGATCGGACATTCAAGTCAGTGCTACGAAGCCAAATAACACAGCACACTGCAAACCATGATGACAATTTGTTTGTATTCATTTACCACTGCACTGACTGTCTGACAATGGTTACAAAACTGACAATATCAAAACAAGGTATCGTCCATTATGGGATTAGACGATAGCTGGCGCGCCAAGGTGCTCAGTGTGCTGCTGTCTTACAGCCATGCCGATAGCAATCTCATAGGCCCTGCCCAATCGGGTTGTGGTTTTTTTCCTACCGCTAGGATGACATGCAACCCCGTGTGAACTCCACTCATCCCCAGAATCCGCCATTTTCAGTCTTCTGCCGTAACCACCCAAAATGGTGGAACCATACTTCCAATCACAAATCTGATGACAGATTCTGAATAGGAAAGCCCAAGTTTTTATTCATGTTTCATAGTAATCATAGGTCTACCTCGCTTATGGCCTACTTTTGCATAGTTTTCATTAGGGCCCCCATCCCTCCATAGGAACGCAAAATTTCAAGTCTCTAGCTTCAGCCATTCCGGAGACAGGAATTTAAATTCAATTCAACATTTAAAAGTGGGCCTTCCTTCCCCTTTCTGTGGGGGATCAGGACCCACATCTAACAATGTTCCATGGACCCCCATGAGTGTTCACCCCAAACAGCATCTTGATCTGTTCAGCCATTTTTGCACAGTGAAGCCGAGATGCGCCGTGTGACAAACAGACAGACTGTGAACATCGGTTAGAATAGTCTGCATCACATGCATTCGAAGCAGCCTAATAATAATAACATGCCAAGTGGCTGGTGAGTGCTGATGGGTAGTTATTTTGCATTACATTAAGAGTTATTTAGAGTGGCCTAAAGTACAAATACTGCTAAACCACTACTACCACTACTATACACGGAGAACTAGAAGCCGAAAACAGTTAGGAAGGAAATGATCAGGAAAAGAGGTAAGTTTTGAGGTGGTTTCGAAAAACGGACAGTGTTGAAGCTGAGGTGACATTAGGCGGCAGACTATTCCAGAGGCGGCAACCGGAAATGCATGATCAGCAACCGTGGACAGCCATGTATGTCAGATCATTGTAGGCTGCTATCGTCTACACCCACCATGACCAAAGTCTCCTGTGGACATATACATATAATGTAAAGCATATCTCCAACTGTGTTACCTAGGACATGCATGCTGGAAGCCATGTCGATACTCATGCTCCTGAGCCGATATTGTTATCTGCTTGCGATTAAACCTACATCAACGGAACAACTAAATACACTGAATGCAAGTAAAACAACAACTTTGCCACAAATTTCAAATAAAACATTACAAGTTAGACAAAGAAAGATTAAATAACAAACGAAGAAGTCAGCACAAGAACTAAACAACAAAGGACGAGAAGATACTCAGAAAAAGCAAGTAAGTAAGCAAAACAAGATGTGCCAGTTTGGTGACTCGTGGCACAAACGGACCACCAGGCTACCAACACATACCAGCCAGCACTGTAATGGGAGGTTGCACTATTTAGGAAAGGGCTGAGTTATCCGAGGACAAACTGGAGAAGTAGTCAAGAAAGATCTACAAAGATTGGAATTCACCCAGGCAGAGGCAGCAGCAGTCGACAGATAACAGTGACAACAAAGTGTGAATGGAATAAAGGTTCAAGCTTCAAGAAAAAGAACAAAGTAGCTAAACAAGCACAGCATTTCAAGTGCTGTTTACCGGCTAGACTCGACACGGATGAGGGCTTCTGTAGGTGGGTCCCTCCAGTCTGGAATGAAGACGATGAATGACAAAGCTTCCTGGGACTCAGTCAGAAGACTCTGCACAACACAAGCCATTGTCACTCATCACAGTCACAATTACTTCTGCTACAAGTAACTATACCATTCTTTATTGCATCAACCTGACCAAACAGTGTCAATTGTGTCAACTTTCTGTCACAGTTCTGTATAACATCATCATTTCTTGAACTCACTTCAATAAAATACATTTTTGAAAAAATCAACTACCACTTAATCTTTGATTTTGTCAAACAAACTCTCCTTTTCACAATCAACTATGTTTACCTTTTATCATAGCTAAATAGCCTTTATTTAACATCAACAATTTCACAGCAACATCTATATCTCGAGCGATAATTATACTTTTATCATTTTGTCAGATTAAGACACATGTATCGCACTACATGGCCTATTGTCTGTGGAGGCACCGTTAACAAACTACTTCTTGCATGCGCACAACGATGGCTCCATGAGTGTGAGTGGGATTCTTCTGTATTTCGTCTGCAGGCAGTATCATTAGTTTCCCCCGGGGTATCTCACACCAAAGGTAGTCACAGGGAGCATGCTGAGAACACAGAAACTACTTGTATTCACCCACACTGCTGCAGCTTTTAACTACCCATTATTATTTACTTACTTACATCCTCCTGCTACAGAGTGCCTAAAATAACAACTGCACACCAAGTACACAACACAGAAAGTAAGTAAAGACTTAAACCTCAAAGTGATCAATCATCGCCTCCATCAGCTCCTCACAGAATGGCGGATTTGCTTCAAACGATCCAGTCAGTGGGTAAAAATCCAGAAGTGGACTGTCAACATCAACAACAATGTACACTGGTGGAAGGTACACAATGTAAACATAACACAACGAGGAACCATTCCTTCGACTCACATTAGTGTATTTCACACCACACTGCTTTGCTTTCTTCCCATCCCACTAATAACTGCAATGTTGTTTACAGACAATCACAACGTCTGAAGCAAGAAACAATAAGTAAGTGGGCAGGGTTTTACGTGCCACTCGACACACAACTGCTCATTTTGCAACTGAACTCACACAACTGAGAAAAATACACCAATACACAAAAATAACCCCAAACAAAAACTGACTCTGGTTAAGAAGAAACGTGTTAAAACAGAGGAAACCTAGCCTAAACTAAAAGGCACTAGTTCATACGTTAAGAGCTGTTTATATGAGTGTGTTAATGACTGCACACAATACAGTTCCGATAATCTTATCTTATCCCCCTTATCTTCCAGACAATCACTGGAGCTCAGAACAAAAGCAGTGCTAAATCCATTTGTGCAATACACAGCAACTAAGGACAAAAACTGACCCTCGGGAGCCAAAGTAGCTGTCAGTGTCTGTGAATGCCGAGCAGTACTGTTTGAAGAAGCAGTTGAGTGGAGAAGCAAAACACTCGAATGTTACTCCGAACACGCGATTCAAACACTCAAACACCGAGAGTGGCAGAGCACCTTGCAGCTCGAAGCCTTCGTTGGGACCAGTACCGAAAAACGTCTGTACGGTCACATATAAGTAATGAGAAACAAGTAAGTAAGGTTATAAGTATCACTTGACATATCACAGGTCATTTAGGTGACAAGTCTTTCCAGAAAATCAACTGAGCTCGTACTATAGACATTACAGGCTGATTTCTCCACAGAGATCAGCGTTATCAAAAACAGCCAGAGGTAAGATGGCGTCGGCCTCAAGCCAGCCATCTGCCACCACCCTTGAAGTCTCACGGACCAATCACGGATCGTTTAGCAATGATCACTAATTTTCAACAGAACCGTGTCTGAACCGAAAAGGTCGTCCACTTTTTGCACAGAATTGTAAATTCAGTACGGGAAACCTGCATCCAAAATATTAAAAGTGTTGTTGTTGTGGACGGAGTATGTCAATCTATGTTGACGGCCATCTTAACACCGGCTGTTTCTTGTGTCAGAGCCCATGTAGCTCACACTGACAGTCAAAACTGAGTAATAATAACATTCACCAAAAACTGACAACAGAACACAAATAATTCCATCAACAAACTTGCACAGCTGCACACAGATTTCAAAACAATGACTACATTGTCTTTAATAACATCTGATCAGGAGACACAGCCAGCCCACTCTTAAAACCCCAAAGCTGACACGAAGCTACTGTCATACTATATTAGATTCAAAACCTCACAGAAAACTGCACGGATGCTGAACAGTCAACATGACAGAGACATCCTGCTGCTACAATCATCAAACTCTTGTACTGTTTGAACATCACATGGAATGGAATGAGACTAGCTAGACATACACGCACCTGGTATCGTCGCAGAAGGCACCATACTCGTAGCAGGAATTGCTCAAACCGAGGATCGTCGTGACAGTTTAAATGATATAGCTGTTCCTACATGTCAACCACAGGAAATACACGTAAGTCAAACAGGCATCAGTCATCACAAATAACCTTCCTTAGTCAACAGAGGCAGACGTCTGCAATCACATTATACTGAATGTTAAGCTGCCGAAAAATCATGTGATAAAAACTCCAGCAACAGCTGAGTCAATGGGGTTTTGTCCCACATGACACAATATAACTCAAATTATTTCAAGAGATTATGCAGCAACACACCAGCATCTCACATCCAAACACATGCCCAGACTGCTGCATGATGCTGACAAACATGACATGCACCACAACAAAACAGACACAAGGCTCATCACTAATGCAAATACTAACTCCATGTCTAGCCGTTAGATACGGCTACCCTGGTTAACACATATACACAAACAGCTTTTGACTGGCTATACAATAATCTCAGCTGATGAAAAACTGACCTAACAGCCGAGTTAATAACAGCTCAAGACTGTGATAAACAGATCTGAAGTAGTGACCATAGAAACTCACCAGTTTGTGAAAATATGGAGTGTTAAGGCGCTGAGTGTCGCCGCGGTAAGTCAATATCATCATTTCACCCTGTTCTTTACGATCAACAACGGCAGCTGGTAATGGTGCTGGTGTCGCCATCTGAACTGGGTAGCAGACCACTCGGTGGCGCGCTGGAGGCTCAGGAATCTGCTCCATGGCTATGTACAAAAGAACATCATCAAAGTATAGTCATCTGCATTTCACCAGTACGGTAAGCTCTGAATCGAAAAGTAGATGTTAAACCACCTCTCTCGAGCATATGGTTTGTATGCACTGGCAAATGTCAACAGTTGGGAGCAACACCCCTCAAAGTCATCTAATCAGTGATGTCAGTCTGGAGTTAGATGGAATATTAACAGAACTGTTCTTATTATAGTATTGTGTAACTTTTTGCAGTTCCACAATTTTCTTGGCAGCTTACAGATCCATCAGATTGCATTTTATCACAATGGGACCCTTGTGTTGTGCTAGAGGCAGTTGCCTCAGTTTATTTATTGTAACACGGAGGATTGGTGGAGTGGACCCAGTGGAAGTAAAGTCTGATCTTGACGACCAACTGGCTTCTTTCAGCGCTCTGACACTGTTGGTTGGGTCATCTGGTCTGTGAAAATTGTGCCCAAAATGGCTAATGTTTCGAGTGGAATGCTAAGCCGTAACTCACTCACCCTTTGGTGTTCACACATCTCCATTAAAATTAAACTTCTGAATGCAGTGGACAGCAGACTGGCAATAATGAACACAACGGTAAGTAATAGTCATAAGTAATGCACTGCAGCAATATATAACACAGCGTGACTCACGATGAATGTGATGTTCAGCAAGGATCTGGCGATGTCTGCTGACCAGTTTGTGTGCATAGTCGCACGACAACGTGTAGACCTTTGTGCAGATGCCTTCGATAGATGATGACGCAGCTTCAGCCAGGTGTGGCTGGCACTGACGACGCAGGTGTGCCAATCGCTCCTACAATACAACAGTCCACTCAGCTGATGACTGTATCTTTCACTAGACAATGACTCGGTCATGGGAAATGCGGCAATAGCAAATTAACTGTAGTAATTGAGCGATGGTAAATTCTATGATAGTAATAATGGTAACTGTGATACAGTAAAACTGCTGGCACAATAATGAAGGTGTCAAGAATATTGCAGTAATGAAGTTATTGCATAAGAAACAGCAAATCCATAGCAGAGCTTGAAAGTATACCCTTAATCTATGCACGAGGTACAAAGATACCAGCGTTACCACTATTCGGTATCACAGCATGTAAGCATAGGAGAATGAGACACAGTGGCACTGTAGACATTAGCAGGCATATATGGACGTTTGTTTTATATTCTGACGAAACAGAATGGCACTAAATGCAAGTTGTACACCAGGACACATGTAGCCCAAGACTCTTTCCATGATCGATGCTTTATCACGTTTTCTGCCTATCTAGTCACTACCAGTGAATAAATTTTTCAAAATTCTGGTTAGACAAAAAATGCAGCTAATAACAAGCATACCTTGTAGTGCAATATGCAAAGCCTGATTAACTACTAGTGGTTTATTAGGCACACACACCAAATAATCTTCATACGAAGCATTGCGCTGTCTCCTCATCCATTCCAAAGCATCCTCAGCATGCCACTTCACCAGTTTGCGATTCTCAGACGATGCTGCACGTGACTCAATCATACGCTGAGCTGCCTCTGCATATTTCACCAGCTGTCGCCGAGCGTCGGCCTGGTACTTGGGCTTCACCAGTCGCAGCGGAATGTCGTTGATGATCTCACGATACATCGACGGAGACAGCTCGGTGGGACATGAAGCTGGCAAGAGAGCATCAACCGGATTGCGGTCAACAACTCTGCGCTCCAGCAGCCAACGATTGAATGATTCTGACGGTGCCTCAATTGCTGCACACACATCCACAGCTGACATCTAATTTGGGCTTCAATAATCACCAGTGATCATGCATTTAATTATCATTCATGCTGCAAATAATAGCAGCAAAGAAACCAATGGCTGACAAAGATGACAAATGCATTAAAGCACAGTACACACATTTTATGACGATATAACAGTATAAACACCATGCATAAATGCAGTAACAAGAACGTTGTTGCATGCAGTCAACAATTTGCCAAGTCTGACTCAGTTTTACAGCAGATCTGTTTTCTCGGTGTCTGTTGTCAAGAGCATAAATACATGCTGAATGAGCAGTGATCAGTAACTGATCACCTACTGCAGTTGGAAAGATAACCACAGGCATCACAGCATATCACAAATTCAATACTATGCTAATCATATGGGCTGAATGCATATCACTTCTCAGAAGGACTATATCTCTCTCCAACATTACATACTTACACTCTCGTGTTCTGCATAGTTCTTGGTAATTCTGTCGAAGCTTAGCAACTAGCTGTGCTCTCATCAGCTCAACGTCAGCATTCGGTGGCAGAAAGTGACAGCAACGGCGTTCATATAAGACGATATTCGACGCTATCGAGAAGTTCCAAAACGGACTGCAACACAGCAAAAATGCCCTAAATGAGCTAATGAATCAAAAATAACTTACTACTAGAGCTGTCAAGCAATTAATTTAAAAAATAACATTAATGCACGTTAATATTCTTAAATGTGCATTAAAGCACAAAGTTTTAACACAAGTTTGTGTTCACTTCATACCTGCCTGTTAAGGAAACAGATGTATATTGATACCATTTAATGGCATCGACATATCACAGAACGCCGGCCACAGGAAGGATTGGCCCCAGGTATAGTGGCATGGTGTTACATGTAGAACCTTGTACATCAGCATTTCGGGCTGCACTGACATGATACTGTTAAATGTGATATGAAACTTGCAAGCAACATAGGCATCAGCAGTCACAGGAAAGTTTCACTGAACAAGCAAAGTTCCAATGTGGCCTGGCGGTGCTCGTTTTTGTCACTGTGTTAAAATTTCAGCAGCTAACAGGTGGTATACATCTACTGAACTCACAAAAGAACTAACAATGAAGTAACTGATTACTGCACCAGTAGCTGAAGGAAGGCCTTTTAGCCGAAGTGAAGTCTTCACTCGAAGTTCTCTTACGTGGAAGTGTCCCTGTCAAGTCAGTGCTTGCATGACGAGAATGCACTGAGCCTACTGGGCTACCCAGTGATGTTCCAGCAATGCCTAGTGGATCTGTAAGAGCATCAGCCTAGCAACAATACAGAGCAATGTTAAATGCCAAAAAAATAATACTTAAATTGCTAGACTCAATAACATATGACACTGCAATCAATCAATCAATCAATCAGAATTCCCTAAGTAGCAGAACTACTTCAAGGTTAATTATAAAGTTAACACATGATGATGTCC
>Ga0126335_1001945_pt1 | contig 12059 bp, 7 predicted proteins | sample OlaspJWI45metaG_FD_108409 | JGI IMG/M metagenome (GOLD analysis project Ga0126335, IMG submission 108409) | Marine gutless worms symbiont microbial communities from Oahu, Hawaii - Olavius sp. 1 OAHU.JWI-45 metaG | ecosystem: Host-associated > Annelida > Digestive system > Unclassified | place...
CAGACTTCTTTCACATACGCGCTCTGTGACATGTACTGGTACGTGACTCACTAGCAGACGACGTTGCTAAGACTGTAACCTGTAGCGTTAGCAGCTCGAGGCTCGACTACTGTAACTAACTCCCCGTTAGCAGGCATGCCAGCGTGGAATTTCAAATCACTCCAACGCGTTCAGAACACACTGGCGCGCGTCGTTCTTCGTCGAGTCGAATACAAGCACATCACGCCAGTACTCATAGATCATCATTGGCTGCCTGTAAAGTTCAAGGTCCTGTAGCCTACAGACTGGCCACACTTACTTATCGTACCAGACAGTCCGATCAACCGACGTATCTCTATGAACTGTTTGAGGACTATCAACCTCTCTACTCTCTCCGATCAGCATCCCAGAGTCCGTTAGCTACTGTATATAGCCTATATAGACCTACTGCTCGATCCGCAAGTCTGCCTCCCCTCGTTTATTTCGGCATTCCGTTGCCACTTGTTGTTGGAACTCAATACCATCGGACATTCGTTGTTGTGACACTTTTGATACTTGCATATGTAAACTAAAGACATACTTTATAAAATCTGCTTTTGCCATCTAGTCACCATACTTCGCGCCTACGAATACCAGACTTGGAGTTCTTGAGACTTGCATCTTGGTTTCAGTGTTGGTCTTGAAGCTCCATATCGCACATAAAAATACGAACAACTTTACTGCTTAAAAACGGCAAATCCTACGTTAAATTCCAGTGCCTGCCAACGAGTTGGCAGTATGTCCCCAATGAAGGCTCATGATCTACCTTAAATTTACGATCAATATTCCTTTTTCATGCATACACTTGGATTGAAGTGGCACTGTGACATACAAGGACCGGTAAGCTTACGAACAGTTGCATCCATCGCGAGACAGTCTTCTCTGCCTGCCACCTCCACTACTTTCACATATTTTTCAGCCACTGTGATTTGTTCATATAATGTAATCCGTTGGTTTGCCGGTGAGTTATGTGAATGGGCGACCTAAGATGCTTACTAGTCGGTGTTAAAGTCTGATGATGTTGCACAGTCTGAAATTGTGAGTGATGTGTAGACCTAGTTGTGGTAGCTTTTTGTCGTTAGGCATAGGCTATGCTGTGGATCTACACACAGTTATGCACAATAATGTGAGATATGTGTTAGATACCATTTTTCTTCACCATGGCATCTGTGTTTTATTTTTTGGCCTCTGGTCACAAAGTCTTGGTCTTGTTCTCGGTCTTGAGACCCCTGAGTCTCGGTTTTGGTTTGAATAAATAAGTCTTGAATCCAAGTCTGCGATAGCATTCTGCTACTTACCGTCCGGCGCGCAAAATTTTTTTACTTACTTGCTTACTTACAGATCTGATCAACATTATTCGACTCTATACCAGCACTGCACAATCACATTCTCATCAGACTTTGTTCTAATACATGGGTCTATGCGAAATTCACAATCGCATCTTGAGGCGAAAGAAAACCATACTACCATAGGCGTATTCCATACACCTATAGATCATAGAAAGCTGTAGGCCTAATAACGGCGCTATAGCGCAACAATCAATGTGGCAAACGATTACAGAGTTTGCATGATCGTTAACGGTTAACGTTATCGCTATAATAGCTAATGGGAATGGGATCGTTAACTTTTGTATCAGCGTTTCTTCACCACCATCGCGGCGGTACAGGCATCGCAGACTGACTGCCAAACATGTCGCTGTAGTTCGGTGTTAGACTAAAGGTCGCAGCGTCGTACGGCGCCGCGCCAAGTCGGTATCCCAGTGCTGCTCTGTTAACGACGTTACCTCCTCGTTGAAAATTCGACTGATACCCGCCCGGTGGTGGTTCATTTCCCCTGCACATCACCGAGGAAGCGAGCCCGGTCGGCAGAGCAACGCGATGATGGCGAGTCGATGTCGCACCAGGAAACAGGAGCGGATGATGCGGAGATGCTGCAGATGGTTCTACTGCTCGAGTCACGTGACCGGAAATACCCAGCGACGGCTGCTGGTAGGCGGCTGGTGAGGGTATGTAGGGGGTCGAAGGAGACCGGTGAAAAGGGTCGGTGGTCGGACCTAGGCACGGCACGCCGTCATGGACGAGAACTGGCACAGCGACACGACGTGGAGACAGACTAAGAGCGTCGGACTCCTGTCGAGATTTCTTCAGCTTGTAGCGATGATTCTGAAACCAAATTTTAACCTGTATAACACACGCAGCGCACAGTTACGCCACTGGAACAGATAACGTGGTATGCAAACAAAAGTACGGGGAGGCCTTGTAGTTAAACAAACTTAAACTTAATAGTGGCATCGACGTCAGCATATTGGGCTGTACCTGTCGTCACTACCAGCCATCAAATGAGCAAGAGGCATACCTATAGCGTCACATATTTTCAGAGAAATGCTGACGTGCGTGAACAGCGTGTTTCACATAATGTGCTTATAAGGCCTACTTGCGTTTTATGGCGGTTTTGACTCCTCTTTCGGAAATTGTATACCTGTTCCGTCGATCTTACAATACTGAATGTTAATTGTTTTTGTCGGGTTAACATACATACCAATAGAACTTTTATACATATTTACAAAGAATCTACAGTGTATTTTTCTCGACAGTATTGTGCTTAGTGGCCAGGTGGCCTAGGCTACCGACTATCATCATCAGCTCAGCGTAGCGTCGATCTAACACCGTGACTATGATAAACCGTCTTCCTCAACAGATCAGCAGGAGCATAGTTATAGTCTTGCCGGACAAGATCTTACCATCTGTTCCTTGGACGACCTGGACGACGTTTCCAGTTATTACTGGGAAGATAGCCAAGAGATGCGTCAATCTGGAACATTGTCGGCCAGTCGGGCGAAGTGGCCAAAGACTGCTGTGCGTCGGCGGGCGATTTGCTCTGCTAGCAGGCCAACATCAGCATCGGACATGAGTCTGAGTTTATTATATGTTAATTTCAGCGAACCCTGAGGATTTACCAAAGGGATTTCACATAGAAAGTGTCCACACTGTCTTCGCATCAGCGACGCGGAGAGTCCAGCTCTGCTATCAGGTCACTATAATATATTAATGTAACGTAAATGGCAGAGGTTTTAGCATTTTTATGTCTTACTGTCCACAAAACTTTTTTCTTTGTCTTATCACTAAATTGTTTTGCTCGATATTTGGTTCACTAATTTATATGGAAACATTTGACAACTTCTACTCGAAATCAAATCTTAGTTCTGTGGAGGGCTGTGGACGCCGTTCGGACGCCCGATTATCTCGTACATACAGAGCGAATGCTGGCGGCTGTGAAGTAGACCTGTGTAGGCGTGAGTCTGAGTAGACTGGCGAGATGTTCGCGCTCTGCCGCAGACACATATCTCTGTTCTCGAAATCGTCGCTCGAGTTCGTACGTCTGCGCCTTACTGAAGAGAACTCGTCGCTTTTTCTTGCGTCTACGCAGCGACGACGACGACGATGGCTGCTGCTGCTGCTGATGATGATGATGATGATGACGGGGAGGAGGATGAGGACGAGAGTTGTGATGAGAGTTGGCTGAGCTGCAGTCGCTGTCAGACTCAGACTGTTGGTCGACGACGTCATCTTGTGTCGTTCTTGACACGTCTACCTGGGTCGACTCCGGACAGACACCTGCCAGTCAGTCAGTAAGTTCAGTGTTATCAATCATTACGGGTAGCAAGTAAGTAAGTAAATGGGCACAAGACGTAAAACTCGAGACCGAGCCGAGGCGTTTGTACGTCTCAAGACGTGACCGAGGGGTTAAAATACACGCCGTGATGCTTGCCTTAGTAAAAAATTATTTCTCACGTAGGCCTACATTATTTTAGCGTGTTAATGTGATTAGTAATCGTAGGCTTACATTGTCCAACTCTACACGCATAAGTATTCTAATTTGCTACCATTAATACCGACAGCTGAAGTGACTTTTATCATTTCAGCCTGCATAATTCAGCTAAATATTGGCTTTGGGCTCGACACGTTGGCCGGGACCGAGGCGCAACGTTGGTATTTCACGAGATCATCTAGAGACCGAGACGTCGAGACCGAGACCACAACCCTGGGCCTGGGGTTTAGTTAAAAAAAGTTTAACAGCTTGTCATCTGGATATGAGTCTTTCTATGTAATAATTTGCATTGGAATATGACAACCAAACTCACACCAGCGGAGAAAAATATAGACAATGCACAAATATATTTGTGAAGATTTCCTCCATTAAATGAAAGTATATGGTAGGTACGCTGTTGTGTGTGTTAAGGTATGAGATGAAGCGACTGACCGTTGGTGTTGGTGTCGCGGTAGACTGCAGAGCCGAAGTAGCGTTGAGGTTGCAGACGCTGGTAGTCGCCGCTGGACTCCAACTTGACTGCAGTCTGCCACGCGGCGTCGCTGAAGTTGTCCTGCGAGTGATACGTTTGTCGTCGTGCGACGTCGACGTCTGACGGTGTGGACCTGTCCAGGAGGTCAGCGACGACACTGGGGCGATGTGACAGTACTGTGGTGCTGCTGCCATGGTCCGCCGTGGTCGTGTCTGCGACCTGCGGCAACAGCAACTGCGTCATGCGGAAACTTGAGCCGGACTCGATGCCGGCGCCAGACAGCGTACGATGCATCATCACTGCTTTATACAGGCTGCTGTTCAGTCGCCTGGTAACGACCGACACAAGTGTCATTTCAACTACTCGCGCCTATTTTTTTGCAAACATTAAGCTTTAATGGGCCAACTCAGCCTTTCATCTCTCCGGGTTTGGTAAATCAATTTCAGCTGCAAAAGTAATGGTTGATCTACCGTACACTGAGTGTTCTGTACATGTTTGCTCACTGCCGACTCAAGACCTTCGAAAAGGAGATGAGCATTGCATTCGTATGTCGCAAAGCACTGCTGACTAATGGGTCACTGGCTGAGTTTTAACGCAACTTTTAACAAAGCCTGAAAAATAGTTAATAAACAACATTAAAACATTTCAAATTTTAGTGTTAAAATGAGTATATCCCAATAAAATCTCACGTTATAGTTTTGTTGTTTTCTCCCCGACTGAAATGCAATACATAAATCATCTTGAAAAATTTAAATGAGTCGCATAGGGCTTACGGGTCTATCTGACTGCATATATCTTGTTCACGAAGTTACGAATACAAACTGTTACTCGCTGAGAATGAGTTATGAGACTCAAGTTTGTGAAATGTTTTTGATTCTGTTTTGTAGATTAGTTTGTAGTTTTTAGAGGTGGCAGTAAGTGCTGTCTGAGCCTTGTCTGTTTTGCCAGTATATTTGCTGTTTGTATTGTTTTTATTACTTGTGCTATTATTGAGCGAATAAACATAATCGTTGATTGATGTTAAGCAATGTAAAGTTGTAAACCTAAAGTTGAGTTGACACAAGTACCTACCAATACGTAACAGAGATAAAACCTAAAGTAGCCTAGCTTTCTCCCGACGATATCATATGAACGAGTTGCTGTAATACATTGTATGTCCCAAGATGCTGATAAGGCAATATACTCGTTGTCACTGCCTGCTGGCAAACGAATTATAAAAATACAAAGCACACAATTTACCTATGATCGTTGCCGCTATAACAATGATGCGGTTCGCTTTCATTCATTCATTCTCGGCACCACAGAATAGGCGGAGCTATGCTAATTTCTGCTGTGTTGCCTGTGAAGGGCGTGGACTTCAATGCAACGCATCCATGCAGCAAACGCTCCAGATGCACTAAACCGTCTAAAAGAACTTATGCATCTCGGTTTCTCAGCTAATAGTTATTAACGCTCCAAACGTCAGTTCCAAAAGACGTGAGGCTATCTTTACAACATTAAAATATAAAGTAGGCAAAGTAAGCAATTTCACCATTTTTTTTATATAATTAATAAAAATAAAATTTGTATTGTTTTAAGTTTAAGCCTGCTAAACTCTGTATATGGCTGCAGGGTCTGAGCATGTTTCGGAAAGTGTTATGTTTTTAGCGCACAACTTTCTTGGATGGTTTCGAGGCGGCGCGATAAAACTAAGCATCAGGCTGGCGATATGATGAGACGTGTTTCCATGACAACAGTTTTAAGTTTACAGTTTTACAGTTTACATTTTTAAGTTTACAGTTTTAAGTTAGTTTTAGCCGACTGTCAGCCAAATTCGTTGTAAAAGCAAACATGTTTAAGCCTAATATGGTTGGTTTTGTTAATTTTTGCGGAGAGTGTTTAGACGAAATACAATAGGCCTACGGAAAAGTAAAAAAATTGTATTTACTGACAGAATTGATACAAGAGTATATACGATGTAAAATTTCATTACGTTTACGCATTATAAAAATGTTAGTTTGAGTTCACTGCATAAGCAATGACTGCGACAAAATGGCAATTGTAAAATAGAATCATTTTTTTCACTTAGCTGAACAAAATCGTCTGTCTTGGAATTGGTCTGTCTACGTAAACGATACGCACTTTGTGAATGTGCGTCGTCAATTCACAGAAACGCCGTAGAAGCTCACGATCATCTACTACAGAAGAAGAAGAAGAAGAAAATTTATTTACCAAAAAGGCTGGTTGCCAGAAAGGGCTTCAGCCCATCAACGTGGCTACCATACACACAATAAAACAAAAATAGACCAAATATACACAAACATTACGTGCCGAAACAATGAAATCAAGTCCAGTATCTAAGAACTAACAATAATACAGTACACAATTCGCAGTTGCCGAATATTAAGCTTATTGCACGTCGCATGCTGAACGCCGACCGCTATTAAACATCTTTTTTCAACATCAACAAGAGGCCAAAGTAATTTGGCGAAGGCCGCATTAAATCCCTCTCCGCCTCGCTGTGGGGAGATCGAAACCCCCAGCTAACACAATGGGTCCCCAAGTGTCTTCACCCCAAACAGGATCTTGATCTGTTCAGCCGTTTTTGCACAGTGAAGCCGAGTTGACCGCGTGACAGACAGACAGACTGACAAAGAGACACCGCGAACATCGGTAACAATAGTCTGCATCTCATGCATTCGATGCAGCCTAATAGTGACAAACATTTTGTTATCGCACAACGTACGGTACTGCACGCAAGCGCGGCAAACATAGGCCTCTGCCGCCTGACGGCAGTTTTATCCGCCCTCAGCTTGTCCGTCGGTCTTCAGTTGACGGCGTGGCGTAGTGGTCGAGTCAACGAGTTACACAACGTTTGGGCCGGTTAGTACTTAGATGGCTGACCGTCTTCGGGCGAGTAAACCGTATAGGTATGTAACCAGCCGTTACATCCGACTAGGTCGGGGTCGGTAAGCCTAAACGGGGACCAGTTTCGGCTGCAGGGGCTGGCAAAGGCATGCAGGCATGGGTTCATTCCATTCTTGGATAAACGCGTGGGTGGTAGGTACAACCATGTGATCCCTTGACAACGCGTGTTATATCTGAGCGCTTCTGTAATGAGGTTGCCTCATAAAGAAGCACAATATCAAGTGTCCGTTACGTTTACTTTTACCTACGTCGCCGCTGTCAGTGAGACCTGTCGGCTGCAGATGCAGACTTTGCGTAGACTGTCAGTTAGAATTTGATGTTCTTCGGGCTATATCGAATATCGCTTCGATATTGCGATGTTTCGGAATTTTAATTAAATGTATATAAAAACAAAATCAGGCAAAATATGAAAATTATGATATCTAACTGACATTAATCTATTATACAATAAACAGAGAATTCGTGGGCTGTGAAGCTCAGCTTTCCTTACTTTAAATTATTTGACGTAAATGCCAATGTCGAAGTGGTTTATGCGCCGTGTAGGCCTATACAAAGAATAATCAATTAAAAATGCCAATGTCAATGTCAATGTAAATTAATATAGCGCACAATCGTTTAGAACCTGTAATACGTTGTATGCATCAGTGTGACGCGAATAAAAACGTCTTTAGTCTTCAGATGTTGTCTGAACGTGTCTTTGACGACGGACTCATCTGGCAGCGAATTCCACGGGCAAATAAACTGGACTGGAAGTGTGGTACGTCGAGGAGTCGTCGCTGGCGGAAACGAAGACGTTGCCGTAGCGAACTAGATCATGTTGCAAGTGTTTGTTGTTGGTTTGTGACTTGGATTTATCAGTCGGTCTGTTTGTGTAATATTTCATGCGTTTAGCGGATACTATTAGTGCCACCTGGTTAACGGACAAAATTGCTAAAGTAAATACCGCGCGTTGCAAATCACATCAAGCGGTACAAACTAAAAGAATACACTACAGCAATGGGTGCGATGTAACGGCATGCAGATGCAAATAACGGTCAGATGCAAATGACGGAGCAACTGTTTCAGAAGTCTGCAATAACAGTACAGCACAGTGCGCCACCGCTGCCTCTCGCAGCCAATGACGCGTGACGATACAGCAGGCGGCGCGGTGTGGAGTGGCGTGATGTTGCGCTGCATTCCATCAGTCGACACCCCAGCTGTCCATGGATACCGCCATCACGTTGACACAGTTCATTATGCCGGTGACAGACGTGCAAGAAACGTACGAAAAACTTGCAAAAAAATATTCGACGAGCAAAACACGCTTGAATCACATTCTCATCCAATGCTAAACAAAAATTTCTACAAAATATAAGAAACTTTTATAGCGCATAAAACATGGAGCCATTCAACTATCCAGTCGTCTCGTGTGTTTATTTCCAAAATAAGATCCACTTCTGAATAAATAACGAGAAGAATTAGTTGTAACGAGTGGGCTTATTTTTCGTATAAATTTTTTTTGTCAATGTCCATGGCACAACTGCACAAGTACCTTACGTATCAGGTTAATATGAGTGTACAATTAGGCCTATTCTGATCTCAACTATCTTTGCAGCCAGGATAGCGCTGCAATCAGAAATGAACCATTTCGACATGCGCTAAATTTCTAGAAATAACGCCTTTTGCTTTATATTATAGTGAATTTTCGCAATTAAAATAAATTATCTTAAGATGTATAGTGGGCGTGGGCCTACCGACTATAGCGAGTACGAGTGAACATATTGAGTTTGTTATTTAGTTAAGTTAGTTAAGCTGTTTGTTCTGCTACCTTTACGGTGAATAAAGATGAATATAGACAACGAACAGATTACTGAATCAGTGATGGAACATGTTAACATCCAATCAGCATGCGTGCATTGAGTTACGTGATTGCAAGTTTCTTGCATCAAATAGAACATGTTCTATTTTGTGCAAAAAACTTGCACTATTGTGCAAGAAACTTGCACAAGAAAATTCTTGCTGCAAGTCGCTATGACAAACATGCAAGTTTCTTGTACAAGTTTCTTGCACGTCTGTCACCGGCATTAGAGCGCTGTGCAGCTAGCAGGACAGCTGTGGGCGGCAGTGATAGAGAACATATCGTTTGAGCACATTAATCGTTTACGCATCAACACATCGACGGCGTCTTTTCATCTGCGACACGATATTAACATGGGGTGTCGTCGACGTGATCGCTTCAGCTAGCCTACTCGCTGTGTGCTGACGCTGCGCTGAAATTTATAGCGTTAGAATATGACAGATGACCCACCGGTGTGCATTTGGCGAAGTTAGACTTATAACCTTTTTGACAGACGGAAATGTCTTACTAATTGAAACATATACGTTTAAAATATACTGCAGTTAATTGCACCGCATCTGTAGACTTAGACTACTTTGGCAAGATTTGCTGTGATCAGTTACTGTACATGACTCAAACCGCACGAAAACTAAAAATAATTTAAACCATTCTGTTTAGGCTATAAACACGTAAACTAGCTAGCCGTAGGCCTATTTCTTGTTCTATGAAAAATGCAGATATGGGTAATTCAGAAAAAATCCCAACACAAAAAACGCAATATCTCAAAAGCGGCTGAATATTTTTGCACCAAATTTTCCTTTTTATTTAGCAGAATTATTTTATAGCTCTGTTTAATTTTACTTTATTTGCTTATTGCCTGGCGAATTGATGCAACGTCAAAGTTAGAGTTCGATTTTCGCTAATCAACAACTTAATGTAGGTGACTTCGCATGCATTTCCAACGCTGAGAACCAAACGCGGTGATGTTGCACGAGTTTAACTAGTTAACGGACATGACAGGATGTCAATCAGTTTGCCGAATCTTTCGCCCAGCAAAGCTTTTAACCCTTTCCGGAAATATGCTAAATTATAAATAGTATCTGGAACTGCATCCTTTCTTCGTACGACATATCGCCATAACAAAAAATTGTGGGTGATTGTCACATGAAATACGCAATATATTTCACTAAAATTATTTATTATAATACGTTTTGTATGTAAAGAAATATTACGTCATAATGACAGTACAATGATACTCGCCGCAAGGCTAACTTTATTAAAACCAACATTTGTTTTGTTGTGAAATCTGTTCTTGAGGATTGCATTTCCGGCATTTTAGCGTAAGTGAAGTTTATGTAGAACAAAACAGCTTATTTATGCGTAGTTTTAACTTTTGTCTTAACTAAACCAAGAAAATCTGGTGCAAAAATATTCACGCGTTTCTGAGATATCGCGTTTTTAGTGTTGGGTATTTTCTGAATCACCCTGTAGGCCTATAGACTATACAAATACTTGAAAATGGTATACCTTAAAGTTACAATGACCACCCACAAATAAAACTCTGTATATAGGCCTACTTGATCATTATTTCTTTCACGTTAATGTTAATTGCGTCGCTAAAAGATCATTGTACAAAGATATGAAGCTGTCATTATTAAGAGCAAAGTTGTTGACTTGTGTCTGGCATGCACGAGATGTCTCTCAGAATCTGAAGATGATCCACTTCACTTTGCAACGAACGACCACTCGCAACTGAACCGTCCAGTCGCACGCTTTTAATCCTTGCTAGAAAACATACCAGCGGTTAAACAGTTTTCTAAAATAATACTTTGAAAATGGCTGACTACGCACTGTGGGTTTTGGGACGATTCTATCATTCTATGAATTTTATACCATTTCAGAATTTTTTTACTCGCTGTAAGCGTCGAGGAGTCTGGTGAGGTGACCCTAGCGGTGTCGGCTGTGGAGCCTTTTGCACCTGTTGATCAAGCTGTTGTCGGTTGTCGAACGTTGATGAATAAAACATGAACCTCTGTGGAGGCTCTGTCGTCGTCCGCTGCGTGGTAGCGCACGAGACAGAGGGTCAGCTATGCAGGCGTCAAGTCAAGCGAACATATTAAGCCGCCCACTTCTGACCACGCTCACACATAACGGTCAGAACGCGTCATTGAGAATGAATTAATCGCGATGCTTTGATGGTTTATGGGCGTGTTTTGGAACTGTTGTAGTAGCCCCGTATAGGCCGCATTGTTTGCTCGAACGACGTTTGGCAGCAGTTGTGCCTTTTATACAGGCTATTTGTCTGATTAAAATGAAATCCCTAAAATCTCTTATATAAATTACGTTTTTTATCAGTTTGCTACAACAGAGCTGAGCCATTCATATAGGCTGTTCAATGTTCATACTGCGTTTGTGTGTCCGTCTGATAACCAGGATGCCGGAAATGGTAATCGATGGACATAGAGATTTATTTGTAAGCTTGCATGCTAAGACTAGTGACCAACTCGGATCACAAACCAAAAACTACACAATAACCATGCAGTTATTTACTTGAAAGTGATGTGCAAATGTATAATCACAAAATTGATGTAAAGTAGTTTATAACTGCTTACAACAGTAGTTACTGTAGTTAAGTTTTTTTTGCTTGTTCTGTTATATATTATGTTTGCTACCATCATTTGGTGAAAATAAAGATATTATTAAGTATAGGTCTATAAACGCGTCTGCGTAATAAATTTCAATTAATTACACCACGAAACGCTGAACAGTAAAGGTTTAGGCCTATTGGTATTTTTGTAGGCCTATAGTTAGGCCTATTCTTGGGCAAATCAGTCATCCGTGGCGTCATACCAGGAGTCCAGGATGCGCTTGTTTCGTTTACGTTGAGACACTTGCCGTCGTGGCGCTTCGTAGCTGCCTGATGTGTTTTTTGTTGTCCGTTGTTTTTGTTTAGTTTTGCTAGTTATATTGGGTAGTAGCGGCTGAATTATGTATCATCTGTTGCGTCGTGGTGCACAG
>Ga0126335_1001946_pt1 | contig 12057 bp, 6 predicted proteins | sample OlaspJWI45metaG_FD_108409 | JGI IMG/M metagenome (GOLD analysis project Ga0126335, IMG submission 108409) | Marine gutless worms symbiont microbial communities from Oahu, Hawaii - Olavius sp. 1 OAHU.JWI-45 metaG | ecosystem: Host-associated > Annelida > Digestive system > Unclassified | place...
AGCGTCAAAGCACTGAAGGAAGCCAGTTGGCCACTGAGATAGGCTTCAGTCCCACCAGAACCACTCCACTGTGTTACAATATGAACTAGGCTAACCGTAGGCAACCGCCTCTAGGCTAATCACCGCGTAAGGGTCCCAGTGTGACAAAAACCCAATCTGCTGGACCTATAAGCTGCCTAGAACATCGCGCAACAAGAGTATTGCACTGTGCTATAGTAACTAGAGCAGCAGTGTTAATGGTCCCTCTTTTACTCCAGACCATCATCAGTAATCAGATGAGGCCGCGGAGGTTGAGACGAGAAACCGCAATAAACAATAACGAGAGGTTTAACCAGTGATTTAACAAAGGCTGCACCAAATGACCCCACACAGTGAAGCCGAGTTGAGCCGCGTGACAGATATACGGAGATGAGTGCACATTGGTAACAATAGCCTGCATCTGACGCAGCCTAAAGGCACCAGCAACTAGTAGCCAGAATGCAAGTGTTAACAGTAAGTAGGTGGGTTATTACTCATCATTAGACAAAATAAGGCGAATAAAACGACATAAACTCGAACAAAATATCCTAAAAATATGAGGGAACCATTCAGTCCTGTTCCGCTCTGGTCTAGGATTTTACGCACTAGTTTAGATGTGAAATTTGCTATTTACCGTCGAGCTGTGAATCTGCGTTGGCAACGCTAAGACTTCTCGGTGCAGTTGTGTATGAAAATCTCTATACTCAGTGTTCTGACAACAGAATCAGCAAACATGTAAAACTTCTGAGTATGTGAAGTAGCATTTCCTGTCTTGCTTGACATCTAACGGTGATCTGTAAATTCACTCACTGTCGACTCAACCGCTGAGGGCTGGGTAAGTGACGAAGTAAACAACAATATGCTGAGTCTCAGTAAGTAAGTAAAGTAAGTAAAATGTGAATTTATATAGCGCATATCATTTTAAAAAACCTCTAATGCGCTGGTCATATTAGTAGAGACTAAAAAGGATTGTCTTGATAAGCTGTTTAAAACTGTCAAAACCACACGCTGGACCTCTCAGCTCACGTGGCAACGAATTCCAGACCGTCGAACCGGCAATCGAAAACGCCCAATGGCCGTATGTATTGAGCCGACAGCGAGGTACAATAAGCTGATGTCGGTTTGCGGAACGCAGACGAAGCTGTGAAGGGACGTCAGAGGCAGGAGTGAATTGGTCAGCGAGGTACCGAGGTGCCAGACCGTGAAGACAACGGTACATCATGACGCCGAGCTTATAGGTGACTCTCTCTGGCACGTCCAGCCAATGGAGCTCAGTGACTCAGCTTGTATATCAGCAAAAATACAGCCTGCATTAGCATTGAGTGAGTGATTAGGTTGCGAGACTCACTAGTGTTTATTACGCTGAAGCAAGTAGTACGGTTAATACTGACAGTACTTAGGTGAATAAACGTTAGAGTTAGTTGAACGTGGTTCAGTTGTAGGAGTAAATACTCGGAGTGTATGTATTGTGTGTATTATTCACAAATATTGATATTTTTGCCGAGTTGTTTGTATCGATGTCTGAACAACCACAGCAATGCCACGCCCACTCAGCAGCTGACTTAGATGTACTGTGGCTTTTGACCCAGCAAAAAGAAAATTAGTTGAGTAAGCAACGAGACAAACCATACAACACTGAAGACTGCCCAGATCAGTCTGATTGTGATGATACTGACAACGAAACTTACGAATTGGCACGACAACAACTGCGATGATGATACTGACAATGAAACTTATGAATTGGCACGACAACGACTGCGATGACGATACTGAAAACGAAACTTACGAATTGGCACGACAACGACTGCGATGATGATACTGACAAGGAAACTTACGAATTGGCACGACAACGACTGCGATGACGATACTGAAAACGAAACTTACGAATTGGCACGACAACGACTGCGATGACGATACTGACAACGAAACTTACGAATTGGCACGAGAACAACTGCGATGACGATACTGACAATGTAACTAAATTAACAAAATAAAATATGCAGCCAAAATATAAAAATCACACAACAAAATATGTCTCAAAAAAACAGATACCTACAATTTTTTGGAGACATAACTGCTCCCAAACAAGCCGGTTATGGATAATTTCTCACAGACAAGATCGTAAAGTTATTGCCCACTGGTCATGTGAACTTGTGGTGTAGGTTGAGAACCAGCTGTGTGCTGTGTGGTCGCTAGAGCAACCACAGCATCATTTGCAAAACAGCATGCAGGTCTACCTCACACGTTTGACAATCGAGTTTCTTAGGAAACACGTGTAAAAATAGCAATCTGCTAGTTCAGTTTTAAGAAATACAATTGCAGTTTCCCTCAGGCTTTCCATTTCCATCACTAATTAAGGTATTCATTAATTAACCAAATTAATTAATTAATTAACGCTTCAAAAATGCAGGAAACAGTGTGTGACTTACCACTAGCTGTTTCATCTGATTGCGGAGTTCCTGTCCTCTGGAAAGCAACTTCATTCTTTCAACACTGTCTTCAGGTTCCTACAGTGTGCCTTAACAATGTCAGACAACTGTAATAAGTAGGAATAACTACAGCTAATTTATCAAAAAGTGACACTTTTGTCTTAAAATGCTGTATAGTTATAAACTTTCTTACTCATTAGGTTATGTACTTTGTCACCTTTTGGCAGCTCAGTTACTTTGCTGAAAATCATTAAGAACGTAAAGACATAACTTCATTTACTACAGATTCCGTTATTGAGATAAAAAAACACACAGCAGACAAAAACCTCATTCAGTTTCATGAGTTTCACAGCCTCACGATTTTGTACCCTCTGAGACAGCAAGCTTTCTTTAATTGTCTCCAACTCCTCAAACTTCTTGAAGCGTAAATGCTAGCACAAGCATAAAATATGAACAATACAAAGACATCAAAGTGCCAAGCAATAGAACAAATACTAAAAGTAAACACTGTCTGAGAGGAGCACAAACCTGTGCGCTGCCACTGTTTTCAACCATGACCTTGAGATAAACACAATGACCTTGAAACTCAAAGCTGTCCTAGACAATCTAGAGATGTACTTTCACAGTGAAATGAAGCTGCTAGCTTAAGGCATTCAAAACTTAGAGCTTAAGTAAGTAAGTAAGTAAAACTATATTATAGTGCGCCATAAAGCTGACCTAGCCAGCTTAATCTGCCGCACTCGAAGTGATCAAACTGTTGTCCTAAAACAAAAAAAACAAACACAAAAACATATCTGAAGATCAAAGGTCAAGCTGTCAAAAGCTCCGATTTCCTTCAAGTGTTACTGTAAGAGATATTCCGATCAAGCCCCAGCAATTTCCGACCAGTAGCTTTTGCATTGCACTCTACTACTTTATTAGCTGCTGTGACGTTAACCTTGAACCTATGACCTTAAAACTGAACCATGACCTAGATATCATAAAGATGCATCTCCATCCCGAAACTGAAGCTGCTAGATGAAGCCATTCGAGAGGTACAGCCTAAATTAGAAAAATACGAAAATAGCTATCAGGGTCAAAGGTCAAAAACTTCCAACCACTTCTAACGTGCGCCATGGTTCATTTTCCTACCAACTTACATCAATTTCCAACCAGTAGACTTCGGGATTTTCTGCAGACAGACACACAGACAAACAGACACACAAACGCTGGCAAAAATAATACCTGCTCGCATCATAGCTGGTGCGCAGGTACTGGCCGGAATGTCCTATTAGTAACTGTGATACCTCAGGCATGAACAGCCAGCTAAATGTCAAATTTTTACTTGATACACAATAACATGAAAACAAATCAAGACAAAAAAAAGGAAATAATATCTACATCTCCCAAAACTTCAGAAAATTTGCACTCCGATGCCCTCATTCCTGAAAGCAAGAGCTAAAAAGCTTGTAATAAATCGGGGGAAAAACTGCAAAATAACTAGCAAGCCAGTGAGAGCAGTCTTACCAAACTGTCAACATTAACGTTCATATGTCTTGCGGCAACATTTTCAGCCAGTCGTTGGGCATCACAGTCAGACCGAGGCATTCCCATCTCTGCAAGATGATCAGCTGCATTGACAGTCGAGTCTGACTTTAGCCGACATCTAACCACGGAAGACGTCACCAATAGATACGGACAACAAAACTTGCCCGACAATGCGTAAAGCTGTTGCTGCTTTCGACCCGCAGCGGGAAAAGTTATACACCTTCTGACAAAAACTGTAGCATGGCAGTGCAAACGACTCTTACAAGACATCAGTAACTTGGCAGACGTTGCGTGTATATGCACCATCTCGACGACTGTGTGCTACTAACAGTCCACAATTCTAGCACAAAATAACAATCAGTTACATATACACATCTATGCTGTTTCCATTAAAATAACGCATTCGTTCAAAGAATCTATGCATCATTAAATTATTCACTAGTCTTACAGTTACATACTGAAATTTATCAACTGCTACAAAAGTTGCACAATAATTATGGTTACAGACTGCATGATACATTAATTATCAATCTCCAATCTGTGATATAATATGCTTTACAGTATAAATCAGTATATAATTATAGTATTTTCAGGGGTCGGTTTGGCGTGAAAATGCCAGTGTCTGGCAGCTCTCAATGCTGCTATACACTCGATATCGTCGTGACGCTTGCTTCCAGCATGAGTTTCAGTAATAGTCAGGTAACAAAACGTCAAGGGTTTCGCATAAACAGTAACTTTGCGTCGTCCCATGTTGTTGTTTTGTTGTCGTACATTGGCATGACAACGAGCCGCTGGTTGGAAAAGCGTTCGTAAATTACTGAGCAATCTAACTGTTACCACACTAGCCACACCTACCTCAGATATATATCACGCAGGAATATTCGAACGCCCCCTGTTACAAAGGAACTGCAGTCCTTGTATGCATAAAAGTAGATATTAAAGCGGAACTGAAAACCCGAAAGTAGCTTACCCGCAAGACACGGCGTAAGAGCTGAGCCTACAAACCTACAATATCTTAAAATAATTAAAATAAAAATTGTGGTGGAAAAAAAGTATTAGATGTATAAACACTGATATAATAATATAGACCAGTCATAATAATCGAATACGTATGTGCCTGCTTCCATAAAGCCGACTCCGGTATCATGTATGTAACCAATCTAAATATTCTATGCAAAAGAAAGCTTTGTTATGTTTGCGAAGTTCCCGTTTTTCATTAATTTTGTGAAGTCACAATACATAATTTGAGGTAAATTCAAATCGACTGCAACAAGAGTTTCAATTAACTGCAGTTACTGATAAAATATTAGCGTATGAAAGAGTCAGTAGCGGAACCGTATTTGAACAAAGTCTTTTTCTGAACACGAGCTATGCGAAGCCGGCACCCCCGGCTTATTTATCTTGTCATTTACCTTGTGCAGCTTCACTGGCAGATCATTCAGCTCCAACGGTAAAGGTGTCCAATACGTCTGGTGCTGGAAACGGACACTTTCGCGACTTACAAACGACAGCAAATGATGTTAGAAATTCAGAAAAGACTTAATTTTCTACCGGAAATACAATTTAAAGTCACTACTAACCGAGACAGCTCTAGCGCGACCGAGTACAAAACATGGGGTTTTGGGTCGGTACCTTATTAAAACGACGAAAACGCACAGAAATTCGTCTAAAAGTTGTATAAGCAGCATATGTAACAGTAGCACCACCTAGCGAATTAATCAGAACTATTTTAGCAAAAAATATTGATGCAGACAGTGTTGAAGAATGACGAAAATTTGGAGGACAAAACGCCAAGGAATTTGTCCATAAACTGAATAAGTGGAAAATAGAATGATAGTGACACATATTGAATTTATCTGAACTATTTTTAGCAAAAAAAATTTTGTAGAGACGATGTTGAAGAAAGCCGAACATTTTAGTGGAACAACCCAAAGCAATTTGTCTATAAGCTGTATAAGCAGCAAATAGAATTATGAAAAATTTTGGAATAAGCTAGAGTGACGACAATGATGGCAAAAACACGTACGTGTATTAATGAACGAGACGACAGTGCCAGCATGTGCTCACAAGTTCAACTGAAACACGTGCTAAGCCAGACACACCCAAGGCCATAGTACTGTGAATGCCAGCTTTCACAGACAGGTAGGCCTACATGTAGGTCACAGGCTGTGTTTGAATATTCTTGAATCAGATCTGAGGTAGGCATGGTTATTCGTTAATATAGCAAAGAAAGTTATTAATTTTTAATAATATCTGCGGCGGTGGAAGTTGAGGGGCCGCAGTAACGCAAGTGTATTACTGCATGCTGGAGCATGAGTTATTGATGGGGACCCTCAATCTCTGCTCTAGCGCTGCTTGTCTCTTTATTGCACTGTTTGTGCACTGCTGCTAATGTAGAGTGCTTGTGAGGGCTCTGTACTTTTACCCACACCTTGTATGTTGACACTTTCCTGTGTCTTGCTTTGTGCATTTTACGAGTCGACTCATGTACTTGCATTTTTGATGTTTGGTTTGCAGATTTGACGATGATACGGGGTCGTGGTGGAGTAATGGGTCGTGGTGGACCTGTCCGACCACTTTTCAACACTGGCCCTGCCAAGTAAGTTCTTTGAGTTTTATTTGTAAGGCTGTGTCTGCAGTACCGGTACTGTAATTTCGGACTGTACTGTATGGGAAGGTTCGCCATTGCACTATAGCGGCCCTATACATACCCTTAACTCAAACCTAAACTGACCCTAACACTGAACGCTATTCATACCTGGTGAAGTCTTGCACATGTTCGACGCAAATTTGGACAAAATCGAACACTTTGCCCTTATCGTAGGTATTTTACTTGTCAGTATTTACGCGCAGTATTTACGAAGGTTTATTCGACTACATTGAGTTTCAAATTACGCAAATTCTCGAATAAATTGCGAATTTGTGTCTTCAAAATGGCTGCCACAGGTGCATGCTTGTAATTCTGCACATGCGCAGCAGCGAGTATCGAACTTTCCTGTACTTTAATTTTGGACCGTCTGATATGGGAACCGATGACTTAGCAGTGTCAGATACAAGTTGAAATGCTGCATAATTGAATTTTTGTTAGTGTACTTTATGTTACTTGGCACTTTCAGTTTTTTTATAATTTTTATTAGGGTACAATTTGAATAAAATATGGCCTGTGTTAACACTTGTTGTTTGCTCAGGTTTTTCATGGCATGCTAAACTTGCTATAGTTGTTAATTTACTTTTACATTACATTAGAGTGGCCTAAAGTACAAATGCTGCTAAACCACTAATATACACGGTGTGGAGAACTAGAAACCGAAGACAGTTAGGAAGGAAATGATCGTGAAAAGAGATAAAATATAATGTGTAATTGCAGCGTCTTATAGTCATTGTTGTAACCTGTCAGCTCACGGAAACCAGCGGCGGCAGACTGGCAAATATGTAGCTATGTACGATGTCTAGAGCCTCAGTAAAAGTCATAATTTTAAAACTAGGTAACTAATCTACAAGCTATAGTAGCGCAAGTCACAGACTGTATGGCATGCATACTTGTTGTGATGTGCGTGATTTGTTCGTAGCTTCAGCCGTTTCGTTCCACACGTTCCATTCGACCTAATTCAGGTAGCTGTATTCTGGTGATATTCTATGAAATTAAGGTTGAGGTTTGTTTTCTGCTTAGCTGGTTTTCAGTTGCACTTGAGATTGTAATACTGATTAGCTCAATGTTAACGGCATTGCTCGCGTTATTGACGTAACTCTGTCTCTTGCCACGTGACAGTTACATGATTGAACCAGTTTAGTTTATTGTGGATATTTCGTGGGCTGTGAAAATTGCTGCTGTGCAGGAGGCAGAACAGAATGGATGCAAACAAAGTCATTGAGACGATATTTTCAATGTTGACGGTGATGATATGTCAAACTTGCCGTTAAAGACGCGTAGCAAAAATCATAAAAAATGTCATTTGCTAATGTATATTGTGAAAAGTTTTGTTGTATTTCAGTGTGAGAATATATTTCCACGAGCAAAGCCGGCTCCTGATGACAAACAGTTTACTGAGGTAAGGATCATGTACACAGACAGACTTTGAGGTTATTTTAAAGTGGTTTTAACTTCAGTTTAATGGTTTGCTTTGTGGCTCCGGTTAAAAACACTTTCACAATTACTGAAGCAATATTTTTTTTAAAAATTTAACGTCGTCGAAGTTGACGGACTCTAGCAGCAGTAGCATTTTGTTTTTATGTGGTGGATATAATTTTTAACAATGTGCTAAAGCTGTAGGGGCAGACTGTTTGCATTTAATGTGTTAATTTCTAATAAACTTTGAACTTGTAGATCAGTCTGTTAACCCTGCTAGCTTTTAGTATGTTGTCATTCCTGTTGCACTAAGTGAACTTTGGCTGTTTGATTTAGGGCACAGTGTGAGATTTCTCTTACTTTCTCTCCCAAAAATTATCACTGATAATCTTGACATATTTTTTGTGAAATTTGTGCGATAGGGCCAAGATACCAAACTGCGTTATGCAAAATAGTTGAAACTATCTGTTTCCCCACTTATGGACATGTGTACTTCGCTTCGGTAAAGTAAACAAATAAATCAGCACATTATAATGGCTTTACGGTGTAATTTTACATGCCGTTAATTTAACTTAAAATGTAGATTAAAAGCAGCTTTGTGATTTTTCAAAAACATCGTGGAGTGTTGAGATATTTTTTAAAATTGAAAATCTCATGCCGTGTCTGTTGTTTCACGCCTGTTTGGCATGTGCTATTAAGGCTCTGGTGAAGCGAGCCCAAGAGCTGACTCCCGGAGCCCAGGAACAGTCTGCTGTGTTGAACTTGGTGACAAAGATTCAGTCTGTTCTTGATAACCTCGTGGTTGCTCCAACTCTCTTTGAGGCTGCGGTAAGACATTGTATTATTAGTGATAAATAATTGCGCATATTAAGATGCTCAGGTAATTATTGACACTTGCTGATCATTCCTTGGCATATATTGAAAGCTTTGACTTAGATGCTTTATTTTTTGGTATGCAGATGTTTTCGTAATATATAGCATAGCTAACTTGTGTTTTAAAGTCAGGGGATCTAGGATTCAGAATTATTGATGTTAAACGGTAACCGGTAACTGGATTTAAAGCCGGGGGCCAGTTATGAAAGTGAGAAACCAGTAATCAAATTCTTTTCATCAATGTATTATGCATTTATATAGTGATAATTTTGATAAACGACTTTTACTCACGCTGATCGAATAATAAACAGTCACGCATCGTGGCAGCCATTTCGCGGTGTACTAAGACATGCGAACACGACGTAACGTAAATCACAAGCTTTTGATTACCGGTAAACATCCGGTCTTTGACATCCGACTACCGGCTGTGGAAAAAATCCAGTTTTAACAAGACTGTTCAGAATATGCCACCAGATGCGTGACTGGAAGTGCATTTGTGCCATTGCGTTTTCAATAATAACTGTCGGAAATTGAGCGTAGTATTGTACCTTTGTATGACAGCAAGTAGAGGAAGTGCGTCAAGTTGGGTCGCATAAGAAAGGAACCATGATGGCAGGACATGAAGTTGCAGATATTGTCGTAATTCTCAAGACGTTGCCTACCCTCGAGGCTGTCCAGGCACTTTCTACCAAGGTGACTGAGGACCTACGACTGGCTGACCCTCACGAGGCATACACCTCGCTGCCTAACGAGAGCGGCTTTGAAGTGAGTTCATCTGAGGCGACTGTCAAGGTGCTCATTGCTACCATTCCACCAAACCTCAAGAAACTGGATCCCCAGCTTCACTGTAAGGACACGAGACTTAATTGTTGCTTTGTTTTGGCTTTTGTTCATTTTTCATTGGTACCAAAATTGCTGACCTTGAATGACCTTGTGTATAGCCCCGTTATGACCATTTTGTGGCATTGTTTCGCCAAAGTGTTATGTTACCGTTGTTATGTTACATGTAGTTATATATTCTCTTGTCTGGTTTGTAAACAGTGTCAAGGACGGTTGTATTATGTACGTTTTATTTACTAACTCGTTGCACTATAAAAGCCTTGTCACATCTAGCTCCAGCCATAGGCTCATGCACTGTCTCTCCGTCAGCATGATACATGGAGACATTTACACGGTGGTCCAAAAATTGTGTACGCAAAAGATATTCCACTAAGACATTAATTGTATAGTTGACGTGAAGGTTTTGAAACTGACAGGTTTGCAATCTGCTTAATAAACTGCACCTGGCAGCTGGTCAAGCATCCAGTAGGTATTCTGTACAGCTCTGTCTGGTCTTAACACTTAAGTCTGTCTATTATGTGTGCATGTGTGTCTTTTTGCAGTGGATGCGAAGCTGATGCAAGGCCATCTGACTGCTATTCGCCATGCTCGCTGGTTTGAGGAGAACGCATTCCACTCAGGCATCAAGGTACTCGTACGCCTGCTGCGTGACCTCAAGAACAGGTTTGAGGGGTTTGCTGGACTCACAACGTGGATGATTGACCTACTGGTATGTTTATTGTCATCAGCTCTTGTTTTATGTTGCTAATGATACTGCACGGATATGGTTTATAGATTGTAATAATCCCGTCTGCAATTTTTCTGCTGACTTGAGTGATGAGGTTGCAAAGCCCACTGGTGTTTATAACGCTGAAACTAGCAGAACGGTTTAATGTCGACAGTAAGGTGAATAAATGCTATGGAGTTGGTTAGACGTGGTGCAGTTGTAGGGTTACTGGTTAGTCATGTTAGTCTGGAGTAAAGAGGGAACATTAACGCAGCTGCTCTAGTTACTATAGTACAGTGCAATACTCTTGTTGCACAACATTCTAGGCAGCTTATAGGTTTAGCAGATTGGGATTTTGTCACACTGGGACCCTTATGCTGTGATTAGCCTAGAGGCGGTTGCCCACAGTTAGCCTAGTTCATATTGTAACACAGTGGAGTGGTTCTGGTGGGATTGAAGCTTATCTCAGTGGCCAACTGGCTTCTTTCAGTGCTTTGATACTGTAGGTGGGTCATCTGACCTGTAAAAAGCGTCTCTAAAATGACCTATAAAGTGTCGAGTTGGATGTCAAGCTTCTACTCACTAACTCAGTTGTAGGGTTAATACTTGGGGTATATGTAACGTGCATATTATTCCTGAATATTGAGTTTTTGTCGATACCAGAATTGTAACAGCAACGCCATGCCCAGTCATCGGCTGACTTAGACTTTCGTCCCAAACTTATTCATTAGTAAGCGATGAGTTAGCGACCTGAGAAACCACACAACACACTCAGCTGTGCTTGTCATTGCTTTTGGGGTCAAAAGGTCAAAGGTCATAGGATGTGTGATCAGGAGTAACAGTCCTGAAAATTAATTTCTAACGGCAAGAGTGATGTTCATGGCATCGTGCGTGCACACATATTTGTAGGCTCATCATGCTGTGATGAACAACCCATCTCGACAGCCACTGCCCATCAATGTCGCATTCAGGTTTGAGCTTAAGTGATATATTTGTTTGCTATTATTCATTGTATTTTCTGTCCCGCATGGATTCTTCAGTCGTAAAAATATGCACTTTTCTGCTGCTGGACCTGTCGTCATGAGAGGCTGCTGGACCAGGCCTTTGTAGTTTCGTTTGTCTTTTAGCGAGTGTTTTTGTTGTGTTGTCAGTATCAGTGCAGTCCACTGACTGGAAAACACATCTCTGAAATCATTGGTAATGTGCCGAGTGGAACGTTAAACCCTCGTTACTCAACTGTTTTAAAACAGTCACATTAGCAGCTTTTGCAGCAGTTTATCTATATGACAGATGAATCGTGCATTGCAGAGAAATAGCCACATGTCGACCACAATGCAGCTGTTATGGATGAATAGTGTATATTCTGGTTTTTGTTTTCAATCATTCTTGAAAAATTTATCAGCTGGCTGATGACAATGGAGGACAGTCATAATATCATATCATCATAGCTGCATTTATGGCGTGCTTGTTACAAAGTACACCGTGTCTCAAAAAAAACTGCACAGATTTGTTTTTGTTACAACTTCGTCAAATTTCCACCAATTTAGATAATTTTTGGCAGAAAGATGGCAAAGAGGCTAAAATTATATCAGATGGAC
>Ga0126335_1001947_pt1 | contig 12055 bp, 13 predicted proteins | sample OlaspJWI45metaG_FD_108409 | JGI IMG/M metagenome (GOLD analysis project Ga0126335, IMG submission 108409) | Marine gutless worms symbiont microbial communities from Oahu, Hawaii - Olavius sp. 1 OAHU.JWI-45 metaG | ecosystem: Host-associated > Annelida > Digestive system > Unclassified | place...
TTAAACTTATTTATACAGTGCCTATATACTCAAATTAGTCTCTAAGCGCTTCGGTCGCCAAACAGATGTGTTTTCAAAGACTTTTTAAAAGTGTCAAAGGTAAGTCCCGGCCGCCGTAATCCAGGTGGAAGGTCGTTCCATAGTCGGGGACCGGCGGCCGAGAAACTCCTGTCACCGAGTTTGTTATGCGTATGTGTCCAGCAGTTACAATTTGCGATACCCGACAGTCGTGATTCAAAGAGTATATATACTATTAACCCAGCTAGCTCTAGCCAGATGAGCTAAAGAACCTGTTAAACCTATTGTTATACAATAAGAAAGATTTATAAATACCAACAACCTGTTAAACACCGACCCAACGAAGAAGATCTTCAGGACACACACAGAGAAGAAAAATCAATAATCAAAATCATACACACACATCAACAAACACTAATTGGACACATTCTCATACATGACTCTGTTGCGAAAAGTATCTGAAGGAAAGAAAACAACAGAAAGATTGTCAACAATGTTACATGAGCATCTGACAACCGAAAGAAATGGCATAATGAAGAAGATTTTCATCGTTGGAGTACCGACCTGCCCAAAGCCAGAGCACCTGACTCAGAACCCGACTACGCATTGTCCATTATAACTCACAACACACAAATCACATAATAACACTACAGAAATACACACCTCATGTAAACGTCGGAAAGTGCTTTCTCTACGGCTGCTGGATCATCAAATACCACTTGGTCCACCCGATAGACAACACGAAGATTTCCAGAACGGCCATTTGGATTGCTAAGTTGACCGGCACTCTGGCCAACAGCACTGTTGTTCTCAGAAGTGACAGAAGCATTGTTTGCATGATCCTGCCTTGTAGCGGCACCCACACTGCCGCTAGAGCCACCTGCGACACTGGTGCTGCCCACATCAGCTGAAGGATGGTCTCTGTAGCGCCCACGACGACTCTGTGTATGCCGTTGGCTTGAGTAGCCTCTCCTCGAGTCCCGCCTAATGCTGGTGTACTTATCACCCCTTGTTGACTGTGACTGCTGCTGCAAATCACTATCCTTTAGTACATCGCTGCTCTCAGAAGCCGTTTCCCATTCCTCGTGTACTGCACCAGTAGCCAAGCCAGAGTCAGCTGAGTGTTTAGAGCTTGTAGACATCTGCTTGTGTCTCTGTGGCATCGAATTAGACGGATGTGATGTCTTGCCGCCTCGAGATTCATTTGCTGTTGACTGTGACGAGTCCTTACCTTCAACGGGCCTGCATACAACCAGCAAAGAACATACAACACTACAGCTAATATATCAACACAAGAACCATTTTGCCTGAGTTATTTCAGTTTCAATTTAAGTTTTCATTCAGCAAACTACCATTGCAACTTACAATGAAGCCTGCCAACAGTGTTATAAACAATCAAGATATACCAATGCTTCCCAACCTGCTGTTGCCAAATAGCTTGTCAAATGTATTCAACGCTATATCACCGGCACGCGTCTATGGGTATTCCTGTATTTCTTATAATTTCACTCAAAATAATAATTTCTATTTCAAATTCAAAATCAGTTTGAAGGTTCAATTCTAATTTAAATTTATTGTTGTCCAAATATTCCAAATTCAAACTCCATTTTTAATAAACCGAAACTTCAGATTGGCTTCAATTTCAGCTTATTAGCATCCGCCGCCTGTTAAGGGGAAAGACACAATATGCAAGCCAGTCGTGATGTCTGTTCTTCTGTCTGTCTGTAATAAGCCACGCCCCCTGACGTCAAAAGCTATTATTAGCTCGGGCCAAGTGGATGCAAATCTTCCCGGCAACCGGCACCTAGTTTATCAGTAAAATATTACTACATAAAACCAGACATGAGAAAGCTAATAAAATATGACAACAAAAACAGACTGAGTTTCATACAACCGGCTGCTGATGCTGTCAAACGTGCTTGCTGAAGTGGAACCAGCAGCTGCTGCTGTAGGGCGTGAGCTATGCCGCCCTGATCGCCTCTTACGTGACCCTACCATGCCACAAAACTACATCCTGTACAAAATTCACTACACGGATACAAAATGGCATACTGTTGATACACAAGATATTTTATTTACATTAACGTTAACTTCAGCATACAAACAGATTGCAATGCACAAATAATTTCATACTTCATAGTACTAGAATGCGTGATAATTTTGGCCACTTAGTAAAAAAGAAAGTTTATTCTTCATAAACAGTAACAAATACTACACTAGACAATAATAATCCACACAATTTCACCTGGTTTTCTCTGAGATGTGTGTTCACTGGACGCCTCGTTTGAACCTTTGTTATCAGATGTGCGTGCAACATTCTGGCGGGACTCTGGCACACTTTTCCCTGCATTAACTTCAGCCTTGTCAGACACGGTGGGTGGCTTTTCCTGTGGTTTATGTGCACTATTTACTCCAGCCTCAGTATGACGAATCCTCTGGCCGCGATTTCTCGAGTCATAAAATTCTGTCCTATGACGATTAGCCTGTGCAGATGTTTTCACCGGTCGGCCTGTGTCTTTTGCAGGAGTGTTCCCAGCACTGGCCTGTGATAAACCATGAGGCTTGTTTCTGCGATCATCAGATGGTGATTGCACGCTTCCTTGATCTATGGCATCAACTTTAGTCAACGTCTGCTGACGTCCGACCAAGCCTTCATGTGACAACTTGCGATGTTCCGTCTTTGACGACGCAGTATCTCTTCTGCGATCTCCAGATCTCTTCTGTTCCAAACCATTCGTTCTCGTCGTATTACTCGAAGCAGAAGCTACACGAGTATTACTGGCATCATCTGCTGACCCACGCTGATTTGCAGATTCAACTTCTCTATGAGAAGCGAGTCCATAAGTGTCCTGATGGCCAGCACGTCCTCGGCCACGCAACCGACCTCTTCCACCACGGACAAATTCACGACTGCCGATGTTCACTCTGGCTGGCTCAGTATCTCTGTTACCTTTTGATCTTCTGTTAGAGGTGTCCTGAGCAACAGTTTCACTTGCTTCATTACCTTTCACTGACTCACCTTTGTTACTGCTACCAGCATCTCTGTCGAAATTACTGACGACACCTGCAGTCTCTGGGCTTGCTGATGCAGCTGCAGCAGTGACAACCTCTGATTTTCTTGCTGCTTCCCGATGATACTTTGAACCCTGACACAAACAGCAAGGCAATGCTCTACACTACAGCCAAACTGATTTTCCGCTGCCAGACACAGCCAACAGAATATGTTTGTCATGACTCTACTGCTTAGAGGCATATATCTGCAAAACCAATTAGTGACAGTAACACCTGACACATATAGGCAAGCTCCCTGCATGACTAAATAGTCAAACGTTTCAATTTTTTTCAGTTCTTAGATGCTCAGCTCAGTGAAATGGCACTAAATCAGATGAAGACCTAAGGCAGTTATTGGTGTAATCCTAAACAATATCCAGCTCAAACTGCCACAGAGTAAACAGTTCACTACTGTATATCCACAGAATCAAGTATTTACATAATTTATCACAGCGGAAAACCATTACAGTACACTTTTCAATAGTTACTAAGTTCAGTTGAGTTACGAGGGTCTTACGTGTCTCTCGATATGCAATGGTCACTTCAGAGACAAGACTTACCGAGCACTTGATTACATTGGCAGTCATTACAAAAACAACAACAGGCCAAAGTAATTTGGCGTAAGCTGCACCGAATGCACTGCACACACTGGACTCTGTAACTATAGCCATTCCTAAGTCATGTAAGGGATCGCAAACAGTAGGTCACATGACCTAGACGCGGATCCACATATGACCTACTGTTGCATAGTTTCCTTTAGGGCCCCCAGACATCTGTAGGCACACTAAATTTCAATTCTGTAGCTTCAGACATTCTGGAGACATGAGGGGATACCGAAATTCAGAATTAGGTCTGAGGATCCCGCCCTGACCCCCTATGGCCTAACTTTGCCTAGTTTTGGTTAAGGGCCCTATCCCTCTATGTGCACACAACATTTCAAGTCTACAGCTTCAGTCATTATGGAGATAGGAGGGGGTTCCAAAATTCAGAATTAGGTCTGGGGACTCCGCTCCAACCCCTATGGCCTATTTTTGTACAGTTTTCATTGGGGCTTCCACTCCTCTGTATGCATGCAAAATTTCACGTTTCTAGCCTCAGCCATTCCAAAGATAGGAGGGAGAATCCCAAAATTTATAACTGGGCCCCTCCCCTCTCTGTGGGGGAATCAGAACCCACTTTGGCCCCCAGAAGTGTTTATCCCAAACAGCATCTTGATCTGTTCAGTCACCGTTGCACAGTGAAGCCGAGATGAGCCGCGTGACAGACAGACAGACGCAACAAACATCAGTAAGAATAGACTGCATCTTATGCATTTGACGAAGCCTAAAACAAAAAATTCACCTAAAAAAGCAAAAAAATATACAAAAAACTTGTCTGAGGTAAGACAACTATACAACTCCAAAATGCTGGTTTCGTCACCTTTTATGATTGCAGGCCATGAAACAGAAACAGTCTATTCTGTTTGGTTATGTCCAGTTCCATTCCATTCAACACCAGAGCCCTGAAACCTAGACAACCTCACAGACAACAAAGCCAACAAATACCTGATACTGTCTGCCAGATGAGCCATAGTTGAACCTCCTGCCAGACTTTGAAGTCGGCTCTTTAGACTGTGGCTTGTCATTATAAGACAAAGCTGACGATGAACTGGAATTCAGTGGAGTCTGCTGAGAACCAGAAGAGACTGATGGAGACTGATCTTTATCATCAGCCGACACTGTGTAATAATGAAACAAAACATATGCTGTAACAGCAAAATGTTCCTTACAAATATTCACAACTACATAAACAAATCAGACTCACAAGATTTGCAGAAATGCCACAAATGCCAGATGTCACTGTCCGAAAAGATAAATATCCAAGTACTTTCAATCTACACTGCGTCTCAAAAAACGTCCCGCGTGTTGTTGGCTACAACTTTGCAAAATCTTAACCGATTTTCAAAAGACTTTCACTGCTAAACAGTTTATGAAATTTGCTACAAAAGTGCTTATTATCCCCCACCACACCTTAAGTACGTTGCTGCACTACCTTGGGAAGTTAAAAGTTCAATTTTGTTGCAAATAGGAAGAAAAATGTAAAGAAAAATGCATTTTCTCTGCATGCATCCATTTAACATGCCTAAATATTAACAGCGCCTTGCACACTAGGCATGCTGCACAGTGCAACTTTTCAAATAGGCGAAACATCTTCCACTAGACCAGATCTGTGGCCATCGAGCAGCTCCGACCTCATTCTTGTCTACTGTTTTTGGCTTTTAGTTCTGCACATCGTGTATAGTAGTGGTTTAGCAGTATTTGTACTTTAGGCCACTCTAAATAACTCTAATGTAATGTAATGTACTGCAAAATAAGAGCAATTATCCAACACTAAGCTTGTTGTTTAACATTAACGAATTGAAGTAGCATTTCCCCAAGTGCTTTACATGGCACTAACTGACAATACAGTTGACAAGTGGCGAGGACATCTTTGATCATGTGTACAGGCAAATAAGACACATGGGTAAATGGTGTGACAGTATTAATACCATTTGGCCATATGACATACAATGTCTCACTTTTATCACATATGTTACAATTTTTAAGTTATATCTTTTGTAATTTATAACAAACTAGCTATACCGCTTAAAACCATTTCCGGGGCACCCTGGAACTATGCTGAAAATTTGAAGACGACTGCCGCCGCCATTACCAAGTTATACGCAAATATACAAACAAACATGCAGACACACAAACAGCTTATTATATAAAGATTTGGACTTCTTACTTCTCAAGGTAGTGCGTCAACATAATCAAGGTGTGGTTGAAAACACTGTATGCTTCTTGTAGCAAATTTCGTACGCTTTCTAGCAGTGAAAAAATATGAAAATCCGTACAGATTTGACAGAGTTACAGCCGACAACACGCGGGACGTTTTTAGGCACAGTGTAGTAACCACTTAGCACATTTCAGCATAGGTTAGAAATATTGGATGCAGAGCCATAGTGAACTACTGTCGTCGTCGTTGGCAGCTTCTCGTTTCCGAGGATCAAATAACACCTTGGTTCATGAAGGGTGGAAAGCTCGTTTGTGGCTGATGAGACCGATACGAGCCCGGAAAGACGGGGCCATTGATCGCAGAAGATGGTAGCCGGTGCAGGTGGTAAGGCGGCTCTGGCTTTACGACATTGTCATTTCTCTTCAGCCTCTTCTCTTCTCATTCTCTCAAAACGATCAGATCCCTCGTGGATTGTCCTCCTCCATAAGGGACGGTCCCGGGTGATGGTTTCCCAGGTTTTGACGTCAATGTAGGTCTTCTGAAGCATCTGTTTGAGTTGGTCTTTGTAGCGCTTGAGTGGACGTCCACGAGGACGTTTTCCAGTTGGCAATTCACTGAAAAGGATCTGTTGAGGGAGTGGAGTTTCATCCATACTGTACACAGCATAAAAAATACAAGAAGCAAAATAACAGACCCGCAGCAAATGGCACACAGACAACCATCATAACAAAACACTGACCAGGTACAGATGGTGTGTCTTTTTCAGACGGTTTCACATCCACGTTTGGTTCAGCATGGTTTGCTTTCTGCTTCTGTGTACCTGTCTGCTTCCTGCTTTCACCATCTTGGCCCACATTCTTGCTATGATCACCTCTGTACGGAGCGGAATTTCTGCAACAATTTGTGATTAAACGGCAGTTATCACCACCATTTTTGAAATAAGCTCCGTTCTGCACAGTCAATCAACTCGGAAGTAAACTGAATCAAGCCAATTCCGAATGCAGCCAAAATACAACAAAAACATTATATAACAATTTTACAACATTAACACAACTAAAATCTGGTTCTGTCACCATCCTCATACAAAACAAAGCAGGACTATTCTGCAGTTCTTGGAGATGAAGTTTGAATGGGACACGACAATTAACTCTACTCATCTGTGCTATTAAATATCTGCATTATAATCATTTATGTCAAACAAGGAAACCTTGAGCAATGTACTGCTAATAAAATCTCAACATAATCCGCTGCTAACACATATAACATACTGCACTAGAGCAACCTGTCAGTCCTGTGGAGGCCACAAGATCTCCTGCTGCCTGGACGCTTTGTAGGTTCAGACTCCGCCGACACAGACTGCTCGTCTTCAGCAGAGTTGCTGCTATTTCTCGCCCGACCACCGGATTCCGACATAGAATTAGTTCTACTTGACGCAGCTCGTGAGCCATCATCGTCTGAACCGCGGTGCTCAGCATGTTGCTCTGGAAGGCTACCAGCTTGCCTGCAATACATACTTAACAATTAAATCAATTTGAAATACCTCATTTGGAGACAAGTGTTTCTTGGCAATGGCATTCTGACAACCAAACTCATAATAACACAAAACACAGCCTGAAAACAAAAACAGTGACAGAACAATGGCTGATTATAATGGTAAGGAAAACAATTTCAAAGCTAGTAAAATAATAATATAAGGGCTAAAAATCTGATGAGAACTTGGAACAAACTCCAAATTTTTAAACTCTTCCACCTGTGAACAAAAAAGTCAATAATTATCTGCTGTATCTTACATCAGAACATATGTAATATGCAAAGAAAAAGTTAACATAAATTTTCTTCTTAAGGAGTTCATTAAAATGGTTTACTTACAATAATATTGGCGCTAAAAATTTCACAGTTAATTAACTACCTCAAGTCGTGATCAGAAGCAGGCTGAACGAATTCAGGAGGAACAAGACCATAGTATGCTTGTGCACTCATCATCTGTGCGTCATGGTGACCATCTACAGTCAACCAGAGAAATTCCATCAAATTCACGCACGACATCACCAGTACATTACCACTTACCATGACAATTAAAGCAATTATTGCTATCAGCCTATCACGCTAACGTGATTAGGTTTTGAAAGTACATTTATTTCACGTAGGATAAAAACAATTAAGGAATAAGAAAACAATTGTTTTGTAACTGAAATGAAAATACAGCAACAACATATAGACTAGCATGCAATAAGACACAAGCAACTGTCATTAAATGCAAATTGGCATCAGATTATTCAATACATACAGCACAAATTATGAAAAAAACAAGTGGCAAAAGTGATTTAGGATTGGCCACATCAAATGTGGTACCTTCTGGAAAAGAGTTCAAACAGTCGTAAATAAGCAAAATTTTCCCACACTGCTACTACCCCTCCCCTTAAGGGAATCGGTGCCTCCATCTAATACAATGTGCCTTTGTGCCTTAATCCTCCAAAAGTCTGCAACTCAGACAGGATCTCTATCCACTCAGTCATTTTTGCAGGGCAAAGAATTGTAACAGACAGACAGACAAACCGCACTACAAGGTCACTGGTTGCAACAGACTGCATCGGAGTTTAGGAAAACATTCAAATGCTAAACTTATCACTACAACTCACCACGAGCATGCTGATCTTTGTCTTGGCCGTCCTTTCCCGCGTCTGTCGGCTCAGGCCATCTTGGACCAACTGGCCGTGTCGAGCCTGTCCAAAATGAAACAGCTCGTTGTCAGTTTCAACGTACTGATAGCATATCCTTACAGATACAGACTATCTGCAAGTTCATACTGGTAGTACTTTAGTACTGCAGCAATGCAGTGGAGTCTGCCAATTTGTACGTGCACTTCACCGCATCTTTGCATAATACTGGTAGTATAAACATAGACTGTACATGAACTATACATCATTGAGTGTAGCAGAGACTGGGCATGATAAAATAATCTGCTTAAAGAACGACTGTATGTGAAGTTTAGTTACCTTACAACTATTGAATGGCTGTGGCACTGAGTCACTGCGTAATGAATACTTCACACATCAACACATTGCACTTTTTACATCCTCACTTGATGTACTTCACATATGATATTTCATAATATATAACGAGTCAATTCGGAGATAAATCTCCCGCGGCAATCTACTGCACCAGTTCTGAAATTAGAAACTCTGCCATACCACATGTTGTCTTACCCCCCTGTGACAAGTGCCACATGTAGGCAGCTCGTGGATCCATCATGTAACGCATTGGAGCAGGGACAAGTGGACGCCATGTAGGCGCCATCCGGCCATCATACGACCAGTAGCCAGCAACGGCCGGCCGCAGCCCAGCCATACGCGGTGGCTGACTTTGAGGCTGGGTCAGTGGAGGTCGCGGAGATGATGACCCTGACGGAGAAGGTGCAAGTCGTGGACTCGAGCCTGACGACATCTGATCTGCATCAGGTTTCTGGCGTCTTAGCCCAGAGACCTGGAAACAGCAAACAGGAATGAGTGAATAGTTTCTTGACAACATGTCAGCACATAATATGCTACTCGGCGCCAATGTGTTACATGATATAGTAACGTCCCACTCGACACTTTATAGTCACTTCGGGGAAGACTGTTACAGGCCAGATGACTGAACCAACAGTGTCAAAGCACTAAAGGAAACCAGCTGGCCACTGAGATAGGCTTCAGTCCCACCAGAACCACTCCACTGTGTTACAATATGAACTGTAGGCAATCACAGCGTAAGGGTCCCAGTGTGACAAACTCAATCTGTTGGACCTATAAGCTGTCTAGAACATCACATAACAAAAGTACTGCACCATACTATAGTAACTAGAGCAACTGGGTTAATGTTCCATTTCTACTACAGACCGTCATCACTAATCAGATGAGGCCATGAAACGAAGGTTGAGGGGTAAGGTACATAATATAGTACAGCTAAAAAATAATGATACAAAAATAGCAAAAATGTAAAATCAATTAAACAAGAGGCCAAAGTAATTTGGCAGAGGCTACACTGAATGCACTTCTCCCTCTCAGCACTGTGGTGGGATTGGGTCCAGCTTAATAAAAACACAGTAACTAAAGTGGCTAATAGCTGCTAGTAAACAATCAGTTTTTAAGGCAAGCATGTCTGCCAAAATTGTCTCTTTATAGTTTGTTAGTATAATCACTGTCCTGAAGCTGCATGGAATGAACCTTACATGAAATGCTGATAAGATAAAAGACAATCCTAAATGAATACGTAAACTTATGAGGCTAATTTCACACTGTTAACAATACTCACTGAGCCATAGTCTACTGTATCACCTTCTCTGACTTCATTGCCTTTATCCTGAACACTCATTTCCTACATGCAAACAGAACAGAAATGCTTCCACATTAACATCACATCAAGTAACAAAATCACCTTGAACAAATTATACAAAAACAAAAATGAATCTGAAACCAAAACCCGTGTTTTCCCACTGCCAACAGGTAAACTTCACACACTGTTGTTAGTTAGGTGAGCAGTTGCCATGCAACTAAAATGGCAAAAAATTTCTAACAGAACCAAGTTCAACTCCCGAGAACAGCATCCATACTATAAAAGCCAGCGTGATAAACAGCCACAAGAGGCTTTAAAACAACTTCTCAACGATACACTGCTATAACAAACTATTGTGACGAGTGTAACTTCTGAACTGGTAGCTACACAAGTGAGCAAAGTTGCACATACCACTCAAAACACAATGCAGCATTTTGGGGAAGAGTATTTCCACGTGGCAAAATGCACTGGCACGGACTAATGAAACTCACAACAACCAAGAAAGATGGAAAAAGCACAACAAATAACCTTAAAGCAAACAAACACAAAAAGACTAAATTAACTAGACAATCTACAGCAAGTCCTGTGTGCATGAATCTGCTATGCCTGCTGATCACGCACAGACAGACAGACGTCACAGCCTGATCACCATATGCATCTTTTGCTTACAGGTGCACAAACACGTAAAAACCAATAACTCACATATACAAGCAAACCTAGTGAAACGGCCTCCTGCACTAACCAGCTATAGCTCCCCAGGCTGGCACAGCTAACAGAATTAAACCCAAGTGAAGATAAACACATTCAGAGCAGATACAGCACCCTGTCATCTTGACGGCTAAAAGCCTCACTCGACTGGTGCTGTTTCACTCTATCACCGGACTGTTCATCCTTAATACGTCTTTCGTCGTCCTCACGTCTCTGTCGTGCCCTCTCTATCGCTGCCATCATTGACTCTGACTGCTGCCTGCGTCTCTGTTGCCACTCCTCATCATCGTCTCGCTCCAAACCAACGCCAACATCTTGACGCATCATGTATACCGGCGGCCTCTGGACACATCACATATAAACATATGTACACTTCTTCTTCTTGCATGTACGTCAAAAGCCATAACTGTCCATAGAGTGTAGTTAAGACAAGCCGCCATTTAACTTCATCAGAGAACAAGAGTCGACAATGTGCGACATCATTTGGATCTCACTACAAAAAAAACGACCAGTGGCTTCCCATTTCCATTTCTTCTTACAGGCACCAGAGGCCACCATGAAAGACTGAAACCTGATTGCTATTTTAATGCATCTAGAAGCAATACAAGATAGGGCAAATTAACAATTAATTGCACAATTATTAGTCGACAGGAAAGCCAATAAAAGCAAAAAATAAAACCTGGATAAACGGTGGCTGTTGAAATGCCAATGGTGAGCCACGAATGTCAAGTGGAGCTCCAACTGGCCAGTGCTTTCTCTAAAACATTTCAAATGAATGAACACGTGCGAAATTAAACTACACGTTGTAATGCATACAGCTCTTTAAACATTAAAAATCAGCAAAAACAGTACTTCTGAATACTTATACGAGCAACACCCCAATATTTCTATCTCTACTGTAAAAATGACCGGCTTTCTATGCTTCGCTGCTAATTTCTTTAATAACATTTTATAACCTCATGTGCATATATTTCTAGACGTTACAGGGCAATATGATCTTTAAACAGACTCGGAGATTATAGACACGACAGCAAGAAACAATATATCACATCACTTTCCTTCACATCTTGGTCCACATTCTCCAACGCCAGCACAGCATAACACTGTCCAGGATTTGGGCCACACTGTGTAGTGGTTGGGTCAAACTGAGTTACTCAGCGGTCTATTTCTGGCACTGTCTAGAAGTTTGTTGAAATCACATTTCAGACAA
>Ga0126335_1001948_pt1 | contig 12053 bp, 13 predicted proteins | sample OlaspJWI45metaG_FD_108409 | JGI IMG/M metagenome (GOLD analysis project Ga0126335, IMG submission 108409) | Marine gutless worms symbiont microbial communities from Oahu, Hawaii - Olavius sp. 1 OAHU.JWI-45 metaG | ecosystem: Host-associated > Annelida > Digestive system > Unclassified | place...
CAGTTCAACGTTGTCGTAGAAACAAACACAAATCGCCTTATAGAAGCAACGAGAAACAAGACGCCAAAGTAATTTTGCGACAGTCGCATCGAATACGAGCTGCAATGAGACGCTTCTAATGAGCTTCGCTCTCCGGGCTGCGCCCGGAGTTTAGGTTTTCTAATGGGTTATAGGAATAATAATAGTAAAAATAATGTAAATTTGTAACACTGTTCGTTAAGCTTGTCGCTGATCATCTGTGTTATGTTAAGCGGCGTTAACCTACACTATCTGACCTGACCTGACCGGGCCGTTCGCGCCTTTATCCTTACTATTTTGAGCGTGTGTTTGCGTGACGTTGAGTAGCGAAAGCACATGTAGTTCTATAGCGATTACCGCATCGTTGCGGATTAATCCTCGTCAGTTTTGCTGGATTTTGTCGTCGTTCTTCGTGAATTTCTCGCTCGTTTCTTGTGGATTACTTGCCGTTTCTTGTGGATTACTATTGTCATCACTGTTCGTGTCGCTACTGGCGCTGCTGTTGCTGAATATCATCGCTGTGAATATCGCTGTCGTATTCGCGTTCAAGAATTGCCGTGTCTGGTGCGTTTCTCTATTTCGAGGTTTTATCTCTTTCGGAGCGGGTTTAGGTCCCGGTTTTGGCCGTCCTTGCCCAGTGCTGACGACCACAGAACTAACCATGCACACACACCCAAGTGCAGGAGTCTTTAGCTTATTGAAGTTTGCGCTTTCACACGAAGAAGAAGAGTGCGGTGGCCGCCAGTCCTTATCCGAGCCGTCAGTGGTTATCGTCCGTTAAGGCTTCGGGTTTCCCGGCTCTCTCGCTAGGTGGGTTAGGTCCCTTCCTGAGTCCTTAGACCCCGGGTAGTTGGTTAGTAGTCCTCTAGTGGTCAGTAGCAGTCCTTAACAGTAACCGGGTACCCGCCTCCTGTCCCTCTCCGCAAAACTTGGACTTTCCGGCTTTAAATACGCACCACTATCCCTTTCCTTTGGCTCGGGTTCCAGTTTAGGGTACCCACAGTCCGGAAAGTAGAGTCCTAAAGTTTTGCAGTGCACCTAAAACCACAGTTAGCAGTAGGGAGAGCCAGAAGCCAAACTCCACTATGCGGCAAAAGAATCCTCGATGAGTGCACGGTCATTTTGGAGTCCCAACTTTTCCCAGAAGGATTGTTTACCGGGCAACGTTAATTTTGTACGATGACACAGGGGATAGTCCCCGAAGGATAATACTTGTCAAAATTGAAACGGGAAGTAGAATTCCGCCGCCCTAGGTCCTGTTTCGAATATCTCTGCCCCAATCAACATATTTTCAGGAAATTTGGTGGATATGTAGGTAATAAGCTCAACTTCCGCTCAATGTGTGAAATAGCCAAAATATGTTTCCTTCGAAAATCCAATTTGGCGGACGGCAGCCATGCAGTGTCATGCACCACACATGCAACATACAGACGGTCACTTTTAACGTCGTCAACTATATATCGCATTTCTTCACGTTCAACGATCAACGACGTTTTCTTATTCGTTCTTATAGGGGCCTATCTACCAAAGCTGGTGCATGGGCAATCTGTTGCAGGCGGGAGCAAGCCAGAATGCCGAACCCCGGAATGTGATACTAGAGTCGGCAGCACAAGACAGACTAAAGCCTGTGCCCCAGTGAAGCCACCTCAAACTATTCTGCTTTTTTCAGTTTGAAAGAAAGGTAAATAAGCTAATAGTGATTATCATCTGACTAAAAGTTCATATTTTGATTTAGGCCTACGCACTTTTAGAGTTGTTTAATTTGTGTGATTTTAACTTATACAATTAAGGTGACAACTAAAATTAATTTTGTAGGTTTAATGAAACTGACTAATAAATAAATCGGTGGTAGAGTTAACGTATGGACAAGAGCTCGCGTGATGTACGTTAGTATGGTTTATAAACGAGCTGCTGGTGCTTGTAGGCCTATGTTGCAATTTCCTTTTATTGATTTTGTATTTGCATTCTCGTGTACGTCTAGTTTTTTTTAGCTTTTTACGTCACCGTGCATGTTGTATGTATTTTATGTGCTGCTAGTTGGCGTAATAAAAGAAGAATAATAATCATTATCATCAAATGTTGGCATTGAGTTCCTGCTTCACGGACACATTCCTAGACTTTTTGTCTGTTATGCTGGTCCACTTCAGCTGGGTCACTTCAGCTCCGCTGCCTGGTAAACAATCTTTCTAGGATAAGTTGGGACTCCTAAACGACCGTGCACTCATCCAGATTTTTTTGTGGAACCGTCACAGAAGGCGAGATTTTTGGCTTCAGTAACGCCACATAGTGGAGATTGGCTTCTGGCTCTCCCTATTGCTAACTGTGGTTTTAGGCTTGGTGACGAAGCAGTGCGTGTTGCTGTCAGTATGCGACGTGGTCTGGCTCTGTGTGCCCCACACAGTTGTCCACGTGGTGACCAGGTGGATGCCCAGGTAGAATTGCCTGACACTGCCAGCATTCCAGCCACTAAGGATCAATCAGGATTGGTCAGGCAAGATGGTGAACGGCCTGACGGGCTTATCTTAATCCCCTGGCAAGGTGAAAGTCGCTGGCTTGGTATGTCACTGTTGTCAGCACGCTGGCACAGTCGTACGTTGATGGGGCAGCCACTGGTGTGGGAATAGTGGCAGAGTTGGCAGTCGGAACTAAACTTAATGAAATACAGTAACTTGCCAACTAATCTTATCTTCCAGCCTATTGCTGTGGAAAACTTGGGAGCCTTTATCTCATCGTCCTCAGACTTTACCTCGGCCCTTGGTCATAAAATCAGCAGTGTGTCTGGCGAAAAAAGAGAAACTTTATTCTTGTTCCAGCGTCTGTCTGTGGCATTGCAACGATTCAATGCAGTTCTTCTGCACGACAACTTCGTGCCCAAGACGATCCGGACCAGTAGCCATAGCAGCACTGTTTTTATTGCTTTTAACCCTTGGGAACTATACACCCAGAGTATAAATAATAATAATAATAATACTGTCAGCCTTAGGCCTAATTTTTAAACTCCCTCGTGAATATACCTACCTAGGGTTAAAAAAATAATAATAGTGTTCGTAGAGTTAGATTTCGGTGATTAAGATAATATTCACAAATTTTGCCGTAATGGCTATTTTCCAGAAATGTTTAATTCACTGAACCGTTGAATGCACTCTTAAGTGACAGACAGCTACAGAGTGTGTGATATGTCTAATCCGTTTGTAAACGATGAATACTCGTGTATCAGTGCAGTGCGTAAAGCATGGTGTCGCACAATACGAATAACGAATGTAGGCCTACAGCAAAAGCACACGACGCTACATCTGAAACTCCATTCCTTATGAAGCGTCAAGAGTCTACAGAGTACACGGCTAAATTTAACGAGGCCACATATTTAAGCTAATAACTTTTAGAAGTGCACTGCTGATCGGATCGTCACCATTTTTGCCAGAAAACAAGGCTATTTATTTCTTAACATAATTTGCATACATTAATTATGCAATATAAAGTGGCGCCATCTCGTGAATTAAAGGCATGGTAATAAATAACGATTGGCTATCATCTTTAGTTATGTTGATCAAAGCTTTAAAAAGTAAAAGATCAATTAATTAACAAATAACAATGACTGACATCAATGTGAAGCGGCTAATTACTACAATCACTGGTGTCAAAAATTTAAGAACGTTCGTTTTGTTTATTGTACGGTTTAACAAGGACAAAGAATGTTCTCATGGTCATTTTATTCGCAAGATGGCGCCGCTGCATTATTTAAAATAATAGCTATAATTGACAGATTCTGATCGAGAACGAAATGTTGTTGTATTGTGGCAAGAATGGTTTAGATCTGACCAGGACGTCTTGAGTTACAAGCTATTGAAATGAGTGGCGTCGTTTAATTTGGCCCACCCTGTAGACATACATGTACTGTGATTCGGAGATTCCTACACTGTAAGTGCAGTACTAGCAATCCATTTGTGCCATGTCAACCTCAAATTAGGCCTAATCCACGACAAGCAGTAAGCAATACAAAATTTACATAACTGAACGTGCGATCTCAGGAGCTAACGTGTGTCCAATACTGTCACATATCACTGATATGAAAGCGTCAAATTAAACAAAAATATGATTCGCCTATCATGTAACGGATATGTACGTTGTGTGCTGTTACAGATTATCTACGTCAATAGCACAAAGTGAAATTGTCGATCATGGTTATCGGTGCAACTCGCTGTCACGTAGTACATAGACGATCACAGGAGAGTGCAGACACCGGACGATTTTGTAGCAGGACGTTTGTCTGTAGAGCCACATGCGACGTGGCTGTGTGTGTGAGACGAATCGTGTTCTGATCGAAGTTTCGACCGATGTTCTTGTTGTGCCAGCGCCGTCGTCTGCAGCGGCGTATGAGTCGTTGATATCTAGCAAACACAACAGCATCGTGTGATTCTAAAACCGTGTTAAGTTCAACAGGTGGCCACAGTAATCTGGCGACAACCGCATCGAATTTGTGGTGGTAAATTGGGACTGTTTCTTGGGTCCCCAAGAGTATTCATCCCAAACACTACCTCAATCCGTTTAGCCGTGTTTGCACAGCGAAGCCGCGTCACAGACTGACAGATGCCCGGGATCATAGATCACAGTAATACGCATCTCGTGTATTCGATGCAGTCTAAAAATTACCCACACTTTATTCATATTTTGCTGCTTAGTAAGTTCACGAAAATTAATTCTTAAGCTGATGTAGTCAATGGACAAAACTAGTCACCGGATATTTTGCTGATGCATCAAAGAAGTAGTTGTACTGCTTGTACACTTCTTTGCGAGAAAAGAGACAGGGAAAATTTATCTACCATTACAGAAGGAAATGAAGGTGAAATTGATCGAAATGGCCTGGGAGGCTGAGGCTTTGCCACAAACCAAAGACGTGGGCTAAAGTATTGCTTTTCTCCTGTACTTTGGAGCTGCCACCCTAACGGAAAGATACCAATACCTTGGCTGCTGCGGCAGGGGATGCGTGTGTGCGTGTCGGCTGTGAGTCGTTGGGTGGCGGCGGTCGTAGACTATCTTCGTCGAGTGTCTGCTGATCGTCCTCATCGCCGTCGAGTAGCATTGATGCATGATGTCGTGGACGCAGAGGCAGCACGCGCTTGTCTGTCACCTCGTGCTTATGCTCTATACATTCACAAGTGTTCTGCTAGAGTTAACTGCAAATCTAACTGAAATGGCCAAATATATAGATAAAAATTATTTTACAATAGTACCCGTAGCTTTAGATGTAAAATGACTAAAATTGTAATAAAAACTTAAAAGTAAAATATTAGCTAATGCAGAAGTTTTCGCAAACATTGTGCTTTTTTGCAGCGTCTGGGCAGACACGGAGTGGACCTGTGCTGCAGCTGGGAAACATGGGGCCTGAAGGAGCCAAAGACTGATACTCATGATGCTCTGAGGCGATCAAATAAGCTAACAATGAATTAATAACGCTTTTACTATAAGAATTATCATCTAAGTTGTCTCCACGTGACTTGCCCGAGGCACAATAATGCTGTGAGGCTACAGTATATGGGGTTGACGCCCATCTTATTCGCACGGGTCGACGGCGAAGGGTAACGGTGGAAGCAGACCCCCTAAAAAGAAATCGACGGCGTTCACTGCTTCAGCTCTGCTGACGACCGCTTGGTGCTCTGCACGTTACTCGTATAATACAAGCTTGAGTATTGACAGACCACTGAGTGGTTGTGGCTGTTGTTCCATCTGCCCGTGTGCGTGGCAACGTCCGGCAGCTACTGTCGACGCCGGGCTGTTATGAAGACAGAGGAACGGCACATGACAACTGTCTGCCAACCTCACCACTATGCGTCCAGCGTCTGAAGTCATCATCACGTCACAGACTGCCGTATGCACGTCGAACAGAGTGACGGGACGACCGTGAGTCACGCTCCAGACGCGCACTGTCTCGTCACGTGATCCTAACCGCCCATCAATCAATCAGTCAAACAATCAGGCAAGCAAGTTAGTGAACAAGTGTGTAAGTGAGTATAGTTTAACGTTCCACCTAGTATATAACATAGCGATGCCGCACGCCGCTCCATGGCCAAAAAGACAGCGAATCGTGTACCTCCACTCCTTGACAGCGGAACGGGTTTAGTCATGCCGAAGTTGACCCAGCTGTCGGTTCCTCCAACTTCCTCGGACGTTTTGGCTGATACATAACAAAGCCCGCTAGGAAGTATTGGCCGATGGAAGTGTCGACCCGGTAGTCGAGGAATCAGTGAGCCGTGTCAAGAACGCCCTTTTAATAACCGCAGGCGTTAATTGCAGCACGGGTAGTCCGCATAAATCGACTGCAAGCAATCACGTTTCTGCGAGCAAATGGTGTATAGTGACAGTGTAGAGGCCCTGGACCACAAAACATGTAATTATTGCTTCTTGAACCTTATTTAGTCACGTACCATGTCCAAATTAATGAAACGTCGCAAAACAACACGGCGTAGACCCACCAGAGACCGCAGTGCTACCGTCGGCCGTGACGCTAACGGCGGTGACGTGGTCAGTGTGTCCGACCAGCTGGTGCTCGACATCGCCTTTGTCCAGGTTCCAGACAAGCAGGCGCGCGTCATGCGACCCGGATACAACCGAGCGATTTCCGTGCGTGACGACGACGCAGCTGACGAGGTCCTTGTGTTCGACAAGCACCTGCCGCCACACCCACACACATCGCTACACGTCGACACGGCACTGAACTCGCCCCCTCCCCAAGTGAACTCCTGCCCAAGGGTTAGTGTCAAGGATAGGTTCGTCTTGGGGCAGAGTTGACTGTAAACCGGCTGCCGTAGTGCATACGCTGACAATGACGTCATTACGTAATTAACTCTATGGTCAGCGTTGTTGCCGCCATCTTGCTAGACAATTATTTACATTACGTGTAACCCACATTAGGGTGACGTCGCGGCTCACTCGGTAAGGCGTCGGATTCGTGTTCGGGTACGGGTCCCGCTGTGTAGTAAACTTGGGCAAGTTAATTATACCTATGTGCCTCTATCACCAAGCAGTATAATCTGGTAATGGCCATGTCTCGAGTATACTCCAATTTGACCTGTGTGAGTTTGCCAGTCGCGGCCTCCCAGACTTTGAGCGACATGTCCTCTGAGCCCGTCACGATGTAGCGCGAGTCTTCTGAAAACGCGACGCATGTGATGCGACCAGATGACGATGTGTGGCCAATCGTCTGAATGCGCGTTCCGTCAGTCACACTCCATAACTTTACACTGCACACACCGTGAACATACTCGCACTGATATTAGACTGATGATAGACGAGACATTTGTTACGCAACTTTGCAAATTGCAGCTCGGCAACAAGTTGCGTGGCCGTCGGAGGTTGTTGCAGAGCGGCGCGATTTGTTGCGGAACTCTACGTATGCAACTTGTTGCTGAACAGCAAAGTTGCGCAACAGAATTCTGCAACAAATTGATTCCTCTGTCATCAATCTTAGTGTCAGGTTCATATACACCAGATGTAGTCTTGAGGCTTTATTATGTACAATATTTACAAAACTGTACAGTATCAAATAAAATGAAAATATCCATTGTCATCGAACGGCAACTCAGTTCTAGCACATCGACCGTCCAGGTCACTTTCTCGTCCTTCATCTGTCCTCTACCGACCCAGCACCCCCAGTGTCCGGCCGGCTGTCAGCCCAACAGCCCACCCAACGACAGCCCACGGTAGTTCACAGGTAGCACAGCAGCAGAGTCAATAGTCTGTTTCCAAGCCGCCGCAGAGGATTCCGACCAGGCTCGAAGTTCAGTCAACCGTAACACTTAGTGCCTCCATATGAGACTAGGGTTATAAAAATGTGTTGAAATATTTTTCACATATGTTCAACTGCTTTGACAGCGATCACTCTGGGCAGATAGCTTGTCGAACGTGTTATAGCATATCGTCTTGCTATAAAACAAGCGGCCCAAGTAATTTGGCAAAGACTGCACCGAATGACGCCCGCATACACTGCACGCGCCGCCGACTTAAGCCGCGTGACAGACAGACATACAGACTGACTGACTGGCGGACAGACTGACTGACAGACACCGCGAACATCGATAACAATAATCTGCATCTCATGCATTCGAGCCTAAAAACCCTGCAGTGTGTGATCGTACTGAATCAGAAATTGTAATAAGCAGTAATAAAGTATTTATGCAGGCGACAACCTGGCGTCGTGAGGGTCGCCCGAAACAGCTAGTTGTGAGCTGGGAGCCAGACGAAGATGACCGACTGGTCCGCTGATGGAAAGCCGCGTAGTGCCGTGTTCGGCGTCCCATAGTTTCATGACACCCGAAATGTCCGCGGACAAAACGCTCAGACTGTCCGACAGCACGAACACAGCTGACACGGCGCTTCGGTGTTCCTGTGACAATCACACGATACAGTGTGAAAAAATGTACGTAAGTTTGACTCTAACGTAATGCGCCAAAAGCCGCTTGGGCTTATTCTTCCACACTTAGCAATACTAGAACGCCAAAAAGAAGCGACGAAAACGCACGACCGGACACTGGAAAGCCTTCTAATCAAAAAGGAAATCGCAGGACTAAAAACAAGACCAGACAATGTTTGATTAGAAAATGGCTAAAATGATAGTGACTATTCTCTCAACTGGCGAGATAGACAGCAGTAATATAGGCTACAGACTGACATCAAATTAACATCAACCATGGAAAGCGCCCCGTCATTGCGATGTTTCTAAATTTTGCAATTATAGAGGCAAACAAACGGAAAATGTGCGGAGAACATGTAAAATGCCGGTTTGACGACAGCATTTCTTTTATCATCATTTTGACGTCGGCTATTGTACAACCGAGACAGATTATAATAACCCGGTAGTCGGTGATGATGCAGGACATGATGACGCTCCAGATCTTGACAGTTCTGTCACTGCTGGAGCCCGACACGACGAACGCCTCGTCAGGCGCGATGTCGACGCACGACACGGCTCCTTGGTGACCGCGTAGGCTCGCCGTAAAATCACTGATCTCCAAGTTCCACATCTTCACCATCCCATCTTCCGAACCTTCCGCCGCCACGCGATAGCAAGGCAATGCAGTGAGCGAAATGTATAGTAAATATGATGCAGAAAAAAGAAAGTTAATACAGCATACAAAATGTTCGTACAACAGACGATCAAAGCAAGCGTAGGTCTATACTTTCGTCGAGAATTCAATGAAATTAGGCGATAACAAAGTCGATAAAAATTTGGTGAAATCAATTCAAATTACCTGACAAATTTAGTAAGAAAGACGCTGTAATGTGCACTTCATATTTAATACTATCGAGTGCCATCTTAAAAGGGTCGCTTTTACACTTTGGTGACCGGTAATTTTGTACTCCCTACTCCCTTCACTGTAAGCGGTCGAGGCTGACTAGCCCCTGGACGCACCTGTCACGGCGGTTTTGCCATCACGTGACACAGCAATGCACGTTACGGGTTTGGTGTGGTGGTCTGAGTGTGACTGTCCGGTCGTGTGATGCTGAAAGAACGTCCACACGTATACGCGGTTCTGCAGCGCAAACAAATCGCACACCCATTCAGTCACCGTAAACTAGCGAGTATCGCAGCAAAACAGAATTATTATTTCTTTCGCTATTGTATTGTGACGCCAGCGCAAGATGGATAAAGATGACGAAAAGATGTACTAGAAACGTTTCTACCCATGGACGTATCCCACTATAGTTTCTACTACATCAGACGCGGCTTGAAATGTGCAACCTCATTAAAGTCTTTGAACGTGTCGAATTTTCTTTTAACTGTGCTCAACATCTAAATAAAATTACAGCCAACACAACCAGATTTTTCTACCTTGACGTTTAGATCTCTATCAGAGACCTTCGTCAGAATAAGCTTGTTCAGTTCTTCTTCTTAGGTTTCTGCCACGGTAGTGATGCGACGTGGCAAGTAATCGGTCGTATGTGTGGCCCAGTGTGTAGCTGCCCTCATCCCGGTTCATAATGAATGAATAAATACCGCTTCGTTGATCTATCTTGTACTTCTGTCAGACTCCATGTCTAAGATTGTAGATGCCAGCCAGTTGATTACATGATTATCATGACTTGCATGGTCAGTCAAGGCTGATTCATTTTGTTTCGACAAACTGGATAGACGCTGACTTCTGGTGACTTGTTTGTTTGTTGTTTCCTCTGTGAACCGGGATGAGAGCAGCTACACACTGAGCCACACATACATGTATACGACCGATTTCTTGCCACGTCGCATCACTGCCGTGGCAATAACAGGAAGAAGCACATAACCAGCTTCCTATGACGAAGGTCTCTGATAGAGATCGAAACGTCAAGGTAAACAAAGTCTGGTTGTGCCAGTTGTAATTTTTATAGTCTATAAATGTTTTACACCAACCTAAAGAATACGTTTAATGTGCTGAACATCGATTTAGCTTGATGATTTGTGAAATCTGTCCAAGAGTTAGTGTGCTACTGCTAGAAAGAAGCAATTCCAGCCGATTACTCGCGCACCTGCTTTGTTCTTTTCAGTGACAGTGAATACAGTCGTCCAGCGATTGGATATGTATACTGACTGCATGACCGGTTTTATACTAGCAGCGTTGCTCAGCACGGACAGCTACAGTGTGTTGTTCCGTGCATCTGTCCGTCAAGAGACACATGGCTGATGTAAGCCTAAACGGTTAAGATTAAAAGCTTGTTTGCATCGCATGATAAACTAATGTTGTCGCATTTTCTAGTCCAATTTTGCAGTCGTGAGTTTAGAAGGTTCACGTCGAACAAATGCAAACCTCTCCATAAAACAGGTGACTGAATTGAGTCCGCGATGGCTTTCGTCGTCCTCCTGTCGAAGAATGTAAGCTCAGCTATAGGCCTATTCATTGTGACTTCGTGATCATTGGAATGAAGCGACAGCACTACGTCGGCGTTAACGGGACTTGCCGAGTTAATGATTACGATCATGACATATACAGAGGCGCGTTAAAAAATAAAAATTCAACAATTACTCACGCGTGCAGCGCTGAAAATAAACCGGTCATCAGCAGACAGGCGCATGTCGGCGACACGACCCGTGCGTTCTGCGCTGGAGAACGTGAACAAGATTTCGGCGCTTCGCAGATTGTACACGTAGATATGACCATCAGCACAGGCGACCACACAGCGCACGCAGTCCGCCGACACCGCTATCGCCTCCACCTGACCAATGCACGGTCATTGTTCAGAATATTGTAAGCTTGGATAAAACATTATTCGCTACCAGTAATATACAGCATTATACCGGAGCTATAAGTAGCAATAAATCTTAAGCTTAACGTCTGTTATGGCTTATCGACAAAATTTTGCAGTACAGTAATTTATTTTAACTGTTGTCTTGGAAATCTTGACGCTAGACACATTTGCGAGCTCTCCGGTTAGAAGTTATGTAATACAATGTTGTTAATCATTAACTTCATGTAGGCTATATCATGTTGATAAACTGGTAGACTGCCTGATATGGTATACCTCAGAGCGATGGCCTTCCAGATCCTGACAGTGCAGACCTGTGACGAACGATTTCACTTGCACGGTGCCATCGGCATATCCTTTCACACCGTCGACAAGAGCACAGTCATTAGATCTTCTTAATTTGATCAGTGAACAATGAATACTGCAGGTAACATTTAGCTGGTACGCATACATTTAAAACGTATAGGCCTACATATGCAACGTCACCGTCATTATCACGGTTGTTAGGTGCCTCTGCATCCCGCAATAATACTATAACCCATTACGAAACCTAAACTCCGGGCGCAAGCCCGTGAGCAAAGCTCATTAGAAGCGCCTCGTTTCAGCTCGTATTCGATGCCGCTATCTCTAAATTACTTTGGCGTCTTGTTTCTCGTTGCTTCTATATGTCGATTTGTGTTTTCTACGATAAGGTTGAAGTGACTCGTACAATTCGAATGCGTTGTAATGTGACAAAACGTTTATCGACAGTCGCCAGATGGCGACAGGGCATTGTGAATATAGATAGGAAAAGTTGTATTCATTGTTTCGGGAATAAATAATCG
>Ga0126335_1001949_pt1 | contig 12050 bp, 5 predicted proteins | sample OlaspJWI45metaG_FD_108409 | JGI IMG/M metagenome (GOLD analysis project Ga0126335, IMG submission 108409) | Marine gutless worms symbiont microbial communities from Oahu, Hawaii - Olavius sp. 1 OAHU.JWI-45 metaG | ecosystem: Host-associated > Annelida > Digestive system > Unclassified | place...
GTGGCCAACTGGCTTCCTTCAGTGCTTGACGCTGTTGGTTGGGTCATCTGGCCTGTAAAAATCGTCCCCGAAATGACCTATAAAGTGTCGAGTGGGACGTTAAACCTCTGCTCACTCACTCACTCACCCAGATAAAATAAAATACGACACAAACACACATGCACACACACACACACCAAAAATACACACACCAACATACGAATACAACCATGTAAATTCTGAAAAAGAACTAATTTTAATTACCAACAGACAACCTAGTAGCTAAAAATAAGTCACCATATTCACGCGAGTCAATGAGTCGATCTATAAACTTTGTACGTCTTTTCCACTAATATGGCTACGTCATCCAAACTGACAAAATTCCACACATCTTTTACGGTATCCAGTATATTGCCAGGAGAGGCTTTAAGAAAGAATTCGTCAGTAGGTTTATACGTGCATAATTTTAAAAGGTAAAAGGTAAGGGACGCTTGATAAAGTGCCTTTTTATGATGCATTCTCATCGTAGAAGTGCTCTGGTATCGCACGCATTGTCAATGGATCACACAGTTTTGCCTGTCACTCATGCACTTGTCCAAAAGTGAAATGAACCATACCTGTCTTTGCATTCTTAGTCGAAGCTGGCCCTCATTTACTTTTCATATGTTACAAATACAGTTATGATTTCTGATACCCTAGTTAACAGGCAGACGCTGTTTGAATGGCCTGTACTGTTAGCTCAGTTGATCTAATAAAGAGTTTAGTGTATATGGGGTTTGTGTTGTTGATGGTAATGGTAGGTTGGGGTAAAGGGCAACATGAAGAACGTGAACCGTGGCCTGGACTGTGATGTCATTGTTGCAGAGGTAAACACAACATTTTAGTTGTCAGTTTAATTTTTAGTTTTTTTATTCTGGTTGACGCTGTTGGTTGGGCAGCAGAAGGGCATCCGGCCTCTAAAAAACCTTGGGGGGTTGTGGGGGTGGGGGCGCCGTTAGTCCGGTTGGGGTGGCGCCCACCTGCTCTGTCTGTGCCTCTGCCTCCATTATCTTCCCCTGCTCCATAAAAATCCAGAAGACAGGAGGTGGGAAAACCCAGCCTGAACGCAGCACAGCCCTATGCTAAGGCAGAAGGCTAAGGCAGAAGGCAGAGTGTTTCTTCTGGAACCGGCCCACCCGGGTTGTCCCAGAACAAAGGCCGTTAAACGGTTGTTGTTTGTTGTTGTAGTCTGGTTGACTAAAAATATGGTACCTTTAAATCATACTGGACAAATATAGCAGTTTGAACTTGTTCTTATTTCTCATACTTGTACTTTTGAGTACTCTAAACCTTTCTAGTTGTAACCCTCTTTATCCTCGTGGTTTCACAACTTATTTGAACACCTTAATCTGTTATCTTGTAATACATTACGTCATCAGCATGTCGTTGTAGTATTCATAAACGTTGTGTATGTCATCCTGAGAGCAAAAGATTGTAAAGTTAAAATACCGGCAATCTGTAACCTTAAAACCCAAGTTAAAACTTAAGCCTGACCCTAACCATATCTCTAACCTTACTTATTGCTATTGATAATGGAATAAGTCAGAATTATGCTCCAGTCCATCTGTCAGTACAAAATGAAAACCACAGCCAGTCACGTAGCCCAATAACACCAAGATAGTCATGTGACTGCCGGTCCACCATGATTCAAGAAAGACTTCTGTAATGAAGCAACAGTTACGGTGTTATATTTCACTGACACAGGTACGAGCAACTAGTCACAAGCCGGACGAGATTTATGGGATCATAGAGAGGCTATCACCTGGCACTCGCAAAATTGAACTCTTTGGTCGGCCCCACAACGTGCAGCCTAACTGGTAAGTCAACAGTTAATGTTAATTTCATGATTAAGAATTATGATTACATTACCCACCTTGCTTCCATTGCACAGCTGTGCTACCAGCAAGCATGTAAGCTACACAGTTTGGCAAACTTGGACGTCAAATTTGTTGTCTATATTTCACCTACTAGTATCACCATTAGCAAGTGATCATTCCTTTGCCATTGCAGCGGCTTATTTTTAATATTCTGCAATCCTATCCAACCATGACATAGTAGTTAAGTTAGTACAGTTTTACATACTGCTTGACAAATAGCTTAAGTAGGACATAAAACTGTTTAACTCACTGACTGTCACATGCACATGCATTGTTCTGTAAATTAACACTGTAGTGCTACACTATCAATGCATGTGTTAGAATTTGACTAATCTTAGCTGATTTTGTGTGGTGATGCAGGGTCACTCTAGGCAACCAGGTAGATGGTGTCAAACTCGTTGATCCTGATATCGTCCGAGCTTTTAAGAAAGTTTATCCAGATGGAAACTGCATGTAACTATCCTCCAAGTGAACGTTCATTAGTCTGAACAGCGATTGTTGTCTGGGGTATAAGGAAGATTTTTGCAACTGTTCTGTGCCATACTGAGACCCTGAAGAAGTCACAAACACGCATAAGATATTGGCAGTTATCACAGGTGATAATTGGAGATGCTGTATTAAGCTTTTGTATGATTTTCTTCAGTTGATTGTCACAGAGTTAGTTTCTTTGTGTTTTACGGTCATTCGGTTCGAGTGCAACTGATTGCTATGAAAGATGTTGACCTAATATTGTCAAGTAGGAAATTTGTGATTTCTTGCAGCTATCATTGTTCTAGGTTATTTATTTGTCCTGCTCTGTGCACATCATATGTCGAGGAAGTGTAATTATGACAGTGGCATGTGCATGACACAGGAATGTATTCTAACGTCACTTACATCACTGTATTTAAAACACTCTCGATTTAACTGCAGTATGAGTATGCTCTCGCGTTGGCTGAATTGTCATTCACAGTAGTGTTTTTCAAAGTATACAAACAGATGACAGTATACCTTCTGAAATACCAATCTTTACTACCATTTGAATTGTCAGAATTTTCAAGTATTATGAAAATACTGATATACTGCTATGTCAGCTTTGCTAGTAATCTTGGGTGTAGTCCAGTTTAACCACACACATTGTAGACGAATAAAAATTTTCATGTACACTTTGGTAATGAGTCGGAGCTGTTTTGTGCTTTCTAAAATGTCTACAATCGTGGAAAAGTTGTGTGCACGGCTAAATGTCTTGCAAGTCGTTTGCATGAAGTCAAAACCTAGCAGCTATTTGGTATTCTTAGCAACAAACTCAATGTGGTATACTGACAATTTGTGTGTTTTTTGAAATACAACAGAATCACCAGAAATTACATGCCGTACTAACCAGACACAAGTATGTAAAAACTTTGTATACAACACAGTGACTAATAAATGAAATATTATAATGTTAATATTGCATGTACATTACACTGTGCTAACAATAAAATTACTGTTACTAAAGATGCACGAACTTTGGTTCAAATTTTGTGAAAACACTGGAAGGGCACTTTACTGAGCTGCACAAAGTAGAGTTGTTAGCTACACAAAGATATATCTACAGCACACTGTACATAGATACATGCACAGTAATAGAAATGTTATGCAGTAAGAACCAATTACAAGGAAGATGCATTTGATGCAAATACAGAAATTGCGTTCTTCCCGACAGAGCTGAATAACAATTTCTGACTGCCACAATTTGTAATGAATTATATATGATGCCTAGAAACTGTGCCCCTTCATGTAATATCTAGATTCTACATATTAGCTTTATGCAGTTATTTCAGAACCCATTCGAAGTGTCTGTTTTCCAGTTGCAAGTTCCAACCTGAATGTAAGAAATTTACTATCAGGATTCATACTCTGAAAACCATATCCAGCAATTTTAGCAAGAATGAACCCAACATAAAAATTACATAATCACTTGACATTTGTGACAGTAACAGTACTAACACTTTTATATGCAAACGACTAAAGATATCTTTTTAAATCGGCCTTTACCATCTAGTCATAGATGGCAATTTGCTACATACGGCACATAACAAGTTTTACTTACGTACTATTGGCAGAATGAAAGTAACATGATTAATAGAGACAATCCGAGAACAAACTTGTAACATTACATTTACAGTACACTGACAAACTAGCATCTACTGCAAGCAGTTAACATATGCAGCACATCTCATAAGGACACATTCAAGTATGGTAATTTTAGGAACATATTCAAGTAATTTCAAAGACTGTTTCACTTCAAAGAGTTCAAGTCACAAAATATTCCACGACTCCAGAATCTGTTCCCTATGTAGTATGGTTAAAATTTTGACATTTGTGGTTCAAATGTGGGTGGTTCATTCCTTTCCAGTTGAAGCAATCCAAAAGTAACCCAACCTGGGTTAAATGTGAGTTAAAGTAATACATTAAGCTATTTATAGACCATGGCTTTGATATCAATGCACTGAACAAATACAAACACATTCTTAGCAAATACAGCACTGCTTTTATCAGTGGCATACAGTTCCATCGAATAATAACCAAACAATAATGAATAGATTACAGTTATCTGGCACAATTTCCTATGCACATAATACAAAAATTAAAATCCCCTAGCTACATGGGCCTAACTGGCACCATCAATATCCGTTTTCAAAGCACTGAGCCGGGTGAGTGAGTGTAAAGTCCAAACATGGATGGTTTTACAGACCAGGCAACCCAACCAACAGTCAAAGCATGAAGAAAGACTGCTGGTCATCGTGATCAGGCTTCAATCCTTCGGGGCCCACTACAGCATGTTACAACAAATAAGCACAAGGCAACCACCACTCAGCATGATGTAAAGGTGATAAAACTCAAGCCGGACACCAACTTACACTGTGAGACCACAGACACACAGCTAGTGCACTGCATACTGTGTTGTTTTACTCCCCAGCTTTTGACTGTACTCGCTGCACCTATCCTGGCCAGCTAGTCACATACTGAGATACCTGTGGACGGCTGCTCATCCCAGCGATTATCAGCCTAAACACAAACCAACAACGATGTGGTCTGACAAGTAGATTACTGTCAGTCCACACCACCACCATATAACATATAATACAATATTTAACTCAGAAATGCCCAGATGAAAAACGGAAACGCGAAAATAACATTCGAATAATGGTGCTCTTATCCACCAAAAAAATAAAAATAGCAGATTATACTTTCAACTTATACACAAAATTTCAATTAATATTCTAACATTCTACAACTAACTGACTACTAAAATGATGAAAGTTATGGCCCGAAAGCATAACTGATAACATATAACACTGCTAGTATGTTTCAGCAGTGAAAAACACAAACTGGTCCATTCCATCTGGAATAAAATGCTCACAGTCCACACACATGGCACTTATGATTCAAGCACACAATTCGCTACCTGGCTGCTAAAACTTCAAATCATACATGCCAAGTCAATTCAGTCTACAAAGTGTGGAGCGAACAGTGGTTCATTGTGCAGTAATTATTGCAGATTGCAAACACGATAGCATACCAGTAACCATCTACGATGTTCACACAAAATCCAGGCAAAATATAAGCCACTCGTTTCTTGTCCACACCAGCATTTATTACCTCTGCCATTGTAGACACCAAACAACCAAAAAGTGTGTAAAATGCACCAGTGCAAAAACCACCAAAAATAACAATAGATCAAACAGCCGTTAACATACAATATTTGGTGCTTGGTTGGTACAATGGATGTAATGCTGTGAGAAAGAAATGTATATGTGAAATCCAGTAAAACAAAAAACAGTCAAAATACTTTGGTGTTAAATACTGAATACTGCAAAGTTTACTTCTGAGTGCTGTCTTATTTTTAAAATTTCGATTGTGGATGTCAACACTTTCACCTAATCTATATGCATTTTCACTCCATAGTGATAAGAGCAATTAAGTATACTGTACTTGGCAGACATCATTTAATGTATTGTACCAAACTGCAATGTTAGACTACAAAACTACATAAAGATAAATGGTTGGCACTAGCAACTGACAGAAATGAAAAAAAAATCAATTTTCTGTTTTAAAAACACAAAACCTTGAAGCAAAGTTTTCAGCAAAGAAATTGTAACCACCTTTCTCGACAAATAATTTTACCTTAATTCAATAACGACAGATTACTCAATGAAATGGCATATAACATCAGTAAGAATCGTTTCTCTGGCAGCAAGACAGAAACACTTGGTCATGACGAAAGCCTCTGATAATTTTTCAACAATCAGGAACTGCTACCAGTGCAATACTATGCCAGTTCTTTTAACAGTCCTCGGCAAAATACTGCTATGCTTTTTGAGACCACCATTGTGTACAGCATAGGAAGTATTAGCGTAAATATTATATGTACAAAGTATGTACACGACAAATGTATATGATGTAATGCAGCAAGTATATTCAGGATTGAAAAAGAGTGCCATTTGAGAGGAAATGCTAGACAGATAGATCCTGTTGTAGAAAAGTTAACAAATATAAAAGCTATTCCAGGATATGATTCTAAGGAAACTGCTTCAAATGAAAATACAATGAATAATAATCATAAGATCAAATTACTGGTTTTGGTATTATGAACGGCAATCATAATTAAAGTGCGCAACAGAGTGGGCTGATCAAATCATAGACTAGTACTCGTCTAGCCTACAAGAGCCAAGTTATGTTGCATAAGACAGAACCACACGGAAGAAGATAATGAAAGGAAGCATTAGACTCTATAGAGATAATGCTATGATGATGATGATATGTACATCACAATGAACGCAAACATGTCATACAACCAGAGCTGGACTTAGACCAGACATTACTGAGATCGCAAATGACTGGCCATGACCACAACACTTCACTACAAAAATTAAGTACGGAGACTTGTACAAAACATACCGAACCCCAGACAGAGGTCCCGGTTTTTACGAGGGTCTATCATCAGTCATTTCTAAGAATTATTGTCTGTTGGGAGTAGGACATAGTAACCACAGCAATATACTGCACAAACATGTACTTCAGTTCTTTGTTTCTTTAGATTTTCACACAATTTCATAAAATCTATGGCCAACAGAAAAAAGTAAGAAAAGGAAAGAAAAATTTCACAACAGAGCATCAAGTATTAGAATCTGCAGTTGTCATCATTTCAAATACTGCTGCCGATGTACAACAAAAATTAGCTGCAGTTTGTTTACAGGCCAGCCCAATCATTACTTTATCAAAAAACTTAAGCAAAACAGTAACAAATGGAAAGAGAAAACAAATTTAAAGGCCTCCACAACTGTAAGGCAAAAAGCTACACCTGTTTATCTTACGGCTAAATCCAGCACTGTTGTCAGCACACGTAACACACCACAACCTATTCCAGCCAGGCTACTGATGACATTTAAAATTAACACAATCCAGCACAAAATATGGCTATCGTTAGATAAAACTTCAAGCAAATCTCATCTTACGTGTTAATACACTTATATTACACGCTATAAACATCATCCTTGGCAGCACAATGTTAAAGCTGTCATACCTGTTTCCTGAGTATGGTACAGTTCTAACATTTTGGCAGAATTCACACACAATTTTAAACAGAGAAACAGACTTAACTACGTATCAGAATAATTATCATACACTAACTCACTCTTTTACCTACTAAATTAGCAAATATAAAGTCAACGATAACATTGTGCGTTCAACACATCACAAAACTGCTCCGCAAACAAATCCACATTTACTCTGTGTAACCATTACTAACCAGAGAAAACAATTCTACCATCAGTCAGTGAACGGATCAATGAAATAACTATAGTGTGCAAATTGGAGCAAGCTTCAGTCAGAGGCACTGATGTAGCAAAGAGGAAAACCTAACTAGCCAAGGAAGGAGGTGAATTCTGATATTGCGTACAAAGGAGCCAACAGAGTGAACACTGAACAAACAGTCATAGCCTGATGAGGAACAGAATTCCAAACTGCCGGAGCTGCAAGTTTCATGACCAATGGCTTTGGTGACAGGGAAAACATGCAAAAGCTTGAGTGAGAAAGGAATATTGATGTCAATAACGGATGAAAAGTAGAAGGGTAAGCCAGACTGATAACTGTAGCAAGTTAGAATAGCAACTTTAAAGTGAATGCATGTCAATGGACTGCACTGTCCAAGATGACAGAGTGCAACATCACCGGTGAGTGTGATGGTGGGCAGAGCATAATTCTGGAAGTGCAGACCCAGGAAAGTGATTAAGTAAAAGGCTTAATGTCCCACTCAACACTTTATAAGTCATTCTGGGGAAGATATTTACAGATCAGATATGACCAAACCAAAAGTGTCAAAGAACTGAGTGTGTCGTTAAACAGAAAGTCGGTGAAGTCGACAAAAAGCAGTAGTGGATGGTAATGCTTGGTTATTGCACATGAATTAGGTGGTATAAAAAAACTGACTGATGACTCTACTGGGCAGTGGGAAATCCTGATGTATCCGTGGCTTTCTGTTTCAGACTTCTGACAAGCAGTCACCACACTGCAGAGTGATCGGTCATCACTATAGCTGGCCACAGAGGAAATCACGGTGGTGGTGTTGCCCGATCGTCTGTGGGATAAAGAATTCCGTCAGTTGGCTGGCTATCCCTGTCTCCATTGCTACTTTCTTCATCGGTTTCCAGATTTTGCAGCAGTGACATGAACACGACACCAGAGCTATCGCTGCTGCTGGAGCCACTATCAGCACCATCTGAAATCTACACAGCACCAAGATGTGAATTAAGACTTCCTTTCTTGAAAAGTCAAACAACACCATCATTATCTATATCTATGGTATGTCATCTGCATATGCCTTTGCCTGTGTTCACTTGCTGCAAGTTCACATCACCTTATATTTCCACTGTTGGAAAATTAGCAGCCACGTGACACTGTTCTACACAACATTCATCGAATAAACTGCATCAACTCTTGCAATAAGTTTGTCACAAACAATGCAAAAGATTGCCAAAGCTACTTCTGCACCGCTGTACAGATAGACATCAGTCAAAAGAAAGATCAGAAAAAATAGATAGACAATGTTTGCAATTGCAAAGACTGTATGGACATGGATGGATATATCTACACACCAAGCAGCTCATCTCACCCTGGACCGGACAGCATAAAGAAACTGTTTGCAAATTGGGCTGCCAGAGTACAAAGAACAAGGCCATAAGTCAAAGTCAGTCAAAGAAAGTACTGTAAACATCATGTTGCACGTCATATTATATATCAACTAAATGAATGTCAGTTACCAGTGGTTGAGCGAAACAGTTCTTCAACTTGTATCCCCAGTTGGTGTCGATGCCCTTTGTTAGTAGGTTCAATAACACAGAACTTGAGGACACTGGATTCTGGACTGAAATTACATAAACACCTCATGGACATCACAAGTTAGGTGACTATTAGAGGTCTGCACGGGCCAAAATTTATCAATCCAGCCCAGCCCAGTGCCGATTTCTACCAAAATTTTCTCTGCCCAACCCGGCCCATTGTAATCACGCCCCGGCCAGGCCAATTGCCAGTTCCAGTCATCCTGCAATGATAAACATTGAAAAAATTAGGCGCTTCTCCCACCGCCCGTCCAGCCGTAGCTAAACAGATCAATGGGAATTTGGCATGCTGGGTTGTCACGTTCAAACAAACAGAACTGAACATTAAAGTGTCATTTCCGACAGACACCAACCTCAGCACCAAGACCCGCTCGCTGTACAGCTGAAGCAGCAGCATCCTAGAACCCAGTGCCACTCGTCCCCACAGGGCCACGGTGGGATGACCAGAATACCAGACCACAGAGCACTGCCATCTCCCCCACCCCAGCTGTCACCACACTGCCCGCACGACGCACAGGTATCACATTACCACTGTGAACTGAGATGCTACTCACGTTAGTCATGCAGCATTAACAGGCCGAGCAAGCACTACCAGGCACTGCAGATTTATGTACATTAATTAGTTGGCTCAGTTAGCTGAGCCTGATTATGTACCTAAATGGTTTACCTGCATGCATATGGTTTACCCATCCAAGCTCGAACCAGGCCCGATGTTGATTAACTTCGATGACTCAGACCAATGCATAAAACTACTACGCCACGTCATCAACAACTCTCATAAAGCAAAGCTATTCCTGTGACAAAACAGGCTGCACAGTCATTGCTGTCAGTCAAAATAAATGAAGCTGATTTTTCATCAAACTGAAATACAACAGCTGTGTTGTACCTGGTTGTACAAGGCTGGCAACTGTCATGGCCAGGCCGTCACCAAGTTTCGGTACTTTATACGCTGGCGAGGAGCTACCACTACTTGACGCTTCCTCTTCATCGACAGAACACTTTACAAACTTCGCGTGAATATCTGTAGAGATGGCTGAATCTGCTGAGCTCGGGACAGTGGCAAATAACAGGGTTGTTGTGTCCACAGCCAGCGGGCTACTGTCTGGTACTCTACTCAGATCTAGCCCCAGTGTACTGCAACATAACATTAGCAGCTGCCATTACATGCCAACACTTAGTACAGCTCAGGCTACCCGCTAGATCCAATTATCTACCGGGTGAGTCAGAAAAAAGTAGCCCCCAAGTATAATCAGCCTACCGATTTTCACAATTTTACTCAATGATGGAAAGCGTACAACATTTACAACAAATACCATGTAATACTTTCCATAATACCTTAATTAGTATTATTATTATTATTATTATGCAGCGTTTAACGCGCCATGTGTCGGTCATAAGGCTGACGAATCGCAGGCGAGATTATGTTGCTGCACTGCCTTGGAAAGTTAAAAGGGTTCAAATTTGGTGCAAATATAAAACGTACTGCAAACATCATGCATTGACTTTTGCATGCACACATTTTAATGGATCTCTCTTACTTAATTATTAGTTCTGTTTATAGTTCCTGTTAAATATTCTTCTAAATAACACACAGTTTTATGTAAACAAGTCTAAATGTTGACAGTGCCACTGCACATTGGGCAAGTGAAGCTGTACGATTTCTCGAGAAGGCTATGCCAGATCTGGGGCCACAAAACAGCCGAGTTCTCAATGTGGTTTACTACAAGATATGGGGAGTCATCCAGCAGCGAGTTTTTTTAGTTGTGAGTGCATAACGTTGACAAACAGAAGCTGTATTAATATCCTTTCAGTCATATGACATGAAATGTTTCATTTCTGTCACATAAGATATGATTTTTAAGTTGTATCTTTTCTAACGTTTTACAAATTTGAACTTTTCAACTTCCCAAGGTAGGGTAGCAATATACTTAATGTGCGACGCAAAGTAATACATGGCTTTGATTGCAAATTTTATAATCTTTCCAACAGTGACAGAATTTTGAAAATTTGTTAATTCTTAGGGGGCTACTTTTTTGACTCATGCGGTATATTATTAGGCTGCATCAAATGCACGAGATGCTGACTATTCTTACCAATGTTTGCAGTGTCTGTCAGTCTGTCACGCGGCTTAGATCAGCAGCAGCATGTGCAGTCTATGCTGTGTGCATGGGGTCATTTGGTGCAGCCTTTGTCAAATTACTGGCCGGAGATGTTTGTTAAAATCATACAGTCCTTCCACGACAGTATGCAGGGACAGGTCATCGATGACGGTGAAGTGTCTGGACTCTTCGATATCGCCAATGGTACCAAGCAGGGCTGTGTGCTTGCACCACTGCTGTTCTGCATCTTCTTTTCTTTGATGCTAATTGTCGCCTTCCAGAACTGTGACATTGGCATTCCAGTCCAGTTCAGAACTGACCGTGGCATCTTCAACTTATGGCGTCTTCAAGCCCATACCAGGACATTTGCTGCTCTAGTCTGTGACCGCCTCTACGCTGATGACTGTGTGCTGACGGCACATATGCAGGCAGTCGCTCAACACCTCTTTAATCGATTCTGTGATGCTGCTATCTGCTTTGGCCTGACGATCAGTCTGAAGAAGACAGAAGTTCTGTTGCAACCAGTGGATCGTCTTACATCGACACCTCCAGTGGTCATCGCTGGGGAGACTGCACTCCCAGTAGTGCAGAGGTTCTGTTACCTGGGCAGCATGTTATCATCTGACGCCAACATTGACGAGAATATAAGCTCACGCATCGCCAAAGCCAGCTACTCCTTTGGCAGGCTCGCCAGA
>Ga0126335_1001950_pt1 | contig 12047 bp, 4 predicted proteins | sample OlaspJWI45metaG_FD_108409 | JGI IMG/M metagenome (GOLD analysis project Ga0126335, IMG submission 108409) | Marine gutless worms symbiont microbial communities from Oahu, Hawaii - Olavius sp. 1 OAHU.JWI-45 metaG | ecosystem: Host-associated > Annelida > Digestive system > Unclassified | place...
GACGCTCACCGTCGTAGCAGAAAGGACCGAAACAGTCACAGCAAGGTCTGGTCGCCGTCTCAAAGCAGGCGTCACGTGGGAGTTTGATCTGCCTGGGACGGTTGAGGTTGACACACTGCGTGCCGCGCTGACTACAGACGGACTACTGCGTGTTTCTGCTCGTCTAACTTCGCCACTACCGCTACCGCCTTCACAATCGGTCAATTCCGCTGTCTAATCACAAGGCTTTGAGACTGGATACTCGGGTGGAGTCTGGGAGGGGGTTCCTGCATAAGCGCCTCTGTGATGGGGTTGGCCCATAGAGGCACTACATCAAGTGTCCTCGACCTTTACATTCTACCAGCATAGGCCTACTGAAAAAGTGATTTCTGTCCAGCATTTACAGTAACTAACTCCTAGATTTTACAGGAGGCCACAATGTTCGACCGCTTTCCGACCGCCATTGCCTTTCTATCAAACTGCAATAATTTTCGTCAATCTAAAACAAACTTTTCATTGTAATGCTAAATATACTTGATCATAGTGCATGCGTTTTCAAAACAAACGCAATAATAATAGCTAACTCAGAATCTCGGTGACTGTTGAGAGATTTAGTTTTCATGATTACGGCTGATCTAGCCTATATCAACTAAATCTTCAACAAATGTGAAAAATGAAAAATTAAGATTTTCTGTCAACTGCACAGAATTAAATGTTGCCACTTCACTCACTTGCAGGTATACGTCTGGCCTACCAAACCTGGAACAAAGTGCAAATTAACCTCGGTACTATGAAGTCTGAAGCAAACACGCAAGCGTATCTCATCATGACAATACAAATCTAACCTACAATAGCATGCAGTTGCGTAGTGCGGAAATGAGGCCAGTGAGACAGCACTTTTTTTGCTTTGTCCAGTACATCCCTGCTTTTCCCGACTTTTAAAGCTTTTTATTACTTCCTACGATAGCAACCCACAGACATCTGTGGAAGAGCTCTAAGTTCTCGCGGCACAAAGTTTCATAATACTAGAAGGCTACAAGACTATTTCACAATAAGGACATTTCTAATGAATAGCTTTAGCAGGTTTAAAAACCCTGGAAATATAGACGTAAATGTATAAGACTGAGGGCCAGCAGGCGCCCCACGCCCCACAGTGATACTGCTGACAACTTGCGGACTGCAGTACACACACACACAGCAAACTGAAACTGGAGTGAGAGTGATATAATTCATTTCTCTCTACAACACAATCAGATGCAAACATTACATCGTCATGCAGACACACAGCAGACATAAACATAACATGTGCAACAGCCAACAATAACAGCAAGAATAGATATCCGCAGAAAATCACATTGTTTATTCTGGAGATGGCAGGTTTGAAAAGATATGTGCAAGGAAACAACAGGGCTAATCAACGGCACAATTTGTAACTAACTGGCCGACTATACAGGCAATGTCCGTGTGACTCAAAATAGTGACGCCACTACGATGACAGTACTGTAACGTGTCTGTTAGTTACTGTATGTACAATTGCTAAAACAGTCTTTGTGCAAATCTTGTAGCAGCATTAAATAATACAGAGGTCAGAAAATCCGACAACACACTTGTGATGATAGCAAACAGGCTGCCCATGGGCAGTAATGCTCAACTGGCTTAAAGATGTCCAGAGTGACCTAGTTGTTGGTTTGTGATACAGAGTTCAGCAGTAGGTCTCTGCATGTCAGATTAGAAGTCTCTGTGTCCAGAAGTTACGATTTCTGACTCCTTGGTTAACAGACAGACACACATACAGATGGCCAGCTATTCACTCCATATGATAAGCTCAACTGAGCTGCAGACAGCTGAGCTAAAAACCAGAAACAAAAAGAAACATTTCCAAAATGACGCTGTGACATGAAACGAATATACATTACACAACTGAAACTCTATGGCACTGAAAGAAATTAACAGAATCTTACTGAAACTTTAACAAATATCTGGAGTCATTGAACTGTTGCCAAACCTACTACTACTACTACCACCACCACCACCGCTTACTACTACTACCACTACAACTACTACAACTTTCAACTTTTGCTTCGCTGGCCAAATTCTGTAGTCACCAAACGTAAAATCATGTGGACACAAAAAGTAGAAAATGCCGAAGAAAGAGAATTTTCAGAGGGTGGAAGAAATTCCTGTAGCAACCATTAACCAACAGGGTCAAAGCAGTGATGGCAGACACCAACGAAAGAGAAAACAGAAATCATTCAAATGGAATGTTTGTGTGAACTAAAAATGTCCAGCTTACGAGTCATTCACTAGCAAAATGCGTCACAAATTAAACAAGAGGCCAAAGTAATTTGGCAAAGGCTGCATCGAATGCACCACACACACTGCATGTGCAGGATTCTGTAGCTGAAGCTGTTCCTGAGATATGGTTAACAGCAGGTCACGTGACCCTGAGCTAGACCATCACTAGGCTGACTTTTGCATAATTTTCGTTAGGGCCCTTTGCCCTCTATATGCATGCAAAATTTCAAGTCTCTAGCTTCAGCTGTTCCGGAGATACAAGGGGAGTCCCAAAATGTAAAAGACAGTCCCCCGCCCCCTCTCTGTGGGGATCAGGACCACAATGTTCCTTGGGCCCCAAGAGTGTTCACCCCAAACAGTATCGTGATCTGTTCAGCCATTTTTGGACAGTGAAGGCGAGTTGAGCCGTGTGACAGACAAACTGACAGACATTGCAAACAATGCTAACAATAGGCTGCATCTCATGCTTCAAAGCAGCCAAATAATATATTTTAGAACTACACTGTTCAGTAACACCTTGTGCTAAAACACTGACCCAAAAGCAATGAAAAAATTAAATCAAATGGTTAGTCTACTCAATCTGTATCACAATCTGCTTAAAACTCAACATCACTCAACTCTAAATATTTCAACCATTTCACACAGCTAAGTAGTAGGCGCTCTAAGTCCTAAATACCCAGAAAAAATTATTTTGCCCCAGTTTTCTAAGACATCTACTTGTCCGTAAAGCTTGGCCACTGTGCTAATATCAGCTGTCATATCTGTTTTACTTGATTATGTGCAAAACCTTTGACATCTTTACAATATCTCACTAAGCCCATGGTTGACTGTGCTACTGAATGCTCACATGATACAAATTTTACAAGCTGTCCATAATGAGTACAACAGAGAATCACTGTGAAGCAACAGCATCTTAAATAGTCAGAATTTCATTTGAGAAATTTCTGTTTCCGAATCCTCATCCCCACCACACTTCCCTGCCACTCTTGTGCAACTGACTGCATAGATTTGTTGCAAGTTGACTGGAATGTAATCATTCCCGCCCCTTCTTCCATTCTCTCGTCCGCCTGACAACCAGCTCCATTAAATCCAGCTCTGGAGTCTGCTGAAATCCCGTCAGTGCGTTTGTGCATAGTTCTCAAAAACGCTAGCTGGAGTCTGATCACAATCTCAGTGGCATTTTTGCTGCAATATTCCACCTATGTTATGAATTTTCCAGCACGATATCAAATCAAACCCCGACATTGAATATACATCAGTCAAAATACTACTAAATGCACATTAACATTTCTGACTGCAGAAGTTCATTACATCACTAAACACAGCATTAGAAAAACACATCTACTGATTTGTGCCACAACAGCACTTGCACCACAACCACCTACTATGCCTCTGCGTATGACGCAAGACAGTTACAAAGTATCTACACGAGAAAGATATCTCTGCATGTGAGACTAATATCCTAAGAAACGTGCTGGTACTGATGCACACACATGCATGCGTCTGAAACAGTTATGTGCATAATCACAATCATAATCTACAGCTGAAGCAGACAGCATATCAAAAAACGTCCGGACAGGGAAGGAAAAACGTGGTACTGGGGGACAAATTTACACATGCACAATTGTAGAACTGCAACACATGATGATGTGGAATTCGGTAAAAATGGCGATTACAAAGGAAATTGGTGTAAAAGAACTAGAAAGTCTATGGCACGCCCACTGTGTGTATGCTGTGTCAGCCAGTAATGACTCATGCACAGAGTCTGTCGCCTATATGCATAAAAAAGTAAGTAAGGAAGGGTACAGTTTAGAAATTTCATACATCACCTAGAGGAAATCATTTCAAGGATTTGCCTAGCGTTATAAAATTAAAACAAAACCTTTTGAGGACCTATGGGTAAAGTACCCTGGAGAGCAAGACATGTCAAGCAATCAGAATTGTGCAACACACACAATAACAGAGAAAACGGTGCACATAGTTGACGTAACAGCGCCAGCTGTCATTCTATTTCAACACTAATTATTTCACTACAGTTGCTGCGACAAGCCGTATTCAGCATTGATTTCATTAACTAACTACTGCAGCAACAAAAAACCTTCCATTCACTCACGCCGAAAACGACTAATTTGATCATTATTTTTCAGTTTTTATTACATCATGGATAAATACCCAGCGTTAGGAGAAACCGACATTAGTATTCTGTAATAACATTAATGACGGAAAACGGCATCACATCACATAAATCAGTTCATCAATGTCACAAAATGTCACGCAAAATATATTTCTTTCACTCACACTTTCGAGTTACATGAGAAATCCAGGTTTTATCACACACATCAAAATATGAGAAGCAGCAGCAGCAGCAGCAGCAGCAGCATGAAAAAGATCATCGATGTAGAGATATACACTGTGTCCCAAAAAATGGACATGCCATTTTGTTGCACTAAATTTGTCAAATCTTAACTGATTTTCAAAAATTCTTTCAGGTAGGGTAGCATCACACGTAAGCTGTGGTTGGACACATAGTATTTTGCAGCAAATTTCATATTCTTTACAGCAGTGAAAATTCTTTTTAAATAAGTTAAGATTTGACAAAGTTAGTGAAAACAAAACGGTGTGTCCGGTTTTTTGGGACACAGTGTACAGTAAATCAGATCACAACACTGTGAATGAATTATGTAATCAATGACTCTTTACAGCAGTGGATGCTTGCGTGCAAGTGACAACTATCGACATCAGAGTGAAGACGATGGGCGGACAGTTACGTGAGATACAGCAAGAGAATAAAACAAGAGAGGCGATGTCAGTTGCAACAAGACTTCTTCTGCTCACCGGCACTAGTTGTTGGGGCAACGGTGATTGTCTGGACATTATTGCTTGGAGTGTGAGCATCGCCACTGGCACTGTCCTGTATTTGTTTCTGGGATACGATTCTGTAGATTTCTGCCATGACAAAATAACACCAAAGTTGCTCGGGACTTGTAACAAATGAGACTGTGCTTAGACTGCTCAGTATGAGCCAAGTAAGTAGGTCTCATGTGACACACAATACATCATTCTGGACACACTATCTCCAAAATTATGCAAGACAGGGCTACGGTTACTGTTAAACACAAATAACAAATTGGTGTTTGTTCCTAATTCAGAATCTGCAAGTACAGTTCTGCCATTTTGGGCATTTCCTGTGGCAAGCTAGCTATCCTTCGGTCCAATCGGGGAAGATACCTCCTCTTTAACACGTCTAGAATTTAGACAAAAGGACAAAAACAACAGCCACATTTTCATGTAAAACACAAACGTGAGCATTCAATATAAAAAGTTATTACAGAAACTATACAAAAAAAGAAATACATCATAAAGCTTAAAATGCCACGACACGATGCAACTTGCCTGTGAGTATATTCTGGAAGGCGGCCTCAACATTGGTGGAATCTAATGCAGAGGTTTCGATAAATGACAATTCGTTTCTTTCTGTAAAGTATTACAACACATTAATCATTCTAATACCATATGTCGTTAGCATGCAGTTGACTGTACACATCCCCGACATTTGTCAAAAAGAAATATATTTCATATAGCCAATAGTAATCTCAGACTGTGTGTTTACATTGCTTAGCGTATGGAAATAAATAAAAAATAGGGTTACAAAAACTGAACACATGCTATTAAAATCCAAAGATACTATAATTAGATAATATATGCTATTAATGCACAAAGACACAGCAAAGGAAACATAAACAGAACTGACGTAACAGATTCATGAATGCCAGTAACTTTTATGGGGGAGGGGGTGACCTCACAAGCCCCAATAACATGGGCAACAACACCCCATTATGGCCTACCAGGATGCCAAATTTCAAACTCATTGCCACTGTGGGTTGCAAGAAATCGAGTGGAGCAAAAGTCAGCAGCAAATCAGAAAGTAAAAGAGCTATTATTCATTGATCATAGATTTGTCTTCCCTAGAGCAAGCTCTGCCAACAAACGTGCCTACCTGTACAAAATTGTCCAGGGGTGGCAGTCCATTCATCCCCAAGTCAACTCATTAGGGTTTAGGCTAGGGTAACGATTATGGCAAGGGTTAATGAGTTAGGACTGGGGTCAGGTTTAGGGTTAGATTAGCCTTGGGGCCAAGCTGACTTGGGGATAAGCTGACTGTAAACCTGTCCAGATGTCAGAAAATCAGCCATTTCTCACCGGCGAATGTTTTGGCCTCGTCTGTGGGCACAGCACGGAGGTGTCGGAGATCACTCTTATTGCCGACCAGCATGATGACGATGTTAGTATCAGCGTGATCGCGAAGTTCCCGCAACCATCGCTCCACGTTCTCATATGTCAAGTGCTTCGCAATGTCATACACCAGCAATGCACCGACTGCACCGCGGTAGTATCTGTAACACGCACCATTCTAAAATACAATATCATTAAAACCTGCAAATGGACCTTTACACTTTTAAGAGACCTCTGAACCACGTGTTATGTGTCAATTACAGCTTCAAACTTAGCATTTATGAACGTGGCATAAACTAAGATGGCATCACATTATATCAAGCCAACGAACTTCAGTTAGTCTTCCCCGAAACTTGTGCTGAAAAAATGCAAAAACGGTGCAAAACTTATGATAAATATTGTGCCAAAATTGTGTGAAATTCACACTAATTTGGTAGTGACTGAGTAAAAATAAATAACTACAATGAAACTGATGTCTGTGTAGCAATGTTTATTCATAAAGCAAGATTATTAGGCTAATCTACAAGTTATGTGTTAAATATTTCACACTGTCGAATTCCAGTTTGTTAAACGGACAGTTATCTGTGCAGAAAGTTGAGCACAGGTTGTGCAAAACTTGCATGCCATATAAGTAATTTCATTAATTCTGTTTCAAGTGGGAATTTCAAACTACAATATCTTTCACTCGAATTATCTGTCCTGTAAATAATTATCATTATCACATGGACACACAATGATCAGTATTTTAATATCGACATTCACACATTATTTTTGTGCACATGATCAGCCTCAACTTAAACTTTGAATACAACAGTCTCAAGTCATACAAGTCAATCTGAACTTCGAGTGGGCGGAATTAGCATTAAACTCTGCATCACAAATGTACTGTGTTCAAAATTACCAGTTTTATGCCAACAGCCTATAAAGCTACAAATCTACCATTCATGAAACTTCACAACCTGACAATCTAAAGGCAGGTACAAGTCAGTCCATTTTTGGCTAAACATGTGGGTAGCAAGTAAAACTGTGTGATCCCTTGACAATGTATTATATACCTGAGTGCTTCTGTGATCGAGGTTGTCTCATAATGGCGTCTTTTACTTTTACCAGTGCGAACTAATACTGCAGTTTCATCAGAAAATGAAAGCGTCAAGCCAACAAGCTTACAAACAATCATTAATCAACTCACGCGCTCGTGATGGCGCGATATCGTTCCTGCCCGGCTGTGTCCCAAATCTGAGCCTTTATTGTCTTATTGTCTACCTGAATACTCCTGTCATAAACAATATTGACAGTCTGATGTTAAATTACTTTGCACAAAATAACTGTCTTACACAATTAATTGAACATATATAACATACTGTATTTCCTCTAATAGAAGCTGGGTCTCAAATACAAGCCGAGACTCTAATAGAAGCCATGGTCTAAAGGCGAATACCACAGAGCTAATGGTTAGAGAATGACACGGTAATACACTCTGTCCCCAATCCCAACCCATTCCCATCCCATCACCCCGTCCCGATCCTCACCCTGCTATGGCAGCCTCATCCCCATCCCCACAATACTGTTCCCATCCCATCCCCAGACGGCATACATGCACTTTTAGGAATTCCAAAATAATGCAAACGATGTAAACATTTCAAAAATACAAGTGCAATAAACATAGAGAAAAACACTAGAATCACTTTGCCTTTTACTTCAGAACCGACTTTATGGGTCTATCATGAACTGTCACCTGGCGAAACATGCATGCTGTCGGCGATGACTTGTAAGAAATACAGTCGGACTTCACTTGTCCTTTAACCCGGAAGAAACGAAATGCGCTCACTTTTGTCTGCTCATCATCTACTTATATCAACTTTCTCCGCTATTTCTTTAGCAAAACTGTGATGAACGAACGTGTAATAAGCACACACCACATTAAACTCTGATATGTAAGACAACAGTTGACACACTGTAGTCTGTAGAGTTTGATGTTGATTCCCAGACGGCATTGGGGCCGCATGTGTCACTGGCAGTGTACAACTGCATGCAGCATTTAGCATGAGTTTGTTTGGTCATTAATACAAGACAAATAGCCTAGTTGCTCATATACACATAATACACCTGCTAATGTCCACAGTGGGACTTGTCTAGAAACTGACACATTCTGCCACCGTCTCTCGACGCTTATCTCAGTTATCTGTCATCAACAGTGGGAATGCTGGCATCCCAAGGCATGGCTGGCATCCCTCAGATGTGCTAGGACTGACTAAGATGACGTCATGGATACAATGACAGCTTCACTACTGTTACGCAGTAATTCTTGCTGTGTTATTACCACATCTGCGGTACTACCATTTCAACATACAGGCAGTATGACAAAATGATAATACCCACAGTATTATTGTAGATTTGTCCCCATTCCCATAGTATTACTGCATTCCCCATTACCGTGTCATTCTCTACTAATGGCACACACAATTGTGTTGTGTTGCATCATTTGTGACACATTACGTGCCGGTACGTGATTGTGGCATACCAAAGTTCAAAAAAGCTAAAAAGGTTTGCTTTGCTGTAATAAATACAACACTAAGAAACTTGATATTTAAATATACGTTCATCGGTGAACCGGGTGGTTCTAATACAAAATGGGTCTCTAATAGAAGCCGGGGGTCTGACAGTGTTGTTCTAATACAAGCTGAGGGCTTCTATTACAGGAAATACAGTAATTCTACTGCAATTCATGGCAACTTGAGATGATGCTAAGAAGACTTTACAACATACGTGACAAAAAAATTCAAGCCAAAAAATATGACAATATATGAGTACACAAACTGTTGGATGTGTATTTGCAGATCACATACAATTGTAAGTTGCAAGCGGAATGAGACAAATAGTAAACAGATAAGTACAATTACATTATAACTTACTCTATTTCAATAATAAACATAATACTAACTAGTGGCAACAAACTCGAGCAAACTAATCAACATGTCAGCAAAATACACACCATCACAGTCTACGTCGCTGTCATCATCATCATCATCACACTTGCTATTTAAAGGTAGCTGCTAAAGGCAACTAAACATTAACAGAGAACAGTGCATAAAAGCTATGTAACTAACTGCAGTTTCTCCACAATGCTATACAGAATTGTGTTGTTCATTCTGGCACTAAGAAATACTGGTATGCGGGGAATTCTGTCTTCCTAAGGGAATATGTAGCGTACAGTTACGCTACATAGTATACAAGTTTGTGTCATTCTGGTAAGTACTCTATAAGAGGTGTTGTTGACTAAATAAAACTTTCTAAAACAACATGAGCATGGCATGACTGCGCAGTAACACTAATGAAACTGCTGTGATATATACTGTGAAGCTGGTTTATTTTACCTAGTAGCAAACTCCACTCCGATAGTGCTCTTGCTCTCCAAGTTAAACTCATTGCGTGTGAATCTTGACAGCAAATTGCTTTTACCAACGCCAGAGTCACCAATTAGTACCACTGCAGAAACAGCACACACCTTTCACAACTACAGTACTTCTACTGACACATGTTCTTCTAACATTTACTAAAGTGACAAGTACTGGGCACAGAATAAAGAATAACAAAATAATAACCACAAGATAAACTGAACCCCAAACATCATATGCACAATGTTGTGTATTTGCATATTATATACATAACCCTAACCCTATCCCTGCCTACATCATAATAAAGTCAACGACCGAAACATTAAAGCGAATAATGCAACGTGTAAGTGGTGGAATTAGAATGAAGGCACTACTTACCCCTGACCTGGTCAATCGCCCATTATTTGCTTGCCGCGGCGCGGTGCATCTTCGTGTTTACACTTTATTAACAGCTTTTGAACAGCATTTCATGACTATTGTTCCTTGTTGTAGTTCTCCTTGTTGCAGTTCTTTTTACAAACACTGCCTTAGTTTTGTCGTTCAAATGAAATTAATTCATTCAAAAATCTGGCATGCGAACTTAACTCTTTTCCAACCTTCATTTCGAATTTCGGTTCTGTAAATCTGTTTTGGTTAGCCAGACTCCAGTCAATCAGAGTGCGTTGTGTATATAATATGTGTTGTGTTGTAAACTAAAACATGAGTGAATGTAAATAGTGACTAAAGTATGCCGGATTTCTGGTTTCGGTAGGGTAAGGGTTATGGTCACGGTTAGTGTTAGGGTCAGAGTTAGGGTTAGGGCTGGTTTAAGCCTTACGGTATCGATGCGAATAAGTGGTCATGCGAAACTTTAGGAAACCCACTAAACGGACCGATATCAGGAATTACTATCAAGTTGGCGGTGGTGGCGCAGAAAACGAATTCTTCACGACGAAAAAACCTATCTCGCGTTATCACGGGGGCGTGACTCAATAACGTGAAATATTAAAAAATTACTCATCAGCTATCAGAGTAAATACCTTTAAACAGAAAATCGTATTCGTCGTCCTTTGGCTTATACGTCATAATTTGTAAATATCGGCCTCACGGCAGGCAGTCTACTAGGAAATCGACTCTAATTACGTCACAAAATAAACACAGTACCTAAGTCAACAATGGCGACAACGCCCCTCTGGTGACGTCATATCCGTTGTTTAGCAAAGAGTTTAATTTAACAGACAAATGCGAGATTCGAAAAAGATGAACGCCGAAATACCGACGACCACCCGACCAAGTTAACAACTTATTATCTGCGCGTATGATGAGAGCAGGTATTGTTTTTAGCGGCGTCTATGCGTGCGTCTGTGAGGCTGTGCGTCTGTCTGTCTGTCCGCACAAAATCTCGAAAACTACTGGTCACAGATTGATGTACTTTGGTAGGAATATGCTCCATGGTGAACGCTAGAAGTGGTTCGAAGTTGGTAACATTTGAGTTTGACCTATGACCTTGAGAGCTATTTCTCTACTTTTTCAATTCGGGTTGTATGTTTTGTATGGCTTGGCCTAGCAAATTCATTTTCAGTTTGCAGGTACATTTTCAGAATATCTATAGGTCACCTTCGAGTTTCAAGGTCATGAGGTTAATCTCAAGGTCACGGCAGCAAAACAGCGGCAGTGCGCAGATTTGTGCTCCCCTCGGACACAGCTTAATATAATGCTGTGACAACACTTTTCATACAAAACAAAACATAGAAGGATGCGCTTTTCCGTCTAGCTCACGTTCGTAGCTTACTATTTTAGGCCGCATCAAATGCATGAGATGCAGATTATTGCGATCGATGATCCCGTAGCGTGGTCGTGCACGTGTCAGCCTCTTTGTCACGCAGATCAAAAGTGACCGTTCTCGCTCTTTGCTAGATGGCGCCACTTCAATGCGGCATATTCTGTTCTATTCTTTAGCTGTCCTCGATCCGAGGGTTGGCCACAAAATGGACGTACTTTCTCCATTTCTTTCTGTCCTCTGTCATTCTGATTGACTCTTCAACGGAGAGTCCTGTCCACGTCTTGATGTTGTCCATCCAGGCCGTGCGTGGCCTTCCTCGCCTGCGTGCACCTGGCATTGTTCCTTGCATTATTTCTTTCTCCAGGCAACTCCCTTGTTTCCTC
>Ga0126335_1001951_pt1 | contig 12041 bp, 9 predicted proteins | sample OlaspJWI45metaG_FD_108409 | JGI IMG/M metagenome (GOLD analysis project Ga0126335, IMG submission 108409) | Marine gutless worms symbiont microbial communities from Oahu, Hawaii - Olavius sp. 1 OAHU.JWI-45 metaG | ecosystem: Host-associated > Annelida > Digestive system > Unclassified | place...
ACTTGGTAGATGATAATTAGGTCTATATAATAAAAATGGCAGAAAGTCTGGGATAACGGTAACACCGGGTCTCATTATAGGTCAATAGTAAAATCTGTCTCTACTAAAGTTAAATATCTGCATATGTCTCGTCATCAGGAAGTAGCTATAACTAGGTTACGGTTAGGTAAATGTCAGTTAAATGCCTATCTCTATCAGATTGGTAAACATGCAGATGGTCTCTGTGTAACTTGTAATAAACCAGAAACAGTGTCACATTTTCTCATAGAATGTCCGAATAATGTAGTATGTTCAGCTGTTCATGCAGCCTGCAGTAAATTTGATCTAAATCCTACATTGGATGTCGTACTGTCAGATAGTCGGTTGCTGCGTTGCATAATGTTATAATTTCTTCACGTGATAGAGAAATTTAACTGGCAGTAAAATATAGATATCAATAGAGTAATTCTATAATTTAGTTGTCTTATCTTGGTTGTCGCTGATCACCTACAGTGTATATTATGTTCAGCGACGTTCAACCGCAACACTAAAACTCTTTCTATTAACTTTATTTCGCTAGTAAGGCAGTAAATAAACGCAATAAGCGAAAGCTACAATAAACACCAATTAACAGACATCAACAACAACTCGCTGCAAACCTGCCTTTGTTGTACAACCTGCATTGCTGCATGCTGATGAAGACTCCAATTGACAAACACACAGGGCATACGAAACCTACCACAGCGCGAATTATATAGAAACTCCGCAAGTTCTAATGAACTTGGATTAGTAGCAGTAGCAATATTTCGTTAGTTTTTCTTATAAACTCCAGAGCTAATCAATCTGCGTTTAATTGTCAATCACACATTTATTCATTTTCGTATTTTTTAAATTCAAGCTCTATGCCTAAGTTTTGAATGCCTTAAGCTAGCACCTTCATTTTCAGTGTGAAAGTACATCTTTAGAATTTCTATGTCACGTTCGAATTTCAAGGTCATGGTGGTTAATTTCAAGGTCATGGTTGCAAAACAGCGGCAGAGCGCAGGTCTGTGCTCCCGTCGGACACAGTTTATCTTTTTATATTGATGCGCTAAAATAGACCTGCCTAGGGGCAGCGGTACGTATAGTAACCACATACGATAAAAGCACAATTTATCGTCTGTATGCAACGTCAAAATGAGCTGGTAACTGCTCGATATTCCGCAACATAGGCGCCGACATCATGGGGCACAGAGGGGTACGTGCCCCCCACTTTTGATTTGTCGTTGGCACGGGGGGGGGCACAGATGCATCGTGTTTTATTTGACACACTTGTAAATTGGGCCCTAGGCAGTCATTTAGCAAACAAAGATACGGTGCTGTAACCTAATAAGTTAGAAGTGGCAGTTAGAATTGTTTAACTTTGATGGTTGTGCCCCTAATTCCATCAAAAACGGGGTGGGCACAACTGAAAAGTGGAGGGCACCAAAAAAATTTTTTTCGGCGCTTCGCGCCGAAATAATTACTACCACCACTGTGCCAAACCAGTTTTAAAATCCTTCCGGCGCCTATGTTCCGAAAGATCAATTTTGTGAAAATCTGTCGCTTTGATTTATTTCCGGGGTGGAAATTTGGGACCAGTAAGGTTAGGGTTAGCTGTAAGGTCAGTTCCAGCATTAGAACTAAGCTTCTGAGTCCGGGTCCGGGATAACGAGCTTCGAAATATCGACAGATGACCGTAAAAACTGAGTCGCATGAAGACTGAAGAGTTTCAGTGATTCACGTAAGACTGATGACGACAGCTGCGGCGTGAATTCAGCCGAACATGACGGACCACATGCCGACAAATTCACTTTTGTCGATGTTGCCGTCGTTGTTGCCGTCGAACGACTGGACAAACTGTCGCGCCTTGGTCTCGTCGTAGTTCAGCGTCTTACGGATCACTTCAACCAACTCATCCGGACTTAGTACACCATTCCCGTCCGCATCCAGTGCGTCAAAACGCCGTCCGATGTCCTCGTTGCTGCCACAAACATCCAGCCACTGGTGCAGAGAGATATCACGCGTCATTTACCTGGGGATTTACCTACCCCGGGGGAATCCCACCACGGGTTAGGCCTACTTACCCCGGAAGTTCCGTTCGGGGAATTAGCCTCGGCGGTTGGCGGCGTGGTGTAGTGGTTAGGTTCGTTGATCTGATCAACGATGTTAGTCAACGTCAGGTCAGGTTAGTACTTGAATGGGTGACCGTCGGAACCCCTTTGAAGCTGAAAGATTTCTACCTTTTGTGTGTCAGGTGGAACAGAGAAATTGACTTCATTGCCTCTGTTTTGGCATTCTACAAATTTGTAGCGTGAAAGTGCTCAGAGAACGTTTATGGGAACGCTCTAATAGCAGCGTTCCCGCTGATGCGACACACGTTTATGGGAATGCCGTTCCCACGCAAAAATATTCACTGGAACGGCGTTTCTACGCCACTATACTCTTGCTCCTCATAACACGCAATTGTGCTCAATTCCTCGGCGAGGACGCGCTGTCCGAATTACACCGCGATGTTACGTATGACGTACGAAAAACTACTGTTTTAACGGGAGCTATTGGGCGATTATACTGTTTGATGATAATGTTTAGCCGCTTCAGGACTAATTATTACAGAGAGGGGCGACGGATGACGTACAGACGGACTGAATTGCAACACATGTTTGGTGCTACGCGCTAGAGTGCAAGATGATACGTTTCTGCTAAAAGCCAGCGATCTTACATAGCTTTTGCTTCAGCGTAGAAACCGACAAACTCGTTGACGTCGAGCTGGTTGTTGCCGTCTTTGTCGAAACGCTTCAGCAACAGCCTCACCTGAAACACAACAAGTTCAGCTATCGCCGACAAACCGCCCGACGCTGAACGCACTGCCTCGGGTGACGGAGAAATAGCGAATAGGCGTACGCGGCGCCGTGCACCGTGCGAGTGGAATAGCACTGACTGACGCTTGTGTACGGCGTATTCCCAATACTGCGTTCCATTTGACGCCATCAGTGACGGAGATCCCCTCGAGCTATCCGGTTCTTGTTTTGGTGTGGAAGAACTAGAATGGCTGGGCTACAATTCGGTGAAGGTCGCATGATAATCGACTCTGTCGTTTGGGCACAATACATCAACGTGTCAGACACACAGACAGCCACGTCGACATAGCAAATTCCGCGCTGTGGTGATAGGCGCCTCGCCTCCCCTTGCTTACTGTACTATTTTTATCGTAATGTCCAGTGAGGTCGTTGATTTACATATTTGCATACGTATTCGTACCAGTCACTGTTTGTACCTGCAGTGTACGCATAAGCTGCGCGCCGCGGCTGCGCTGCCGTAGCCTGCTGCGCCGCTGCTAACCCAGTTTTCCGGCGTGTTGACCTGTTTTCACCTGTTTGCTACCGTATGACGAGAAGTCACGTGACCGCCGCTGTGTTCAAACTGGGGGGGGGCGATTTTTCGACACTTTTCAAGTCAGACGTTGTTAAATAAAGATCGACAGTGCTGTGAATCTTGGAGAGACGCCGAGTTCGGAGTTCGTGCAGTGTGTGCTGTGGGTGATACGACTGACAAAGACTGTTAAGTCGATCTACTGTGCTGTTTGCCACACTGTGACACTGCCGAGAATTGTCTGACGAACGATACGCTCACCACATTCAGTTCGAGTTCTGATTGCTACGACGACTGACGCCGGCCGTCACCGACCGTCCGCCGCCCGTTTTATGACGCCGTCAGTCCGTTCCGTCAATGTCGTCTACTATGCAGTTGTTCCAACGCGTCTGCTGCTCATCGCTTGATGCTAGCCGCTAGCTACATTTTTAGAGACATTCTCGTTTTATACCATGTTACAGACTCCTTTTTCGCTAGTCTACCTCTTAGTATTTCCCTAGACACTGTATTGAGAATTACCGTATTACACATGCTATTAAAGTTGTATTTTAATTTCAAAGCTGTCTGTTGCATTCGATGCAGCCTAATGGTGTAGTGTAATATCAACTACAACAGTATCACAACCTTTTCATCAGGAAAGTTAAACGGCGGTTTAAGAAGGACAGCTCTTGCTTCGTCAAGCGACACAAGACCGCTCTTGTCTGTGTCACACTCAATGAACTTCGCCCTCATCATCTCACGACTGCATAACATATCCAACGTCAATTCATCATCATCATCATCATCATCATCATCATCATCAACAACAACATAACAGTTATACTGCCCGGCTTACAAAATGCATTAGAACAACAGTGCATTATAATAGCCCGTGAGTGAGTAGAATCAAAAGATTAAAAACGATATGAAAACTAAAATTGGATAAAACTAATACAAGTTAAAATTATGAAACCCCAGATCAATCAGATGAGTTTGAGTTTCTTTTTGAATGTGACAAAGTTCTCGGTTAGTCTGATCTCTGGTGGCAGACTGTTCCAGATGTCAGGGCCAGCGACAGAGAATGCTCTTCGGCCAAAGTGAGTCTTAGTTCGCTTCACGACAGCGGCTCGTGTTGTCGACGACGTATGGCTGTGTCACTGTCATGAAATGTGACGATGTCCATCAGATACGCCGGACAGCGGCGATGTAGACAGCAATGCATCAGTGTCGCCAGCTTCAACAAGACTCTGTACTAGACCGGCGTTGCGAAATCAAATAATTCCCCTAATTATTGACTCCCGGGTCGTTCTATTTCGAAATATTCTGACCCCCGGTCGAAATATTGTGACCCCGGTCATTCTGTTAGGGTTAGGGTTAGGGTTAGGGGGTCAATTTATTTCGGGGAGTCAAAATATTTCGTGACACCGGCAGCCAGTGCAGTCGCTTCAACGCAGGTGTCACGTGTGCTCGTCGGTCGAGACACGGTACCAGCCGTGCAGCTGCATTCTGTACTCCTTACTTATTCGCCAGTAGATGCAAAGCGGCATAATCACAGAAATACACTCCACCCATGGGCAGTGACGCTCAGTTGGCTAAGTAGGTCACGGTAACCTAGTTTTTGATTTGTGACCGGGGTTGGTCAGTAAGTCTCTGCTGCAAGATTACACAAGTCTCTATGTCCAGCGGTTGCCATGTGCGACACCCTGGTTAACAGACAGACACACAGATGCCACTCGATCAGCTTCTGTATGATTAGCTCAGCTACGCTGTAGCCAGCTGAGCTACAAATTGTGCGAAAACATAAGCAGCGCTCCAGACACCAGACAGCGATAGACTGAAGAAGTACAAGAATATAGATGGTCTACATACGGCACAAAGTAAAGAGGCTAAATGGCACAGTGTCGTCGTTCGTTGCCATTCTGTAGGCGAATGCTGTTTTGTTATGTGTGCTTGGGAAAAACGCATAGTACTCGAATTCTAGTTTACATAAAATGAGTTTCGGTAGATATCAGTCGTTGCTCGTAGTGACGGGATGCCACGCGTTAGGCCTTTCGCGTGAAGGAAGGCGATCTAGTTGACAAAGTTAAAAGAGACCGCCGTCCGCCAAATTGAATTTGGGAAAGGAAACGTATTTAGAACATGTCACACCTTGGGGCAGCCCATCGACTACATACCCACCAAATTTCGTGAAAATATCTTCATTGGGGGCAGAGATATTTCCATAAAACGAAATTCGAAACCAGCTCTTTAGCGGCGGAATTCTACTTCCGGTCTTAAAATTTGAGAACACTGTCATCATTCGGTGATCGTCCTCTGTATCATCGTACAGAATTTTAAGAAAATCGCTCAACGAACGGCTGAATTATAGCGATTCAACTTTTTTTCTCCACATACCTTTAAACCTACATTGCCAACGACACAACGACACAGTGCTGTCATGCAGGCAATCTATACAGACCAACAGTACTGAAGTTGACACTTATGATCATAACCATAGTATTTAAATATTAAAACGGCAGATAGAAATTACATTGAAGCCGCAGCAACTCGTGTAATTTAGCAAGCAAGCTCACGTGTCACGAATGGTGGTCTTAAAGTTGTCGATCTCAGCAGCACTCAGCAGTCCGTCATTGTTTCTATCAAACTGTTTGACGAAATGTTCCGCTCTTGAGCGATCATAGCCCAGCTCCGTCTCCAGAATCCTCGCCGCTTCCGACAGACTTATCGACCTTGTCATACACACAACACATTACGCAGGTCTGTATGTTCGGGCGTTTATTGGATTACAAATAAACGACTGTACAGTGTGCAGTTTTTGCATGTAGGCCTACACCACCTATCAGTACGAGCTGCGGGGGTTGCGAAAAATAGACCCACTCCGTTTCATGACCAGACGTTGTAAAAAGCGACAAAGGTAGAATTTGTTTGCGCTATTGTTTGTTTTAAGCGTTTGTCTATAGCTTGTTATTTCTACAAATATTGAAAGTTTCAACAACATATTATTTTTTACCTATTTTTCCGCACACAGTCACCTCGTCCCCAAGTTAATTCTACCCTAGCTCAACTCGTTAGAACTCGTTATTGCCTAGAGTTATGGTTAATACAAGGTTCAGAGTAAGGAGTAGGGTTAGGTTAAGGGTTAGTGGAGGGGTTAGGTTAGCCTTGGGACGAGTTGGCTGTAAACCTCCAGACAGACTCGAGTTCGAGATGGACTGCTATGTATCCGGTGAACGCGAAACCATAATTGCCGTAATGTTCTTGATCATACTCTGAAGCCTTGCCTTTGATGTCGCCGATGTATAAAGCATCTACTGCAAACAGTCCAGAAGGCGCCTAGTGGCGTGATGAGAACGCTGAAGCCGGAGTTTAATCGCAACAGAACAAACGATATGTGATTAACTGCCGATACAACGCATCCAACATCTCAGAGCATGTAATAGTCTCGGCGCCTCACAACGTCCCAGGCGTCGGATGAACGACGTGCATGTGATTGGTCACATAGACGCACCACAACGATTTCTTTGCTATTTGATCTGTTTGAACTTCGAATTACGACACAAAGACTAGTCATTGTATCTGTAGTGCTAACAGGGGTATGTATGAATTTACGTTAGCAGAATCGGCGTCGTAGTGAGGAAGTTGACAAAACGAATGTGACTGTTCAAAAAAGCTGAGCTTTTTTTCCAAGCCAAGCCAACTTTGTAGGCTACTATATACAAAATCTTTTAATAGGTTACATCGAATGCATCAGATGCAGACTATTGTTACCGATGTGCGCGGTGGCTGTCTGTCAGTCATGCGGCTGAATTCGGCGGCGCGTGCAGTGTGTGCGGGGTCATTCGGTGCAGTCGTTGCCAAATTACTTTGGCCTTTTGTTTACTGTTTTATATCACCGTACAGCGCAGCCGAGCTCGTCATTACATTACACTCACGAAGAAAGAATGTCGTGTTTTATATCGCTGTATAGGCAAACGATCTTTGGCGAACGAAGATGCTTTAGAAACGACAATTCCGTAACACGTTCACAACTCTCTCGCGGACTTTTCGCCGACTTGTCGCTGTAGCGTCGCGTCTTATGAAAATTGGCTTTTTCGGTGCATGATGCGTCAGCAGAATAGTGACGATTTAACGGCGTGCAAATATTTAGGCTTACTAGATGCATGAAATTTATTAAAACAAAAAAGCCAGAATGTACAGCAATCGTAAAATAATAAATTTAATGCACGATGACTGCTATTAGGGGCTACAATAAAATGCGAATAACAAGCAATGCAATTAGCATATTCTTTGGGCCAGTTAACAACAACAAAACTGGGGTGTAAAAATCCCACGTAGTTTAAAAAACTGGAAAACCTCAAAGGTCCAATTTTACTTTTTTTAGATTTATAGTTATCGTTATTTTTATGTAATTCAAGAAAAGTAATATTCAAATTTGCACTGTAGCTATTTGTGACAATTCTTCTCGCGCTGCAATTTGTCTCCAGCACGACACATTATTTTTGGTGGATAAATTGGTCATGTTTTCTAGAATCATTGGTGTCACTTCGTGCCTTAAAACATAAAACTTAAAAAAGTAAAAATATCTTTTAAAAACCTAGGTTTTTTTCCAAATTCGGTTAACACCATTATGAATCAATCGGGTGACGCATAAAAAGTCCCGAACTTTGGCGCCAAACTACAAAACACTTAAGCTACACTAAATAAAACTAAATATAGATTTTATCAGTGACCAAACATTCACTGATATGTACACAGAAATTCACGTTCATGTTTAAAACTGAGGCACTAAACAAAGTATAGTGCTCCATGTCAAAATGCAGAAAAACCACAAACTATTGAGTCAGTTATTAGCAAGTGTTCAAATAAAGACGTGCTGAATTGGTCCCCATCCTTGTGCCCTCTGCTAGACGTGTTTCCACTGCAAAATAGCCTTCTTTGTATTTAGCTCATCAATCTCATTCCATTTTGCCTTACTGCAGTCTCAAGTGCATGTAAGTTAGCATACGGTTCACATAAGTTCCTGTAAGATGTCACAAACTGAATAAACTAAAGGGTGGACGTTTTTATGCACCATCCTGTATTTAATTATTATTATTAATAATAACGATATTGATGTGATTGCTGTTATTTTCTATAAAAACGATTTAATGAGTAAGTAAAACAGACTATAAGCAATACACTTACGACATGGCGGAGTATGTATATTGCGGTTTCAGTCGAGTGACAGCCGGTTATCGTCAGTGAGCGGTCTATATCGACACAGTTGCTGCTGTAACTCTGCGAGTATAATGGAGTCGTTGGCTTGATTACACAGTCGCTGCAGTCGTGGACATCATCGATTGAATGCTATTGTACAGGGCGATGAGCGCATGCATGCACGCTGTTAATCGCTGGATACGCCCATAGTCACATCCGTGCACTCCGCGTTCGCTGTACCAAATGGCACTGCGTCCCATCAAAGGCACTTTACGAGCTTTATATTATCGGCGCCGAGCAGTTAAACCGGCATTTGTCTGTTAAGTACAAATTATGTCGCTATTTATTAGACAATCTGTGGCCACTGTTATGATTTCCGATGCACGTATACGCTGAAAAAGATTAAGCTTTTGTAGGTAGGGCCTATCTCTTTAATACACGCACCCACGACTATCTGAAACGACTTTATATTTCTACATTCTCTGTGATACTCATAAATTCCAACGCTGGTCTGTAGCAAGTTTGCATATCAGCTGCACACTGTATTGGCTCTAAGTGGCCTGATAGACGGCACTGTGCCGTTGTGCCGTCAGCAATGTAGGTTTAAAGGAAGGTAGAATCGCAACTCAGCAGTGCGTCGAGCGATTTTGTTGAAATTTTGTACGATTATACACAAGGAGGTCCCCGATAGATGACACTTGTCAAAATTGGAACAGGAAGTAGAATTCCACCGCCAGCGGGACCGTTTCGAAATTCGTTTTGCGGCACATATCTGCCCCCGATGCAGATATTTTCACGAAATCTGGTGGATATGTATATAATAGGCTCCCTCAAGGTGTGATATGGTTTAAATACGTTTCCTTCAAAAATCCAATATGGCGGACGGCGGCCATGTGCCACACATACAACATACCGGCGGTCACTTTTAATGTGGTCAACTGGATCTCGTTTCTTCGCCCTATAAGGAGTGACATCCCGCCTTACGATGGACAAAATAATTATTCTTCTTTGTGCTTAGATCTACCGAAACTCATCAGACTAAAACTATTTGCATATTCTTCCTAATCTTCCAAACACATAACAAATCTACGTTTGCCTACAGAATGGAAACGTACGACACTGTGCCGTTTAGCCTCTTGATTCTGTGCCGTATGCAGGTCATCTACGTGCACTGATCTGGCAAAAATGTAATATGCAACTTAAACATGTTTTCATTCTAATTTCGCGAAGGTCTCATCGAACAGTTCCTTACTGCAGATGGATCGGGACTTCTATCCAATATAATGTGCCTTAAGTTCCCAACAGTCTTTAACCCAAATAGGACCTCGATCTGTTTAGCCGTTTTTACAGCTCAGCCAGCCGCGTTAAGACAAACAAACAGAAGGATCTTGTGCTTACGCAAAAATCATAATTTTATCGCCAACTGGATCATATGCATCGAGCAAGCTTGCAGCGACATAAGTGGATGTGAACCAAGACCGAGGCTGACAGACAAGAACGTTTCTATTAGTGTAGGCTAACTACTCTATTTGGAACTGCTCAGTCCGGCATGCCGTTGCTATTAATGAAATCGTTAGACTTTGTTTTGAATAGTGTCATTAGAAAAAAAAATTTTGCAATGAAGTCGAATGAAGTTGTCAGTGATTGCTTGTCGTTCTTTAACTGTATGGTATCTGATGCGATTTATAATAGAAAGTTAAGATTTCTACCCAAATTGATATATTCTGATAACATGTTGTTTTCATTAGCTATGAACAAGATCTGCAGTGAGTTGTCCACTGTTGAACAGTACACTGATTGTTACTATATTTAGCATACTTTTTATTTTTTTCCTTGTTTTTCTCTGTGTACCTACCCCATGCGTTGGTTAATAAAAGTTGATTATTGTTAGGCCGTGTAGAATGCATGGGATGTGGGCTATTGCGATCGACAATCCCGGCGTTTGTCTGCCAGTCTGCTTATGTCTCTCACGCAGGCGGATTGTGCGAAAACGGCTGAACGGATCGACATCTTGTTTGGGGTGGAGATTTCTGGGAACTCGAGAAACATTCTGTTAGACGGCGGCCGCATCCACGGCGGCGAGGGGAGGGAGTTCGATGCGGCCTTTGCCAAATTACAGTGGCCACCTGTTTATCACGGCTACGGTTGAGTCGTGATGTTTAAGCACGTTCAGTTGGTCGTCTGCAGCGCAAGGTGAAACGTTCAGTACGCTACGGCATCCGAGTTGGCGTCACTGCAAATGTGGACCAGTCGTTTGTCGTTGGGGCAGCTTAAAGATGTTTCCATACATCAATCTGATAGCTGATTGATTGCTCAATGCGCAGGTGCACGTTCACGTTCTCTCGCTCGCCTACAGCTATATTGTACGCATCTCTCTGACTGATGACTGCAGCAGCCCGTGATAAGATTGATGGAACCGACGCAGTGCTATAGCGTGATAAATGCGAGCCCCACAGTATAATGCGTTCATGTAGGAGAACTGCAGGCTACAAGAAATCCAATGTGACAATTCTGTTCGTGTGTGTGTCTGTGTGCATGTTATTTGTTATTTATTTATTGCTATGTATAACCTTATCACGACAAACGCGTGACACGGCAACACAACAATGACTGTAGGCTAAGTCAATACCGGTACAGAAAATACACAACACAATAAAAACAATATACAAGGAATTAATAACAGTCATTGACTGTTGCTCTATTAATGAATGTCGGTTTGTGAAGTTGAGATTTAATACACACAAACCATGGCCGAGAGTTCGTAACTTAGGCCTATAACCAGAGGACTTAAGACTGGGGAGAAGATGATGCATGGCATGGTTCCCATAAGTTGCTGTATGAAACAATTTATCATCGTAATCTTGCAGTATTTGTTCAAGACTGATACTAGATTTGACATAACCGTACTTGAATGCGAGCTTATTTGCAATATATGACTTTTATTTAAGAAACCATGCCATGCGGAAATTACGTACATGATTTTATTGACAATTATTGCATGAAATACACAATGTAACAATTCCAGACTGAGACCTTGGCGCTTTAAAGCCTTCAGTATATGGGGTCTCTGACTTGAAACAGTGATGATGTGTTCAAGATGGATATCACAACTGAAATTTTCTTGTATATAGACACCAAGGAGCTTAACTGATATTACTTGTTCAGTGTGAAAAATAGAGGGAGGAATGGGAATAGGAATGGCTCTAATATTGTAAAAATGATTTCTTTTGTTTTGCTAAGGTTTATTAACATACTATTATGCTTGGACACAGTTTAATTGTTGTTTTTGGTTCTGTTTTCGAACAGATAGCATAGCGGAACAAACTGACTAAACATTTTCGCAGCAGGTCTAAACGATAACAATAAAACACATCATCAAAATGCAGCCGCAATTGTTTGTGCTTGTCAGGGCGAACAGTCAGCGTAATGTTTTAATTTCTGGCTCGTGTATCGTCGGCTTAAATCACGTCGGACTGACGTCATAGTGTCAGACGCTG
>Ga0126335_1001952_pt1 | contig 12041 bp, 4 predicted proteins | sample OlaspJWI45metaG_FD_108409 | JGI IMG/M metagenome (GOLD analysis project Ga0126335, IMG submission 108409) | Marine gutless worms symbiont microbial communities from Oahu, Hawaii - Olavius sp. 1 OAHU.JWI-45 metaG | ecosystem: Host-associated > Annelida > Digestive system > Unclassified | place...
CGGTCTGTCAATGTCCAGTCCTGCAATGTCCATCCGTGCAAACTCAGCTATCCCGCAGTTGTTTCATACGATGACTTTAACGCGATAAATGAATGACACATGAGGGAATACGGTAATTTTACTATGCTGAACTTAGCAGGTGGTTTCATTTTGATATCTGTAGGCTACAGCGTGACATTAAGACCTCATCATCAGTTCGTGTCATCACTCAAATTCATCAACCGTTGAATTACCTCTGTATGTAATTAATTCGCTTGGCCTTAGGCATCAATAGTCAGTGCTATTCAGTGGTTTGCCCTGTAGTCAGTACGAGACTTAAGAATCCGCCGAAAGTCAGTGTCCACTTGTAGCCCAACATACGCCCACTTTGACGAGCGGAGTTTAATTTTTCGCACGGCGAATTCGCTGATCACCTCGCCCGACTGTTCAAACGGCTGCACGTTGCGAAACTGATTAGCCTGTAGTAGACTTTGACGGTTGAATTTCTAACCACTGAATTTCGCCTCTTCGGAGTAAACCCGGTCAGGCGCTGAGGGGTTTTCCGCTTCAGATCACATAAACCGCGACGGCTGACCGCGCAACATGGGATGGTCAGTGAAAGTGGGCGGATACTGATATACAAGTGGTCACTGACTTTGGGCGGATTTTTGAGTCGTTGGGCGTTGTCAGGGCCACGCTTTGACACTTCTCTGGAGACACTACTCAATGGTGCTCATTGTAAAACAATGATCTACCAATGTTGTATATAGGCTCACTGCCGTATATTAAGTTATATTTCACTACATAAATGGTAAAAAATAATAAAAATTGAATATAATTAAAGCAAATATATAAAACAAATACAAGCACACGGGTAAACACGATCTAATCTATCACACAATGCAGTCTTATTAATCATAGGCCCTATACCGTTCATTCATAAATTCAACCAGAAAACAACTAGCTGCATTGTGCGATTCTTAAATATTACTATTTTGTCGATAGCACAAACAAATTACAGCGGTTTTCAATATTTTAACACTAGTTGTCCACAAATATGATTGCACAGCAAAATTTTCACACTATTTATTTTTATTTGTTAAATGTGGCCGTCGTTATCGCGGCACAAGAAACATGTCAGTACACTGTCATTTACAGGCAAGTCAATAAAAGAGAAAACGTAGTTTGTCGAAACTACTCGAAACTGAATTATAATCGCGTTGTCTGAAAACTAATTCTTATCTTGGCTAATTTACAGTGCTGGTCAGCGAAATATGCATTGTTCGAACTTCACGCACGTTGATTTGTGCTCCGATATATCGTTCTGTGTTATCATATTGCATAATCACAAGCGATGCTGTTGGAGCAGAGGAGACAGCGAAATGAAGACGTTACGGCGCTTTGTCGTGCGGGAAAATCAGAAGTCTCACACAAAGCGGCCATCAATTTAACGGTACTTGGCGGCTTGCTTCAGAAACCGTTATATTATATGCAACATCAGCAACGGTACAGCAGCTGGCGCTCGCACAACACCCGCAAACCACTTCAACTCGCATTCGAGAGCAGCTCTCAAGGCGACAAAAATTCTACAATTTGTCATTTCCGTCGGCGCGAAGCGAGCTATAAAGAAGAATACTCGACCGCGGAGTAAAGAACTGCGAGGGGAGTGACGAGAATCGTTTGTAGCGGGCTGGCCGCTTTGGATGAAGCTGTTACGGGAGCAGACAATACGTCGGCCTCAGCCGTGCCGCGCGGCCCTGTCGCCTGCGATTACCACCTCCGCGCGTACAATAGCCAACGCCGACGATCGTCGCTGAGTTAGGAGGAAAAGGGGTGAAAAGGCGAAGGAAAGGCGCGGAAACTGCTGGAACTGCTCTTCCGCGACTGGTCGGCGCGCATCTCAGTCGTGCTGCTGAAGACAGAGTCTGACGTCACAGAACAGCTTTGACCCGTTCGACATCCGGCAGAGGATTCTTCTTTCAACGTTGATCGTCGACCGCCATCCGGTCGGCGACTCCGTATTCCGCAGTGTAATTGATGGGGTGGCGGTAGGGTGTGCTCGGGGAGAGGACAGATTATTATTCACGGATTGACCGACAAACGTTCTCCGTTTAGTGTCGTTTGATGTCGCACAATTTCGCGCCGTGAGCATGCGCACCCGGACCGCATACGTTTGTGGTTGCGTTCAACTTAGCATAATGCAACGCTTATTGGCTGTTTTAGCAACGTGCGGTTACTTGTGTAGCGTAGACAGCGTTAATTATTGCAGACACAGCTTTACCTTGTCCGAATTCGCTCAAGATTTATTGTCGTTTACGACGCATTCGATTCCGATCATACAACAATTTCGAATCGTTATTAACATTTCGGTTTGCACATTATTCGGCTACAGTAATGTTTTAGCTGTCGGCGCTCGAAGTGCTGTAGGAAGTATCGGCAATGCGAAAAAGTTGAAAGCGCTGAAAGTGCGACATCAAACTGCACTAAACGGAGAACGTTTGTCGGTCAATCCGTGAATAATAATCTGGAAATATCTGAACAAGCTTATCTGAACGAACTAAAATCGGAAACAAACTCTAGAGAACAGCTGGAAAATGTCTGCGTGTATTAAAACAAACTGAGAACTGCAACGAACAAGAGTCTTCGCAGATGTGCAGATGATTTTTTTTAACTTTTAATAACTATTTTGACATATTAGCGACCCCATCATACGCAGACACGTAGGCTATTATCAAACTCTGTACTCCCACTGCACTCCGTACTACGTATACGTAGTCGCTTGGGATTAGCCGCTTACAAGCCATGGTCAACTGGTTTAATCAAGAGGTGCAGTTAACTTCGACGCCCAGTGATAGAAACAAATCGGTGTTGATGGTATTAAAGTTAGCCCTGAGGCGACTGCAGGGTCAGCAGGTCAGGTCGTTTACAAGGACTGCCCGGCGATGACCGGGATATCGTTATGTAGGATCGCGGTCAGTTCCGGTCCAGTGACTATGATGACGTCATTGTCAATGCTTCTAGGCGCAGTCGCTGTAACCGACTCCGCTCCGCATCCCTTTCCCAGCATCTGTGTCCAATAATTGATGAAGCGAACTGGTTACAAGTTACAGCATTATACGAAGACGAGAATTGATTCAAGTTTAACGTCTCACTCGGTGATTCAGTGGCTAGCGTCGCGGCTTGCGGCCCGAAAGTTCGTGGGTTCGATGCTCATAGCCGCTGCGCTCCGGTCGCCAAGTGAGGCATGGCATTTTGAATAGCTAACAACTGTAGCGTTCCTGGGCAGACTGTTTATTCACCATGGTGGTGCCTAGGTCAACTCAGCCTTCCATCCATCCGGGGTCGGTAAATGAGCTGTTTGCTAACGTACATCCTGGCACCTGTTTGTTTCTGGCTTGAAATTGCTACGTTTATTATTATAATTATTGTTGTTTTGTTTTTTTACTACCTGTGTTGCGGGTGAATAAAGTTGTATATATAATAAGGACCGGCTTCCGCTGGAAAGGCAAAAGCAGGTATGGTTTATTTTACTCGTGGACAAACGCATGGGTGTGCAGGTAAAACTGCGAAATCCCTTGACAACGCGTGTCATACATGAGCGCTTCTGCAGTGAGGTTCCTTCACAAAGTTGCATTGCTACACTTTGATGTGAATAAAGTTGTATATATACACTGTGAGTCCAAAAAAACAAAGACACCGTACTCGTGTCGATAACGACACGAGTAGGATGTCTTGTTTTTTGACTCACGGTGTATATTGTGTTACCTAACTGGTGTTCTCTGGTTAGACTCGTATATACTTGTCCGCTTTTGTTGTTGTGTCAATTATTTTATGTACTATTTTCTCTGTGTTGCTACTATCATGCGGCGAAATGAAGCTTCATATAGTATACTAAAGTTCAAGCTTAGTAACTCTGCCACTGACACCGATCGTCAACCATATGTTGGTTCGTTTCATCGTCGGCAGCGGTGGGCGCCGTTTAATATGCAAATTACATTTTTGCTCGGGACGCCGTTCATGATAATTACCGACCGGTACAGTTAACACTACACCATGCCTTGCCTGGGTGGTCTCTGTGGGTGGGGGGGGCACGAGCTGCCGTGTGATGTAATATACCAGATGCGTATAATTTATGCAAATGTATGCAAGAGATTCGAGCAGAGTAGCCTACGCACGAGGCAGAAGTCATTAACCTCGCAGATACGTCATATTGCGCGAATTAAGCGGCGAAAACAACAAAGCGCCCGTGGGCAGTGACGTTCAGCTGGCTTTAGTAGATCAGTTTAAGTAGACCAAAATGATCTCGTTTCAATTTGTGATCAGACTTCGTCACTGCAGTGACGGTTTTAGGGAGGGGCTAATGGGGCTAATGTTGGGATTAACACCCCTAGTTTTTAAGTTAGCCCCCCAGTTTTGCCTAGCCCCCAGATATAAAATTAATCCACTAAGTTGATTCTCACTAAAATCATTAAAATTGTTGCCACCAGATGACAGATTCTAAGGCTAAAATGCTCCAGATTCGATTTCGGCTGGGGCTCCTCCCTAGACCCCGCTTGGGGAGCTTAAGCGCTCCTCCAGACCCCCTAGCCGAATTAAGGGGCCAACTTCTAAAAGGAGGAGATATGAGGGGAAGAGTTAGCCCCAGTCTAGCCCCCCAGTTTCAAAATCCTAAAACCGCCACTGCGTCACTGTAGGTCTCCGCATACATTATTGCTAGTTTCTGTGTCCGGCGGTTAGGATATCCCCGACACCCCGGTTAACAGACGGACAGACATACGCACAGATGCTTAGCGATCCACTCTGGGTGATAAGCGCAGCTGGCTACAGCGAGTTTGCTAGCATTTGTGTTCAACCGATATTGTGCAGTGTTCTACTTGTGCTGCGTCTTTCGATCGACGACAATTTGTAAATAAAACCGTGCCCGAGAAGAGCACAAACCTGCGCGCGGCCATTTTTTGCTGCCGTAACCTTGACCTTGGTCCTATAATCTTGACCTTGAACCTAGACATAGATATTTGCAAGACGTGTCTCCACACCGAAAACGAATTTGCTATGCGAAGCCATTGAAAAGTTATTGCTTAAATAACTACGAAAATAGCTCTCAAGGTCAAAGATCAAGGTCATATGTCACCGACTTCCAAGTAATTTTAGCGTTTACCATGGTTCATATTTCTACCAAGTTACATGAATTTATGATCAGTAGTTTTCGAGATTTTGTGCAGACAGACAGAGACACAGACGCCCACACACACGCACACACGCACACACACTGCCAAAACAATACAATACCTGCTTGCCCAGCGTTGCTGACACACCAACGTCGCACAGGTAATGAGTAAATTCGGTAATAATTTTACACCCATCTCTGTCTTCTGTTTCATCCGTTCTAATCACTCGGCCAGCGTTTCCGGCCGGCGCGTTCATGTCGGAGTGCAGGCGTAATGAGGAAGAAAGACAGTCGGTTTGTCGAACTAATACGGCGATGATCTGTAAGTCTATCGCGGTGGAATCGTCTCACGCGCTTGAACGGTCGCACGCGTGCCGTATCAGAGATTAACACACATCGTCCGCCTAAGCCTCTATGCCCACCTGGTGACAGCTCCGCTCATCCTTCGCCTCTTTGATCTACGAGTTGTTGCTCTTGTTTCTTCGACAACCGCGAGTATAACGACGGAAGAAGTCGCGGAAATCATCGCCGCTAGAACGCTCCAGTTCCGGTCGCCGTCCGTCGTTTTTGATTTTCAGTCGTCAAGCTAACGGGCCTCATTAATTCTTTTTATTTTTTTACGTTGCTGACCGCGGCAAGACCACGTACGGAGGAGTATCGAGAGGATAGCGGTTGTGCGGTCTGCATTGTAATTAGAGTACTCCGGAAGTAAAACGCATACTGCAGGCTACACAAATATACGTTTAGCTACACACTGCCAGATTGCTAATAAAATCTTTTCTTCACAAATGTAAAGACAAATTCGCTGTAAGAGCTAAACAAATACTGAATATATGATTTGTTTATCAGTAAAACATTTTTAGATTGACTGACAGGTACACAACTTACTATCTCTGTGTTTTATTATGAAACATATTTTTTTGTCTTCAGGTTTAAAAAATGACAAAACTATTTAAAATTACTTATCAAATGCGTATTATTTAGCAAATTTTGTGTTTTGCTTTGTTCGCCGCAAACGTTTAACTACATGCTTTAACTGATGTTTTTTTTCGAAAAAAATTAACGCCAATAAACAAAATTACTTTTAAATGTCAAACATTCGGCGTTTCTTCTGCACCGGTGTCGTTAATTTGTCAATCAAAATAGGTAATTTCTTTTGGGATATTTTGAAGTTAGCAATAATACCTACCTTTAAACTGCACGGTGATATATTATGTTAAATTCAATTCCGTATCACTTTTTGAACGATTCATTCTTATCTTCTCACCAGTGTGCAGACCGCAATGTCCGCAAGCGATGCTTTTTCAGCTTCAGCGCGACTTTTCCAGTCAGATACGCACTGCATTCAGGGTTTTCGCACGGTCGTGATGAAACAAGCTCCCGTGGAGCGCCCGGCTCGGGTGATCTAATACGGTGGGTGGTCTGGAGACAATGGGTGGGCGCCGCGTTAGTCGGGATGTCTGTGGCTGAACGAGTTCGGCTTGCCCGGTCGCCGAGAAGCAACGTCGTGATGTCGCCAAATTCTGCTAATTTCCCCGGCAGTGCTCGCCAGTTAAAGTAACAAGCTGCGTGCGATGAACTAACGCTCTGTCGCCCACTGCAGTGTCTTCTCTGGGGTGTCCGGTGATGAGCCGTCCAGAACAGCAGTGTCTGTCAGTGTCGTGTGTCTAATGATTTGCGAGCTGACCGCTCTTGCTAATTCAGCAACAAGACTAAGAACACGCTGGCGCTTTTAAAAACAAACTCGGTTTTTATTACCTGCTTGCATGCTACCAGCAGGTATTGTTTTGGCGGCGTCTGTCTGCGAGTCTCTCTCTGTGCCTGTCCGCAGAAAATCTCGAAAACGACTGGTCGGAAATCGATGTAACTTAGTAGGAGTATGTCCCACGGCTAAACGGATCGAGGTCCAGTTTTGGGTGGCGACTTTTTGGGGCCCAAGAAACAAAATACGGAGATCCCGATTTTCTTTGCGGATTCGATGCGGCAGTCGCCAAATTACTCTAGCGACTTGTTTATGGTATACAGTACGGCGTTGGCAACGCGTTTGATCGCCCCGCCGTCTGTTAACGGTTTATAAACGTAGACCACTTCGATTGAACGAGCAAGTAGATGATGATCGTTTTCACATCGGGTTGTCGTTATGCTCGAACTGAACTAAGTCTGCCTCCACGTAACCGAGCGAGCGCGGTGTCGTTTCGTTTATGAGTGGATCGCCGACCCGTGTCGTCGTCGTCGTGCAGCCGAGGGCTCGCGGTGACCGCAGGGACATGCCCCGAGGCGAGGCGAGGTGATCCAAGACTGCTGTCATCTGTGCGCCAGACCAGACAAGGCGAGGCGGGATGGCGGCGTGGTAGCTCAGCGATCATCTTTGTCGACTAACGAACAAAACAGCAGAAGCTGAACGGAATGCGCTTTTCGATGAAGAGTGTAAAGCAAAGTTAGTCTCAGATAGCGATTTGTGGCCAGGGACGTCATCTAGCGGGTGATGGGAGGGTACGTGGACATCAGGGGATTGTGAAGCAATGAATTTCGTTCAAAGCTCAACTCGAAAGTTCAAAAAAGGCATTTCAATATGTACAAGAAGCTCAGCTATCGCTGACAAACCGCTCGACGTTATAAATAAACTGCGCGATAGGTGGCCCATAGTAACGTCATGCGCTATTAATAGACGACAACGTCATGTGCTGTATCGCGATTGGTTGACGACGTCACAGCGCGTCCGGATTCTGCGGCTTGTACTCACCCCTCTCCCATATGACATCCTCGACGGCGGAGATCTTCTCGAGCTATCGGGTTTATATATGGTATGAGAAAGCTAGAATGGCTGGGCTACAATCTGGTGAAGGCTGCATGATGATTGGCTCAATCGTTTGGGCACAATACATTAACGTGACAGACAGACAGACAGACATACAGTCAGTCATACAGCCACGTCGCCATAGCAAATGCGGCCCCAACGAACTGCGTCAGGCGGCAAAAATTCCACTAAGTTCGGCAGTATCAGTATTTTGTTAGACATGTTGGATTCACCACAATAACGTCACTGTTTGCGGTAAAAACAACTGATAAATGTTGATCATAAACTCATCAGCCGCCGCCATAAGCCGCCAACCTCTGCAGCCAGACGGCTGAACTGCTAAATAGACCCCTCGTCCTTCGCCTTCAGCCACTACAAGCTGCCGATTGCATCGACAAGCCGCCACCAGCCGATTAGGCTACGGCTGAGCCGGCTAGCCAGCCGAAAACTTGGTCAGCCGAGCCGCATCTTGTAAACGGCGGCGGCTGAGGGGTCTAGTTGATCAATAAAGATGGCCGATAGCCGATACTCGATTCAGGCTTGGTGCTCGGATGAGTGTAGGTCTATTCCGATAAACCGTTTCTGTAGCAATGCACTATAGCCACCCAGGCGAACTCAAGTCCAAGCTCTACTTGTACGATTTGTTGTGGACTTGTTGTATAGTTCGTCTTTTTGACAGGCCCGCTGACCAACATTTCAACAATTTTGGCTACGCATGATGACAGTTTGGATGTTTTAGCGGCTAGTTGCACTATGCAGCATCGGCTGTATATATAGCTATGTTACGTTCACATGCTGCAGCAACTGCGCATCGGTCACTAGAATCAAATTCCTAGACGTCATTAGCTGTGGCGCTGGCCGTTTCTCTGTGGATATGCAGGCACAGTAAGCTATGGTGAAAGCTGAAAGCTAACAGTCAAACTTTGTGTACAAATACATGGAAAACTAAAATTAACCGCTTCAATCTTCGCTATTTTTTACAACTCCGCTTCCTCTGAGGGTAATTGTAAAGGTGAGAATAAACTTGATACAGCGTTTCTGCGTGAGGAAAGCCTACTGCTGGAGCGCTCAGGTATGGCACGCGTTTTTAAGGCATCTCACAGTTTTAATTGCACGCCCACGCCTTTTGTCTCAAACGGAATGAACGATACTCGCGCTAATTTCATTCGTTTGCCAAACTAAACAGATTTTCTGCTCGTGAAACGATTAAGTTGTTGACACGTTCGATTGCGCTTAGCAACCGATCTCGCGTCAAAGCTCAGTCCTTCCGTATAATAACTGCATAACTGTTCTGTGAACATAGTCTGTTTCTAATTATTGCTCGATCGGCGGTGACTATAGGTAAAAGCGGTGGTGGTCGTGGCTGTTCGAGGGTGGCCTTCGCTACCACGGTGGATCGGGTGCAGATACGCATACTGGCCGACGGCAAAAGCTATTTGTACCTAACGGACATTTTAATATCGCTGAGTCGCGGTCGCTTCTGATCATTTGAAGTCACACAGGCACTCAGCCACTGACTCGGTGCTTCACATATTCGAAACGTGAATTCAGATTATAACGAAGCAAAATGCATTGTTTTGTAAAATCCATGGCACATTATATTACTCAGGAGCAAAGATAGAGGTTTTCTGCAGAGTGTGAATTAGGATAGCATCTTGGTAGGTAGTCAGTAATGTAGTACTCTAGTCAGACGGTGTTATCCAGTCAAACTCGAGTCCGCACTTTTAGAACTCGGACAAGGACCCGACGCCTGAGGACTCGGACTCAAACCTACGGACTCAGACCTGGAATTACCGGACTCGACTACAGTTCATTGTGACTAAACAGTTAATTTTAATAATCTCGTAACAGTTTTCAACTGCAAATTTGGCAGATTTGATACTTTTCTCATTGTTTGACCTCACTGACTAAGAAACCTGCACAGATTGCCCTTTGTCAGATTATGAATGCGGAATTTAGGCCTACTTGTATTCGGACTGAACTGCAACATTTACTGAAAGTCTTTGATTCGGACTCAGACTTGGAATCGGACTTGCTGGATTCGGCTACATCTCTGATAGTAGTAAATGCATCATCGAACCGCAGGCACGGACAGCCGGGTGAATTCAACAATCCAGTAAACCATAGAAACGGAACGAATGAAATAGCGAGAGTGGACAGCGTGACACGAAGACGCAAGGGTGGAAACCGCGGGAGTTGTCCACTGTCAGTTCTCAGCGCCCCTCCCCCCCCCATACAAACGTGCCACTTCTATTTCGCTTGTAAAGTTGCCAAATGTTATCCCGTTTTCAAAATGTTTTCACTGCTATAGAAAGCACATGAAATTTGCTACACAAAACCAATGCAATAATTTCCGCCGCACTTTAAACGCACTGCCACACTACCTTGGTGAGTTGTTTAACAGTTACAACAGATAAAAATTAAAATGCTGTCACAGGCCACAAAAACGAAATGTTTCGTGTTATACAACGAAAAGCAGATTGATAGTGTTCAACAGTCGCTAAAAGTGTCCACGTTTTGCCCGCACACATGCTTGAAGATGGCACGCCACTCGTCAATTGCACTGTCATTGACGCTCTGTTCCATGCCACGCCAAACATTCAACAAGCTCTGCTTCAGTTTATCAGTGTTGTGCGTTCGTGACTGATAAACTCGCTGCTGGATGACACATCATATCTTGTAGTAGTCTTCCAGATTGAAGTCGGGCAGATCCAGTAAAAAAGTGTTGTTTGCATCAGAAGTCGTATGCTGACTGCATCACGCGCCAGGTGTGTAATGGCACTGTCAAAATTTACTCCTATTTAGTAACTACACAAAAACATTTGCTGTTTTAAAAAGTATTAAACAATAAATAAATAATAAAGAATAAGTAAGCAAGTAATAAGCAAGTAAGCTATATGCATTAAAATGGGCGCATTTGCCATTTCTCCAGATTTACCGCAAATTCAAACTTTTGACTTTTCAAGGTAGCAACATACTTCAGGTGAGTTTTGTAACAAATTTCATTGACGTCTCAGCGGTAAAAAATTAAAGATCGGTTAATATTTGGCAAAGTTACAACCAAAAACGGAAGTGGCGCGTTTTTTATGGTTCACCGTGTGGATTGTTGGAACAAGGTAACCAACGTGGCTCTTTTCCGGCATAAACGTTGAAGCGTTCCGTATTAATCTTAATCGACTGGAGACTTCAACAGCGCCATACGCATTTTGCAAGATACAAGTTCGATCTGATCTCTTTTGCTGTCAACGATTTTCCAAAAAATCTCTACAAAAAGTATCGTATAGAAAGTACGAAAAACTGACCGTCGGGAAAGACAGCCCTCATCTTTAAGTAGCTAGTGGTCAGACGTATGATGGACGCCTTGTCCAGCTGGCTGGTGATGGCTGGCGGAAGTGGTAGAAGTTTCGCCAGCTCGTAGAACTCGGCGTTTTCTTTTTCCCGTCGCGTCTTTGCCGCGTTCTTCGACTTATCCTTCATTGCGATCGGCGCCGAACGCTCCCTGTCGACGAATCGCTGCTTCTGCGGTGACTCTATGCTCTTCACACGGTCACACGTTTGGATGCTTCTTACGTATTTTATCTAAAAAAACTTCCAACTTTTTAACCTGTTCTAACTTTGTCAAATAACCAGTGGCGGATCCGAGATTTTTTAAACGGGGGGGGTGCGGAATGTTGGTCAAGGCTCTGGGCAGCTATCGTACTCCACTGCATTGCTGTGTGTTTGTCAATACAGTGTATGATTGTCATCTGTGCGTTTTTCGATGTGATGTTGGTGTTGAATGCAGAGAATAAAACAAAAATAATATTGTATCTACAAAGCGTTGATAGTTGGTGAAAAACATTTACGATGCATTTGAATATCGTGTAAAACTTGGTGCATTTCAACTTGAAACAGAAACAGAAAAGTTCTTTGCCTCTTTCAGGCCAATAAAGCTTTAGAAACAAATTTGGTCTAGGCTAAGGGGGGTGCAGTCGCACTCCCGCACGCCCCTGGATCCGCCACTGCAAATAATGGAAATAATTCATCCCTGCGTAAATTGGCGCCGAAGCACTATGTCATCGGGCGAGCGTGCTGACTGTCCGTGACTCTGTGCCTGTC
>Ga0126335_1001953_pt1 | contig 12036 bp, 7 predicted proteins | sample OlaspJWI45metaG_FD_108409 | JGI IMG/M metagenome (GOLD analysis project Ga0126335, IMG submission 108409) | Marine gutless worms symbiont microbial communities from Oahu, Hawaii - Olavius sp. 1 OAHU.JWI-45 metaG | ecosystem: Host-associated > Annelida > Digestive system > Unclassified | place...
ATCCCTCCGGGGGGGTTGGTAAATGAGGATCAGCTTCGGTAGAGGCAAGTATGGCTCATTCCTGTTGGAAGCTATGAGGGGGGTGTGGCTTACCTGTCAATCAAATGTAGATGCCCTTGGGTGGGGGCTAATTATGCAAATTAGTCGAGAAGTAGTCAATAGGTGTAGGTGGGCGGGGCCAAGTGGGCTAGAACCCCCAACTTATTACTACTTATAATCAAAAGCTTACACTGGTCAGATAACAGTGATTATGCTGTGTTGCATTCCCGGATCGCGTCCATCTTTTCTTTCGTACAGTTTCAGAATTCGAGATAATAGTTTGCTATCAACATACCACAAATAAGTAAATATTATTACTTGAACAAGAAAAGCTTTAAACCGTCAACATAGGGTCATAGAATTTGTTTTTGGTGCCCAGTCACCCAGTGAACATATACTCTTAAATGAAAATAAAAATAAAATGCATTTAGTTTGCAATAGTTCCTTTTACCAAATAGTGAGTATCACATAAAATCACATTGTGCGTCGTGAAGACTTTGACTATAAATTTTATTCGGTTGTATAATTTCAATCTCTGTGCAGTTCAGTAGTTGCACACGGCATACAGATGGTGGTATTAAAGTTGTCTGATGCTCTCTTTTGTTGGAGCAGACATCCACGCAACAGCGAGATGTAGGTCATAAAACTGCCGGTGATGGCGCCACAGAACCAGTGCTGCTGGATGCTGTAATAAAGCTGACGTCGGCATTTATTCATTTCGTATAACCGACCGGCGCTATCGGCCCGGTTTGCGAGACCAATAGTTTCCGTCTCATAAATGGTTTCCGTACCGTCAATCGCATGGCAACCGCTGCACTGCGCACTGCAGGCAAAAGTCAAGCATCGTCGACGCTGCGAACTGTCGCCGAGCAGCTGACGTCGCTGCTGCTGCGCCAAAACCGCATCCAGCGGGTGACTACCGCGGCATACGCCATACATCTCGCACTGTACGAGAGCAGCGCGGCTGCAAGCACAACAGCAGCACAGCACGGATCTAGTTGGCTGTACGCGCAAGCACCTGCCGCCGCCTGCACTCGCACTCTTTAAGTCGTCACTAACAGATGCGACCCGAAACGTCCACTGGCGTACGAAGAGCGGTGATTTTAGTTTCTCGTGATAATGTAAACGCTGACTGCTGACAAAGCCAGCTTACGACAATGATGATCTCATCTTGTCTTACGCGGTTCGTCGTCGACGACGAGGTTGCGTGTTATATGTGCATTCAACGTCGACGTTTATTTTTCAACGGATAGCTTTGCACTGCACGACATTAATGACGTCGTTAGCTGTCGCTATAAACAACAGCGAAACAGGAAGAAGCCGGGAGGCACTTCAACAGTATACGCAACCCATCGAAACACGGAACGTCATACATAACGAGAAGCTACGTCGTGATTTTCAACTTTTTTTCGTTACGTCGTCTGGCGGTGACAATCTGAAGTTGCACTCGTAACCAGAAGTCAGGTAGTTAAGTTAAGGTCCGAAAAACAGCGAATTTATGCTGACAATTGTGGGAAATTAAATTTACATGTAGCGTAGCGCTAGGGAACAACGCCGGTTGATGACGTCGGCGTCGGTGGTGATCGTGAGTTGCATCTGCATCAGTTGGTGTTGTCAGTCGAGGCATCAAGTGACGCGTGTTCGCTGAGCGCCGCCAAGTCTTCTCTCTCGTCAATAGCTCGTCAACGCATCATTTCCGGTCTGGAGACGGAAGCCACGTGACCAAACAACCGGACTTTAATTACGGCCATCTTGCGCTGCATACAAATCCGACCGCGACATCTATTAATCACAATTTTTCCTTGCAGCAGTTGTCGCTATCGGAAACGGAAGCGCGACGTATATGACAGCGAAGTGTTAATTGGAGTGTTGTTTATCTAAGTCCACCGAAGTAGCACCGCCAATCGCTGTTCCCGTTTACTTCGACATGGCTTCCGTTGCGTCGTGGTTGCCGTTTGCTCGTGCGTCGGCGATCGGTTGGGTTCCGATCGCCAAGACGCGGCTGCCGTCAGCCGTCCACCTCACCGTGGGACCGACGCCGGCGTGTGGGGAGGCGGCGGCAGCAGGTGTCGGCGACGGTTCGGCATCGCCAGCCGACGAACGGATCTGGTTCAACGTGAGCGGACAGCGCTTTGAGACGTGGCCACAGACGCTGCAGAAATATCCTGACACACTACTCGGCTCCGATGAGAAAGAATATTTCTTCGATTCCGACGCCAACGAGGTAAACTTTCTACTTCTTTGTCTATATTTTTATAGTACGACTTGTCATGTAGAACGAGAAAATAAAAATCCATCGCAAGCCCAATATGCGTCTGCCGTGTGGGCCGCCACAGACAGACTGACGACAGACAGACAGAATTACAGACAAACGTCACAGGCTGATCGCTCTGTGTCTTCTGCCTACAGGCGCCCAAACGCATAAGATATACAACCATTCGTAAATTCGTACCGTAAATAATTATGCTATTCACGGTTGCCAATAATGAGCGGAGTAGATACACGGCGCAGCATCAGGCCCGTCCAGGGTTTGGCCTATGGGACTCATTTTTAAAAAGGTTTGATGACTCGAATTATTTGGTATAGAGTAACGTGTAACAGTTCTAAGTTATTTATGCCACTGAGCATTATTTTTTAGCAAGTAATTAGCATTTTCTAACGTTCATTTTTGGGAAAAAATTTCACAGCACTCGCCGCTGATGAAGCTTTGCCTAGTGAATGACAAATGCTACTAAGCGGGATACAGTATATAAAGTTTTATAAATAGTCCATAAATAGGTGCTTTTATTTTCCGCTAATTCCAACAGATATTAATTTGTAATACTGTTTTGTGCAACAGTATTCTTTGTATTAATTAAATAACTATAAATAATAAATTGTCTAAAAATTGCGTTGTTTTTGTTACTACAAAAGAGAGTTGACAGATGATGAGACAGTGGTTAACTACAGTGTCGGACTCACATCTGTAATGAAAGCATGTTTTCTAATACAAGCAACAAGTCATCAATATTCAATAGATACTAAAGACTTAATGTTGATAAAACCGGATAAGTACCGGGAGGATTACGTAGAATCTAGCGTGGAAATTGCGAAGTTATTTATTAGGATTTGAGAGAATTAGCCTATCTGTGATAATAATTATTACTTGTCTTTTCAATAAATATCATTTACTTTTATTAAGTACTTTTATTAAATATTAAAAAGTCATGCATCCGAACCCCAATCGTAGGTCAGAACGCTGACGTGCGAAATTTTGGGCAAAATTGACTCATATAGGCCTAAGCTCACTGCACACTGCTTTTGGGGGCTTCGCAATTCGCCCTTCATCTTTTACCAAAGACTCTGCCTCTGGACAGACATGCTGCCAAGGACATGACATTTACAAGCATAAAAGATAACTAATGATTATTTTCGCGGACAATCGACAAAATCCGGACACGTTGTACAGAAAAGGGCTTTTATTTGCCGTTTGCCCGTTTCTCGTTAAATGAAATTGTTGTGTTGTCGATGTCGACAGTACTTCTTCGATCGCGACCCGGAAGCGTTTCGCTACATTCTGGGCTACTACCGGACCAGCAGACTTCATTATCCGAGAGCCGAATGCGTCGCCGGATTCGACGAGGAGTTAGCGTTCTTCGGCATACTTCCGGACGCGATCGCTGACTGCTGTTACGAGGAGTATCTTGACAGAAGACGCGACAACCAAGAACGACTTGCCGACGACCAACAGGTCTGTGCAAATTTACGTATTAGTCAGTTGAACCGAATCTAAATGTATAAAGATTTCATGTGTCAGTCTGAATTTCTGTCAGCCCGACAAACTGCAAGCATCCAGCCTAAAGTGCAGGCGTGAAACACAGCTTCGACAATCTGTTGCACTCCGGCGAACTTAACGAGGGCATCCAAATGTAACCCGGCGAAGCACGGATTAGTAAATAAGTTGGCAAGTCGCTAGTGTGAAAGTTTATGTATAAGCGCAATATTAAAGTACTGTTACGGTTTGGCATAACGTGTACTTCCACGTGATGTTTGCGCATTTATCCATTTAAGCTGCATTGTTTATATCAGCTCGGTGTAAGCTAATCATATGTGCGTTTATTGCAAAATAATATTAAATCTAAGTAAAATTAAACGTTTGCGAATATACTATTGGTGACAAACGTCAAAGATCATGACGTAGGAAAGTCTTTACTAGCCTGGGGGTAATAAAAATGAGCCGGGACATAAAGGGCCGGTACGCGAAATAATTTTAGCAGCTTCATAAGAGTGAGTATGGAGCGACCTGAGCAGAGAGCCTGGCGCCAAGACGTGTTATACAATCTGGATAAGTTATCATGCAGAACCTGCGGAGACGAAATGAGACAGTGTATACTCTCCCCTGAGCCAAAAACCTGCCGTCTGGCTCTTACGTGTGCGAACAAAGCCCCAGCTTCTACGTAGCGACTTTACACAAAGTACAAAGAGCGTCAGCGAAGCTATGATCCAATTAGCCGGAGTCACATTGGATAACCGCCACACATACACATTATGAGCATTTGACATAATCGAATCATTGTACCTCCTTTCGGTTTCTGTTGTGCTTCGTGTTTTACTTCTGTAATTGATTGTTTTATGTAAAGCAGCTTCATGTTACTGCGGTAGCTATAGTAACAGAAGTATCGGCTTTTACGATGGACGAGTTGAGTTGCTCCACTTTTGTGCAGTAAATCTGCTGCAGCGTCCGCTGAGTGCAGTAGAATAAAATAGGTGGCCCTTCCTATAGACGGCAGAAGCAGTGCGCATTGCTCCTTGTTCGACCGTTACAAGTTCACATATAATTTTATGTAACATGTTGTTGGCGTGGGTAGTTTTTAACGGTGTAAGTTTGCGGGAAAGATCTGGACTGGTCCTGGCTTTTTTGAGTCGGATCAAGCCGTGTCAGCGTTTTCTGTCCCGGTCCGTTTTGGGCAAAACTGTGTGAAACTGACATGAAACTTATGAATTTTATGTTGTGAGCAAAGCTTTCATGGCAAGATAGCAACGTCTTCAGCCGTACTGGTTGGCGTTTTGTATTCGGTTCCGGTTTTTATCTAGATGTGCTGGGTTGCTTATTTTCCAGCTGAGTAAGCTGAGCAGTGTTTTACGCATCGCTGGCCAGTTTCTTTCGGGTCCGTGCCGTTTCTTGTACAGAACCGCATAAAGTGCAACACTTGAATTTCGTATCGTCAATATCGCCTCGGTGAAGCCTGGTTATAGGCCCTAGTTTTAGCTGTTTTCAAGCAGTAGCATTCAAGTGCGGCTGAATTTGGTGTCATGCGGTTTTGTGGATTTTTGGCATGCTGGCAATCTTTTGTGTTTGGGATCTTTTGGCGTTCTGTAGGCCATCTGGCAGGACAAATTAAATTTCCTGCTTCTGACATTATGTGGTGAAAAGACTTTCCAATACTTATACGATTTAATGTGCAAAATTGTATCAACACAAAACATATAAATACGCAAAAATGCTGCCAGTGTAAAATAAACAATATTACTTATTTAAATGTAACGGTATTTAAAAACGCAGATTTTTTGATAGACTGATAGCCTATATTTGAAACTGGGAGAGACAAACAGGTAAATGGATGGTAGCGGAAATGCTTAATGCATTCCCCATTAAGGGGCATAATAATAACGATGACAACTTGCTACGAACTGTGCAATAAAATTCCGACGGCGACGATCTAAATGATGAATTCGATCGTTGTGAGCAGGCTACGGACGAAGTGGCGTTGACGGCGGATGGTAAACGACGCAAAAAGGTTGAGCCTGAAGCGACGACGCGAGAGCAGTTGTGGAAAGCATTCGAGAACCCGCAGACGAGCACGACGGCACTCGTTTTTTACTACGTAACCGGGTTCTTCATCGCACTGTCTGTCACGACGAACGTCGTCGAGACGGTGCCATGCGGCGCCGCGTTGTCAGGGTACAACCAGTCGTGCGGCGAGCGCTACGGCGTCGAACTTTTTTGTCTTGATACGGCCTGCGTTATCATATTTACCGTCGAGTACCTGATGCGACTTTACGCGGCGCCTGCTAGGTGTCGCTACATCCGCTCCGTCATGAGCGTTATCGACATCGTCGCCATCTTGCCGTACTACATCGGACTCGGCATCAGCGACAACAAAGACCTCAGCGGCGCGTTCGTCACGCTGCGCGTCTTTCGCGTTTTCCGCATCTTCAAGTTTTCTCGCCACTCACAGGGTCTGCGAATACTCGGATACACGCTCATGTCATGTGCTAGTGAGCTCGGATTTCTGCTCTTCTCGCTCAGTATGGCCATCATCATCTTCGCGACCATCATGTTCTACGCCGAGAAGAGTGTGACAGGAACCAAGTTCACAAGCATTCCGGAAGCGTTCTGGTACACTATCGTCACCATGACAACGCTAGGGTACGTTCTGTTTTCTCGTGTTTTGCTCATAGGTTGTTGTGTACCATTCCTGAATTTTGCCATCATTCCCGAATCCTTAGTAACATTCAAACAAAACTCAAAACCGAACTCTTCAAACAATTGTGCTGAATTTAACCGAACTGTCCATGTTTGCGATTCGATGCAAACATCGACGTATGCGCGTCACAGCTCGACTTCTGCTACTAACTAAATGTGGACTACTGGACACTTTTCGTTTACTCTTATTCTATGCAATTTTTCTACCTGACGAGGCCTGTTTAAGACATGGGGAGTCACGAGCTGAACGAGTTGCCTGCAAAAAAACGTCATCAAAGACGCATCGATGTAAGCAGATCGTTTGGAAAACTATGATGTAATTTTTGTCATCAGTGGGTGGCAGTGGGAATCTATTATGTGGGCATTGGATTCAACACCCGGCAGAAATTTTTAAATTACACGGTCGCGGCGTGGCTTCATTTACTGGCATTATACGAAGTAAGTCCAGAATCTGCGAGGTTCTGAGACGCTCGGCAGTTGGATCAGCGGCTGTGTTGAGTGAGACATTACAGCGCCTATGGCTGTCTCTAGTGACCCTGCACTGATCTACAGACCAATTTATTCGCCTGCAGCCTATTTTTGGATCTCTGCTCGCTCGTCTTCTGTTTTCCAAACGATCTGCTTACATCGATGCGTCTTTGATGACGTTTTTGCAGGCAACTCGTTCAGCTCGTGACTCCCCATGTCCAAGACCCGTACTGTGGGTGGGTACCGTCTCTTCAAGAAGCCACCACGACCCCCCACTTTGAAACCCCTGGCTTCGCCTCTGTATTGCCTATAGAGTTTTCATATCGATATTTATATTTATCTAGCCTATAGCTAGCAAGTCTGCAGGTGTTGTCTTGTCGGCTGGCCGAGTAATATTTTAAGCCGGTGCCTTTAATGAACTGCTAACTATGTACAGCGGGTGAGACTCATTAGGAAGACAGCAGGCTGCCGGTGCTCGGGGTTCGCGTATTGATTTACTAGGAATAATTTAGCGATGGGAGGCTGTGGCGATAGATAAATCAGGCGAAGTAATTACAGCGCGGCACAGTCGCACAGCCGTGACGCAGATATTATCATGACGACCATTCCAACTACAGCCAGCTTTCACGTAGGAGTCCGACCGGCGCTTATACGTCCGTATGCATAATACAATTTGCGCCAGCATGAGCAATACAATGCAAAAACACAATACGAAACGCGACGTGCGTGTGCAAGCAGGCCCACTAATTGCATTCTGACTTGCATTGGAAAGACTGTAGTAGTCGGCTGGAATTGAACAAACTATTTTATTTGCTCTGCCGTCTCTTCTTGATGCCTAATGACGTCGATATTCGATACAACGCCTGTTCTCTCTGGACATCGATGCTTTTTCCGGAGCGCAAATGCAGCTGCGTTTGACCGACACTGCTGCAGCATTCGGATATACGAGTACGCAAAACATACTCTGTGGCCTTATCGCTTTGCGTGCATTATTATTCATGACCTATTTGATCTAGCTGCATGTACGTCGTTATATGTTGTCGGTAAATGGACGACGGTTGGCCTAGATGTAGGCCCTCGTTAAACTTGTGTAACTATAGGTGGCGATGCGGATGATGTATGTGAAAACTGTTCTTCGCTTGTCTCGCAGATATGCAGATACAGTGGGCGGACTCGGCTCGGACGTACATTAGTTTTTCATCTGCTCGCTGTGCGCGCAGTCTGATTGCATTACGAATGACAGTAGGCTACTGGACCTCTGTTGATGCAAGTCAGTGCTCGACAGCTGGCGCACAGTGCGACGGGACGCGACGCGTGTTACTTCCGCTATATTTCGTCTTGCAATTACTCAGTCGCAACGTGTTTGTTTGAACTGGCACCGAACAGTAGCAGTTCCGAGCAGTCAGCTACTTATGATTACATGCTTATACGTAATATGATGCATAATTGTGACTTAGAAGAAACAACGCGTTGCAGCGCGAAGTTTCTGCAAATTGTCGATCGTACAATATCACTTATATGATCAGGCACACATGGCACATGGGTGTTCATTACCTGCGCCAGCTATGCTGCGAGCAGGTATTGTTTTCGACGGCGTCTGTGCGTCTGTGTGTCTGTGCGTCTGTCTGTCTGCACAAAATCTCGAAAACTACTGATCAGAAATTGATGTAACTTGGTATGAATATGCCCCGTGGTAAACGCTAGAAGTGGTTCAAAGTTGGTGACATTTGATTTTGACCTTTGATCTTGAGCTATTTTGGTATTTTTTCATTTACCATACATATCTTATCGACCGTTAAAAGTTTCGAATGCCTTAACCTAGCAACTTCATTTTCGGTGTGAAGGTACATTTTCAGAATATTTAGGTCACTTTCGAGTTTCGAGGTTATGGGGTTAATATCAAGATCACAAAAGAGCGCAGGTATGTGCTCTCCTCGGACACAGTTAATTGTTTTTGAGGCGTAATTAAGCAAATTACGAAATTGTTTTAACAGGCTTATTTTAGTGTGTTTATCTAATTTTATTTCTTTTTTATTTTGCTTTTGTAAGCTTTTCCATTAAATTTTACTCAACTGACATAATTTCGATGCATTTTCTGACCTTAAATTAATCGATCATCACGTAGACGACGTTGCAATGTGGCAGAAGTTTTTATTACCACTGACATGTAGGACTTATGCGCGCGTCGTGCTATATACATATTACTTCTTTCGTCGCCGGCGCCTTGCGACGTGCCATAAACCATGACCGCCGTCGATTTCACGGCACGCCTCCTGTCTCCTTTCCGTCACGGCTGCGATATCTCGATCCCGCCGGACGACAGCTTCTATCACATCATGTGCTAATAACGACGGCTAATAGGACGCCAGTCGTCATCTGATGTGTGCGGACAGCAAGTGACCACGTGACATTGACCTTTGACCTTCCAGCGATACAAATTTTGAGTGTAGTGTACTTCTTTAGAGCAATCAGACACCATCAGTGCTATTAATTAACAAAGTGTGTAAATTCGAAAAGTGTTCATAATCAACAAACATAGCCTAATAAAACTTAAACACGAAATGTAAATGTGCGATAACTGATGAATGAAGGCAATATCATATTTTATCTGGATATTTTAGTTTGCGCAGCAATAATATATAATTCTATGTAGATAAAGTTATTACTATGCAATTCAAATTTTTCCCAAAGTGACGTAGCAGCAATATTTATGATTCGATTCCTGTGTTGCAAAATATCTCAGTATATTGTGTGACAAATATTACGGAAATCGGTCATTGTTTGTAAAAAGTGCAATAAAAAGGTGGACATATTTGAATCACAGCGTATATATTGCGTGCTATTCTGGTCAAGAGTGGATAGAAACAAGATAGTATCGTAACTAATGATGGGTTGATGTATTTTTATAGAAATGTACCAACCTCATATAGAAGACTCGGGCTTGGGCTTATGACGTTCACTGTCATCAGTCTCAAACGAAAGGCTCTTATCCAAGGCTGTTAGCATTGTATTTTATCGCCGCTTAGCTTGCCGAACAGCTGTGCTCTCTCTAGTTTTTCTCTTAAAATTAGTTTGGCTAGGAAAATATCTTATCGATATCGCAATATTTTGAGAATATTTATACTGTATCGATTTCGAAAATCTGACATAGACCCACCTCTACGAGATCGATTGTACTACTACTACTACTACTACTGGTTTAGCGCGACGTTGACAAACAGCGACGACTGGTTGTCATTGACAACTGTTTTGCATCGAGCGTGATCCTGCAAAATGAAGCAGATCTAAGCTAACGTTTAGACAAACGCCAGACTACTGTTGGACTTGCAGCCGCATTGGGTGGTGGTCAGTACCGCGGAATGCTGCGTGATCGGCCTATGAAAGTCCTATATATGAAATCTGGCGTCAGCACCGCCTCCCTGATAGTCGCCCAGTTTCCCCTGGCGTCGCGACTGCGTGGTCTGAATCGCCGTACGACACGCGACGCCGAGGGTTTCGTCGTTCAGGAAGAACCAGCATTCTGGTCTATAGACTGTGCTTGCGGGACGCTCTGCGTTAGTGTTTATGTGTGTGTGGTCGCGTCGCCGGCAAAAACGACATTATTCACGGAGCACCTGCACCTGCCGACTGTCATCAGGGACGACACGCTCGTTAGCGAACCAGAAGAGCCGACAGCAGCCTGCTGGATCGGACAGGCGCGCCATATTGATCTCGGCTTCACTTCACGTCCGTGCGCCGCCGCCGCCCCGACGACGACTCGACACATATTGCGTTTCGCGCCAAGACCTGACCACCTACGTCGCGTGGAGATGGCACGGCGCATCTCGTCGCTTGTGTAATTGCATTACTCTCGGCTGCTGACGGCATTTGCTTTCCATCACGTCACAAGCGAAAGCTGTGACCTTTGTGTCGAGAGTCGAAAATCAAGGACGGAGTCCAGCAAGGGTTTTTCTTACCTCAAAACGCCGGTACACGCTGAAAAGTTCAGTGTTAAATACGTAAAATTCACTCTTCAGCGTATGCCCCTACAAATCAATCAATCACTAATCATTTATATTTATTAACACAAATACAATACAGTAAATCAGTAGAGAGCAAAACAAGTGGGAGCTTGTGAGAAGATAATACTTTTTTGTCTGGTCATCTCTGAATTGTCCACGACGAAAGTGTGTCGGAAGTGAGTTCCAGACGTCTGGGGTTGCGACGTGATAACTTCGTCTCCCGGACTGAGTCTGACGAATTCAGATGTTGTCTGTCGGAGGGGAGGAGCAGCTATTTCTTGATGTATTTGACTTAATCGCCAGTAATTCTTAATGATGGTGTGGTGAATACTAATAGACGACTGTGCAAATTGTGATTGCTGCGTTTTCTAAACGTTGATCTCTTCAGTTTTACGGACGACATATATGCGGTTTACCACTGCGTCGTGATTTGCCGACTGTTCACTGCGCATGGATCATACTTTAAGGTTTCCCGCAGTAGCCGTATATCATACGCAGATCAGACATTCGTAAACTGGACGAGATAGGAGAAATTGCAGTCAGTACTGCACACAATGCCCCAGAGACTTGGCCGACAACCCTAATGCTGACTAACCATTGACAATTCTAGCGAAAACGAGGCTGGCCAGGCGTAAACTCACACGGGTATGTATGCAGTTACAGCTGGGGACGCTGATGGAAATTTGCTTTTCAGATTTTGCCATATTTCTATACTATCTGCAGTATACGCATCTGAACGTGTGCGACTCTGCTATGTGCGTGACTTAAGTGACTTCTATATCTGTGTTATCTATGTAAATATCTGCCTTTTTCTGTCTGTTTCTACTGTGATTTTGGTGAATAAAATGTTTGTATAACGTGGCGATAATTTTGGCCAGATGTGCGGAATGCCGAGGCTTCTAGTCGTGCAGGACATGCAAATAGCAGATGGCAAAAATATTTACATTAAGATGACATATTGTTTTGTATCTTTCTGTATCACACACAAAGCTTTATTCACCAAAGATGGTAATACAAATACAACAAAAAATAAATATATACATATAACATAACTACAATATC
>Ga0126335_1001954_pt1 | contig 12035 bp, 6 predicted proteins | sample OlaspJWI45metaG_FD_108409 | JGI IMG/M metagenome (GOLD analysis project Ga0126335, IMG submission 108409) | Marine gutless worms symbiont microbial communities from Oahu, Hawaii - Olavius sp. 1 OAHU.JWI-45 metaG | ecosystem: Host-associated > Annelida > Digestive system > Unclassified | place...
GGTTGCCTACAGTTAGCCTAGTTCATATTGTAACACAGTGGAGTGGTTCTGGTGGGACTGAAGCCTATCTCAGTGGCCAACTGGCTTCCTTCAGTGCTTTGACGCTGTCGGTTGGGTCATCTGCCTGTAAAAATCGTCCCCGAAATGACCTATAAAGTGTCGAGTGAGACGTTAAACCTCTGCTCACTCACTCACTCTTTCACTAAGGAGCGGTATATCAAGTGTATTGACTTTTACATTCTTTTACCTTTTAGCTACCCCTCCGACGACTAAAGTCTATTGCACCTTACCCTAAACTCTAACATAGTTTTTAACTCTAAGTCTACCCTACACTGTCAGTATGGTATGGCAGGTGTCCGGGAGTATTTTCCCTCCAAATGTCGCCCTCGGACGTGTTCCCTCCAGAGAAAGACGTTCTCGTAACCTTCCCCTTTCCGTTGTTGCATCAAACTCTAACCCTAATCCTAACCCTAACGGTGAATGAATGAAGGCTTAACGTCCCACTCAACACATTATAGGTCATTTCTGGAACGGTTTTACAGGTCAGATGACCCGACCAACCGTGTCAAAGCACTGACGGAAGCAAGGAAACTAACCCTAACAACTTTTCAGTTCTCTGGTATAGGAGTAGATGTTCAAGGGGCGTTTGCCCAAGAGGTCAAATGTCCCGGCAGAGGTAAATGTGAAGTCCGTAACACTACGGATATGCGATCACGCTGACTGGACTAGAGTCACTGGACGCCACGGAACGCCGTGCCGCCGCCGCGTGGGATCCGGCAATTCCAGCAACGATAGCTCGGGCGGGTGGCCGACGACTGTTGCGACTGTTGCAACTATCGATTTGCCGCGACGTTTGTCAGTCTGTTAAAATATATGCCGGTTCCTTTCCCTGCTCTGTGGTTCAGACGATGCGGTACGGCACTGCACTAGCACGCGCATTATTAACCAACACTTGGTTGGCGGCGTGTTGTAGTGGTTAGCGTCGTTGTTCTGATCAACGAAGTTAATCGACGTCGGGCCCGGTTAGTACTGGGATGGGTAACCCGTCTTAGGGCAAGGTCAACGCTGCCTTCCATCCCCCCGGAATCAGTAAAATGAGGACCAGCTTCGGCAGGAAAGGCAAAGGCATGGTTCACAGCGTTCGCGGATAAACGTATGGATGTGCAGGTAAAACTGTGAGATCCGTGATAATGCGTGCCATATGGTACCTCAACGCCTCTGGGGTGAGGTTGTCACGGAGACGCTGTATTAAATGCCCAGACGTTTAACTTTACCTTAACTAGAGCATCAACGAATATTTACAAATGTTGAAACCGCCAGTGAATGTCAAAATTAATAGACCTAATTTGCAATTTGTGATCTCGGTTTCGGCCTCGGTCTCACGAATTATTTGTCTCTGTCTCATGTGTGTTGGTGTTGAAGTCTCGAATAGATCATTTGCTCGCTGTTTAAATTAAACTAACAAGTCAAGCTCATTGACTCAGTGTGCATTCTATAAATAGAACCTAATTAAGCTGGTTAATCACCCGTGGGCATTGAACAAATATCTCAAAGCTTTTACGAGACAAATTCCACCGAGTCTCATATTATCCTGTCATTGCGATAAATCATTTTTGAAGATATAATAACAAACCGACTTAGGCGGCCTATTTTGTTGCAACAGTTCATTTAACTAGGCAGCGCTCGCTCGGTCTCGATCTCAGTGTTTCTGGTCTCTTATTAGGTACTCTGAAGTAAATTTCATGCTTTTCTGCTTAATTTATTAGTTCCACTGGATTACGTTCCAGTGCCTAATTTGCAATGGTGCATAGTAGTTCGCCTTTGAGTACCTATAATGTACCGGTTTTTATGGCTTTACCGCCTAGATAGGAGCAGGAGGCAGTATGTTTTAAGGTGTCGGTGAATCTGTTTGTCTTGTTGTCTCTACCAGTACGAACGTTCCAGTACCAATTCGACCCACTCCGAGAAGCGCATCAGCAGACGCCGATCGTCGTCATTCGACGTTTACATGACCTCAATGCACAGCCGATGTCACGCGCTAAAATTAATTACGCCTCCTCTCCTTGCCCGCGCGCGTCAACGGCGGGCCACTACCCGGGGCGAGGAACGATCGAGAGTCCGCAAGGAAAACCTAGTGTTGCTGTCGCTGCGCTGTCGTCGATACGACATGACATTGCCCAGGGGTGATCAGACCAGCCAGTCCGGCAGCCATCCACTCGCGGCCTCCAATAATCCAGCGTCAACCCAGTGAAGTCCGACCAGGAACCGACAACGTAAAATCATCACCGCAAGTCGATACGCAGCCGGCATCTGAGAATACGTATACGTGTGAGTAAGTGGGTTAACGTCTCACTCGGCACATTATGGGTCATACCGGGACGTTTTTTATAAACCATATTACCCGACCAACAGTGTCAAAGCACTGAAGATAGCCAGTTGGTCGTCGAGATCAAGCTTCGATACCACCAGGACCACTCCACCGTGTTGTCTCTCGTCTCTGAGGCATCTGAGAATACGACGAAGAAAAACAGTGAAATTTCGCAAAGTGGATCGGCGGAAAGTGGCGGAAACGGCTTGATGTGATTGAACAAGCACCTGCTGTGCTATACTGGTGGGGCTAGCGGCGCTATTCTCATGATTTTTTTTTTTGGGGGGGGGGGGTCCGTGAGATTGTGAACCCCGCAGGATAGTGAACAAATTTGCACAACTCGAAAACTTGGAAATGGCATACTGCAGCGTGTATAAGACTCATTCATCAAAGTCCTACATTATCCGTATTTCTTCGACATGTCGGACCCTCAAGGATTGTCTGAAAACTCTGAAATGAAGCCACTGCAGCCTCAGGCAACATAACCTAGTCCTGGCTCTGCTCTACCTAGAAGCGTGCGCAAGCTTAATAACTTTAGTAATGCTTTACTGTGCAAATCTAAAACATGTTTAATTATTAGTGTTTTGTAGTTGTACAAAATACCATAAGTGATTTTCTGTTGAAAAATCAGCGTATTTAGTAGAAAAAACACCGAAGTATTAAGTAAGTAAGCAGTGGGAATGGAATAGTCTGCCTTTCAAACTAACACAGTACCTTTAACAGTAAGCTTATATCACAGCAAAAAACTCTTCTTTGGAGAATAAATATCAATAATTTTTAATCACGTTGGTCGTCATAAAACAGAAACTCTGCAGTTATCTTGACCAGGAACACCGGCCTACTGGGCACATCAGGGACGAATAAATTCCGAGTTGCTTCTTTGACTATAAATTTCAATTACTGTATAATAAATAGCAATATAACATCGGTGCAATATTAGAGAGTAGTTAATGTTAAATCTTAGAAGCAAAAAACTGGAACAAGAAGACGTTTGCTGCCGCACAAAACGCTCGCAAACACAAAGTAGCCTACACTGTAAGCCAATATACTGGATCATTTTAAATAGTTTGCAACTCCTGTGTACGATGACACAAAATCGTTTCATATGTCAACAGGTTTCACTAATCCTATGTAAGGAGTATTAAATGTGTCGATATTTAAAACGCCAGTCTTATTCCAGAAAAAAACGAACATTTTAATATATGGAACTTTCGGTATGTCATCATATACAGGAGATACGAACGTCTAAAACGGCCAGGTTAAGGCCCACCCTGCAAAAATACATTTATTCGCAAAATAAAAAAGAGTATGCAAAGAAATAAACAGACAGGTAAGCACTGCACACATGGAAGATCGACAAATATTTACGGACACCGTCTAGACTACAACACTCAGCGCACAACATTAGTCGCATGCAACAAGTTCACGACGTCATGCAATCAAAGTGCGCGTCACACTTGCCAAGTACTAATAAAATCGTGAGTACAGCTACAAGGGGCATTCAAAAGTTCAGAATCTGCTATTACCATGATATACCGGAAGATATCTTTACCTTTCAATAATTACCATTTTTATCAATGCACGACAGTTTGATACGTTAAAATGTATCGGCTTTTCGATGCTAGTCTAACGGTATTGTAAATCGGTTCAAATTAAAACGTATAAAATTATATTAAGCCAACCGTTTAAAGCCGTTCCTAAGCCGCCGTCATTGCAAAGGCTTCCAATTCGGTTGATTCCATTTAAAGCTTTGATTTTCGCATTCAAGCTATTTCTTACGAGTTCGCGTGATTAGTTAAAAAATACTGGGCAAGCGAGAAAACGGTAAGAACAGAAAGCATTAGATTGTTATAGCTGCATCTGTAATTATTTACATAGACGTAGGAGGCTTGGGTTTCAGAAACGATCTCTAGGCAGGTTTTTGGCTGCAGGGACAAAAATACCATTAAAACTTTTGTTTTTAGCATTTTTACAGAAAAGCCTCGGAGTAGATTTTAGGCAAAACTTAATTTGTGTTCTGAGGTTGCAAAAATGACTGGTTAAGACTGTCACGTGACTGTGTCGCGCACCTGCGCGTGCTGTAGCGTCAGTTTTGCCGTTGAGCCGAGTGTGTGATTGTGTCAGTTTGCTATGCTTCCTTTTGTTTGTTGTTTTTGATTGTGCTTGTCATGAATGTAAATAATGTATGTATTGTAGACAGTAAATGAACGCTTCGTGTTTGCTGTAATAAAAAGAAAAATAGTTAGGACAGGTCCTAGGCCTGGGGCTACTGAAAAGTCGTCGTGTAACAAAGGCGGGCTTCCATACTCTACCTGGAAAGCTTACAAATCTCCCCAAACACCTTCAGCGATGATAATTATTGTAGGCCTATGTTCAATTTCGCCCCAGGTCTGAAAACTTTCCCGCGTCTATGTAGAGGCCTATACGGAACGAAAGCGCTACGAAAACGCAATGAAATGATGGGCAAAACACCGAAATAGACGAACAGAATGACTGGCAGACTGATAGAGAGACAGACAGACAGACAGTGCAGTTCGGAAAGTGAACGACAGAATGACACACAGTATGTTACAGCACAACTCGTCACTTGCTTTTACGCTTTTTGAGCCCAGGTTTCTTCTGGCGAAGTTCTGCAGATAAAAATTGGGGAACATAGCCCCAGATCGAGTCAACGAATTAACTTTTTTTCACAAAAACACGATCATTGCTATTTAGTCAACAGAAACATATAGATAGACATCGAGTGACAGTCTGTGTCGTAAGAAAGTGACACAAAACAGGACATAAAAAGTAAAGCAGTGCACTGTATAAATTACACTACAGCTACGCATAGCATAATACAACCGTAATTATTTAATTGTCTCCTTACTTACATACATACATACATACATAAGAACTTTTTAAAGTGGCCTAAGTAAAAACTTCAAGGACCATTAAAAAGAAAAATGTAGTCATGGAAATGATATAGAAAATAAAAAATGGCCTATTGAAGTAGACCTACATAATGTCTCAAAATATTCTAATCTTTAGTTTTCCAACAGGATGAAGAAGTACATATAAGTTATATCTGCCTGAGAGAAGCCTTTACAAGCTAACATTTATTAGGTTTCAAGTTCTCAAAAAATGAGTTTTGGTCCGGAGATTTCTCGAGACTCGATTCCCGTAGTCTTGCTTTTGTACTCAAAAGTTTCGGTATTAATCTCACTAGAAAAACCAAGTTTTGAGTCTAACTTTTATTAACGTCACCACAGAAAATCCTTTATTGCAGACTCTGCAATATTCCGACAGCGTATAGCCTATTGTGTTTAAAAAGGTCCAGCGAACAGAATGTGCACTTTACGAAAACATTGTAAGATTAACAGTGGTGCCGAATCTACAGTAGTAGCAGATGGGTCCATTATGTTTTTATTTACGACAAGTAGCTAATACTGGTTTGGGAGTAAACGTTCAAACGCTCAACTGATGTATACGTATGTTACTAATACTGAAAAACGCTATCATCTGCATCAACGCGATATTCACGTGTATCGTTTTACTGCTGAGGACAAAACAGTAGTAAAAGCAAAACGATTTCACAAACACGTGCGAACAAACATACGCGACATGCAGTCCGGTGCGTCCTGCTAAGCAAAGCGCCCAGCAAATCCCCTAAATATGCAAAATATTCCACCTCAATTTAACCGTCGTCAAAAACGCGGCTTTGTGTTTTCGAACCGGAGTATTTTTATCAGCAACTGAGAAATATGCATCAAATAAATTGCTGTATAGTACACAGCACGCACATAAGCCGAATCGGGCCTACAGATAAAATGCATAGAACTATGCAGATTTTCTGGTGCAATGCTCACGACGCTTTATAACGCAAGACGTGCCGGACTGCCATGTAATACTTACCGTCGAAGAAGGCAGGCATCGTTGTTTTCCCGGCCATCAGCAAGGGATGTGCCACATCTGCAAAAGTTTCCAAACTCGTAAAAACAACAGATTGTCTGATATACGCAACGAAAGCGAACCATATCCTGTGTCGTTGTGCGCGAACCTCACGGTCTTGGTCTCGAGGCTCCTCGAATGCAAGCACTGTTCCCATGCCTTACAACGGGCAAATTTCCCCCACTCCCTCTCCGCCTTGCCGAATGGGATCGTGACCCCCATTTAATACAACATACCTTGCGTCCCCAAGGATCTCCATCCTGAACAGAACCTCAGTCCGTTTAGCAGTTTATGCACAAGGTAGTCGCGTGATAGACAGACTGACAGACACACTACGCTACGGGATCATCGGTCGCAATAGGCCGCATTATGCATGTTGTGCATTCGATGCGGCATAAAACTTTACACTTCAGAAATTTATACCAAAAACTGCAAAAAATAATTTTATAATCTATCTACTTTGTCGCAAACGATGTATCCGATCTACATGCACGCCGTGTCTAAAACAAGACAAACCCTTAAGCTTACGACATTTTGGCATAACTTCGCCAAAAGCAAGCCGACCATGGCTAATTTTCGGCAGAGAACATCGTGAAACTATTGCCTACTAGTCATGCCTAGTAGCCTACAGTAAGTTTGGTACAGGTCGAGAACCACCTGCGTGATTGCAACTTGCTACAACGGCTTGTTTTGGCATTATTGTAGAGATCAGTTTTTTTGTGACACGGTATATAATGGAAACCAAAAAACGCGTAGGCCTACAGAGTACAAACGAAACAGATTTAAAACATCTGACTTAGATTTACGGTACAACATACACGTGTGTAAAATAAAGTTAATTTATTGACAAGAAGCTGCAGTTGAACTCACGTAGGCACTGCCTGTCGGCTGACTGCGTACACGGTCGAATCTCGTACGACGAACCGCTGCACTGCGTACATTCTGTAAAACAACGTCGAACTTCTTCGTTTATTTATATGGCACAGTTTGTAATACACTGTGTATAGTCTATTAGTTTGTGCGTAAGTTTTAGGTCGCATCCAATGCAAATCCTGTATGGATAAGTGTGTTGCCAGCGGTTTTGTTAGAGGTAGACCTTTTGGTTGTGTAGCTGTGATGTGGCGTAAGAATTGTCAACTGCGATTTGTCAGTATGAGTCCGATGTTGGTGGTAGAATCGTAATGATAAAGATCGATCATGGCGATCTTAAACTCGTTATATTTGGTGTTTATTTTCCCTGTAATTATCATACTAGTTTGTATGTGAATATGCATTATTCAGTTAATCAATTATATTGAATGTATGATGAACAAGCATGCAGGTTATTAAGGAGTAATTGTTGGAGATTTTAATTTCAAGTGTGATTTGGCTGACGTTGCTTATCGAGAATTTAGTAAACTCTGCACAGAATATGATCTGGTTGACTGTGAAAACTTGGACAGTAATAATACCGGTTATACTTATTGTCATGCTTCGCTTGGTAATTTTTCTCTGATTGATCATGTATTTGTGCCTATGAGTATTGTGCCTCAAGTCTGTGTGTGATGGCTCTAATTTATCAGATCATCTTACTGTTTACTTTGCGCTATCTTATTCTGCTGGTGCAAATGCTGATAGGAAGCAGTCTGATGTGCATAAGTTTTATCAATATCGTTGGGATAAAGGTGACATTGACAGTTATTATTACTGTACAGGTGCTATGCTTCAAAGGATTTGTAGGCACTGAAAGTGCGGTAGTGATGGCATGAACTGTACAATAGCTGACCAATGCGTTCATATTGAAACATATTAGGCCTATGCAGAAATTCTGCACTGTCTGAATGTTGCAGCAAACAAATATGTCCCATGTTTACCTAAGTATGCCTTATGACATTACTGGACTGCTGTGCTAGATGATTTGAAGCGTGACAGTTGTGATGCGTATAAGTTATAGCGTTCTGCCTGCAAACCACGCACGGGGGAACTTTTTGACCTGAAACGTAATACTCGCTGCAAATATAAGTTGGCAGTGGGCAGTGAAAGACTCAATTCGGGCCTTTGAAAGTCAATTTTCGGACGAGTTGTTGGATTACCTAGGTGGACCTCCTACAGGAGCTGTTAATTGATTGACCTGCCCTGCCCTCTGATGATGACGGACTGTCTGCATGTCAGTATAAATGTTCTCAAAGTTTATTAAGTGTCGAGGAAGTGAATAAATTAATCAGTTTGAACCTGAAGCTGGAAAAGGCTCTTGGCATCGATTACTGTCATCCGGCTGTTGTATTCCACTTGACTAACTTGTTCAATATGATGATTTGTCATGGTTATGTGCCTAGTCAGTTTGCGATTAGTGTTGTGGTTCTTACTGTGAAAAATAAAAATGGAAACATCAGTTTGCTAGCTAATTACAGGCCTATATCTCTTAGCCCTGTGGTTGCTAAGTTATTTGAAGCTTGTCTTAGGTATAAGTTCGATATGTATTTACAGAACAGTGATCTTCAATTTGGTTTTAAGAAACATTCTGGTTGTCATAATGCTGTATTTTTTGTTCAGCAGTTGGTGCAGATGTCAGAAAGGCTTTTGATAGAATAGAGTTAATAGACCATTCAATTTTGGTAAACAAATTAAAGGCTCGTAATGTACCATTTTGTTTTATTCATATCATTGTAAACTGGTATTGTAAACTCAAGTCTATAGTCAGATGGAATGGTGTAGTTGGCTATCAGTATGATGTGTTTTGTGGGTGGAGTTCTCTCTTCTATATTGTTTAAACTGTATGTTGACGATCTGTTAAATAAAATCGAAAATAGTCAATTAGGTTGTCAATTTCTTGGTATGAATATAGGACGCATAATGTATGCAGATGATATATTACTATTGTCTGCTTCTGTGGATGGCCTGCAACACCTGTTTGATGTATGTGGCGATTATGCTCAGAAACATCAGTTATTGTTCAATTGTGATAAGTCTGTCTGAAAGAAAGTTGGATGTAGCTATAAGTATAACATTACTAACATGGTGTTAAAGAACAATACAGAAAACTGGGTTGACTCTGTGAAATATCTCGGTATTACCTTCCGCGGTGGCGCAAGTTTAAGTGTTGATTATGCTGATATAAAACGCAAATTCTATGTGGCTTGTAACTCTGTGCTGGGGCGCTGTAAATATGCAGATGAATGTGTTAAACTTTCTCTGGTGATAAGTATGTGTTTACCTACGTTGACGTATTGCCTAGATGCTCTTGATCTACCTAGTCATATTGTCAAAGGTCTCGGTGTATGTTGGAACGATTGTTTTCGTAGAATTTTTAATTACAACAGATGGGAGTCTGCGCGTGATCTGCAGTACTGCTGTGTACTAAGACCAATGCTTAACATGTACAGTTTTTACAGAGACAGATATTTAAGTAGTAGTGTTTGCTTGTCGCAAGTTGTTTGACGTGTTAAGGTTTACCGTAACTTGCTTACTGTAGTATGCTACGGTAGTTTTACGGTTTAGTTCTATAGCTTTTCTTCTCCTTTTTGTGTTGTTTTTATGTTTCTGCCTTCGTGGTGAATAACGATGTATATAAGATGCGGACTACTGCGATCGGCGTTCCTGTGTCTGTCATTTTGTAAGACTGTAACGCTGCAAAACGAATAAACGGATCAAGGTCCAGTGAACGCATTACCATGGCGTTACGCTACGTAAAGTCCTTTCCAAGCCATATGGACCCACTTGGCGGCGCTGATCTCCGTTTTCGTAGCCCTTATACGTGACGGAAAATGTCGTTAAACCTATTACACGAACGAAGTTTATAATGCGAGACCACGGACACGGGGCTAATACATCGTGTGCAGGGGCGGATCCAGGGGAGCCCGGGCCCCCTATTTTTGGCAAAGTCAATTTTATTTTCTACATTGTATACAATGTCTGAAAAAATATTTTGGAAATTGAATTTGTATTTTATAGTGGCCGAAATCCGAGGAGTTTTTGGAAGTGTTGGGGGTGTATGCGTGTGTGTGTGAATCGAAATCGTGGCCGCTACTGTTTTTTGTTCTGCAAAGGCCCCATTTTGAATGATATCCGAGGCAGGCCATTCTTATCCCAAAAATATATGCCAGATTGCAAGAAATCGCATCTAATTTTTCAAAATTTTCTGGGGAAACCCCCCGCCGGCGCTCGCGCCTTTGGCACTCGGTTCGGGGCTTCGCCCCCTTACCGGACTCCCCTTTCCCAAATTCCTGGATCCGCCCCTGGTATGGTAGGCCTGTTAACTTCACAACCGATGCTGGTACTCATTTTTGTTACCGGAGGGAAGGAAGGCTGAGTCGACTTAGTTGGTTGGTTCCATACGGAAATGGTTTACCCGCCCGAAGACGGTCACACATCCACGTACTAACGGGGCCCGACGTCTGTTACTTCGTTGATTAGACCAACGTCGTTAACCGTTACGCTACGCCACCAATCGACGCTACGGCAGTGATCGAAATAACTAATGGGTTACCTGAACAGACTCGGTCTTTGTTGTTGGAACATGGGCTTGATTCGTACGTTCCAGGCGGACAACCGACACTGCAGCCTGTGCAACAGCACCACAAGACGCCATGGTGAGCTTACAGAAACTTCTATAGATTTAGGCTACCAAAAAGTCTTGGAAGGAATAGACAGAACAGGACAGCTATTTACACAGATAAAAACAGTCGCTCGCCTTCCATTCAAAGGCAGTATTAAGCAGTAGACCTTTTTGCTTTCTGCTTCGTTTTCTGATTTGAAGCACTGCTTGGCTGGTAACTTGTGATACACTAGTGGTCCTAGAAGTAGCCACGCTATTTAGGCCACTATAAAACTTATTATTGTATTACAGTATATAAAAACATACAAACATACAGCGACACGTTATGTGCAGAAATTGGGTGACTTCATCTTTCGCTAAAACCAAAGTTTTAAACTATAGTTTTAAACCGTAGCTTAATCTGAACGCGAAAATTCGGTTTTAAACCAATGCTCAGTTTGACTTTGGTTTAAAGCTGAGTTTTAAACTGGGTTTAAACCGAGTTTTAGACCGACTGCCATATTCATTAAAAATGCAGCCTATTCGCTTTGTATTTGTTTGTAAATAGTAGTTTTATACTGGTAAATAATCCAAGAACTGACAGATAAAAGAACGAAATGCCTGCTAAATTCGGTGTCCGGCGCTTAGCTGGAGCGCCTATCGCTATGGCATTAGTCCTACCAGCGTAAAGAAATACATTCGCCATATTTACGTCATCCGGTTTCAGCGTAAGTTAAGGTGGTTTCGATTTAGAACTAAAGTTAAAGACTAGAGTTTTTAGCGAAGATGCCTATCTATGCTAGTTAGGTTTAAGACCGATCTTCGGTTTAAAACTGTAGTTTAAACCTTTAGTTTTAGCGAAAGATAAAGTCCCCCTTTGTGATAAACCTGGGTGCTGTTAAAAGTTAGTTGCATTTTGGACTGTATGAATGAACATCATTCAATATGTGGTAGTGTTAAAATTGTTAATATAGTAATGCTGAAATGGTGAGTTTTCCTCTGTAAAAACGTACAAACATTGTCGCGTATAGGCTAACCAAACAGTCAAAAATTCCACAAGGCAAAAACTGTGACAGTTGAATGACCGACTTTTTCATATTATGACGATATCATAGGCAAATATTGAGGTAACACGGCATGGCTCGGTCAAGCTAATTTCTGGACAGCTGCTTTTCAAGACGGTATGAATTCGCGACCCGACTGCTGATGTTGGTGCGTCTACAA
>Ga0126335_1001955_pt1 | contig 12023 bp, 6 predicted proteins | sample OlaspJWI45metaG_FD_108409 | JGI IMG/M metagenome (GOLD analysis project Ga0126335, IMG submission 108409) | Marine gutless worms symbiont microbial communities from Oahu, Hawaii - Olavius sp. 1 OAHU.JWI-45 metaG | ecosystem: Host-associated > Annelida > Digestive system > Unclassified | place...
AGCAGTACCCTGAACTGGAAGTTGTAAGTCTGTCATGTACTGGCCCGCTCAGGTAGCTTCTGGCATTGGTTGCACTGTTCGATGAGCTGCTTCCTTGAGTTGGTGCCTCTCTGTCCGCCAGCTTTGCAAGAATAGGTAATAATTTATGCAGAATGTGAACAGAAGAGTCATTAAGTATGTAATGCATTACGTACACAGACATTAGAAGTAAGAACACCAGTTCAGCGAAAAAAGGAATACAGTGAAATAATTTGAACCTTCAAACATAAATTGTCTAAAATATGCCTTTCGTAATAACTGAATTGATACTAACTGAAGCAGTTGATCATTTGAGTTACAGTTAGTTATCGATGATTTCATTTTGATTACTATTAAGTTTAAGTTATGAATTTCTTTTGAGTTAAAGTTAAAGTTAACTATACCCAATCTTTTTAGTTACAGTTACTATTAAGTTACTGAAAATATCACTGGTCTGCACAGGCCAGGCGGCCCATAGGCCCGGTTCACATCGGCAGGGCCTGGGCCTGATATTCCACTTATTAAAACGAGGCCAGGCCAGGATGGGCTGAAATGAGACTGGGCCGGGCTAAAAGGCTTTGGCCCATGTGCTATCCAACACTGTGAAACCTCAGATAAAAGCCCCAACAGTAAAGATTTTTCTTGTTGTTCTCACTTCTTACATTACGGTGAATATTTGACTTGCTTCCTGTAGTGATGCTGTGAAATGAAATGCCTGATTATTTCAATGTTTATCATTCCAGGATGACTGAAACTGGCCATGGGCCGGGTTGGGCCATGATTATGCCGGGCTGAGTCGGGCTGAGAAAATTTAGGGTGAAAACGTGCCGGACAGAGCAGGGCAGAAATTACGGTGGGCCAGGCCAGGCCAGGTCAGGCCAATAAATTTAAGCCTGTGCAGACTTGTAGTCTAGACTGCTTTTTGGGATACAGTGCATTCTTGACCTAACTAGCTGTTAACTTGCAGCAACTGGGCTCATTGGGTGTTTTTATCTTTCACTAAAACTAAAGTTTTACATTATAGTTTTAAACCGAAGTTTGGTCTAAAACCTAATTAGCATAAAAAGTGAAGTGATGCTGAAGTTTGGTTTTACCGAAGTTCATCTGAACAATCCAGTTTTAAACCAAACTTGCAGAATGCATTTAGATAGGCATCTTCACTAAAACTCTTGTCTTTAACTTCATTTTTAAACCAAAATCACTTTAATTTTTGCTGAAACCAGATGACGTAAATATGGCAAATTGTTTTTGTTTGTGGCGGTGTTGCCATAGCAGCAGGCGCTCCAGCTAATCGCCGGACATTATGTATGTCTCTGTATGGAGACAGAGAAGTTCAGACATGTACAGTGAAAGATAGCCCTGAGCCTTTTGTCTTCTTACAAATGTGACAAGTTATGTATCATCATCCACTTGGGTTTAATTGCGCTTGAGCTTGCAATGGGTGCAGGCTGCAGGATAGCAGATGAAGATGGCTGTATTGTGTATGTGTCAAAGTCTGTTCAGCCATAGCCCACTTGTGCCGCACTGTCTAAGCTTGTCAGGTTGTGTGGATGGAGATACAATATTGTTAATATGGGTGTGTCTCAGAGAAACCTACTGTTGGAAGGGCCATAACAGTATTAAAGGTATTTCAAGTTCACCGATTTTGATACCAATCAAAAGCCTATGTGTGACTTCCCGTTTGTTAGGCTTTGCCTCGTACAAGCTTTTTTGTCTTGATGACTGTAGGTACGTCGTGGTATGCATCTGTGTTCCTCGTTGTAAATGCTGGTTTGGGAGCAGGATTGCTCAACTTTCCTGCTGCATACCATCAGTGCGGAGGCATTGTTGTTGCTGTGTCGATCCAAGCAGTGCGTTTTATGTCTGATTTTCTGTGCAGACTGATTATATTGCTTTTCTTGCAAACAGAGAAATATTTGTATTTGAAACTTTGATAAAATGCATATTTTAAACAGCAATTTTGCAAGTGTAAACTCTTGTTATCATACTGAGATGATACACCTTCAGTTACATGTAGCAAACCAGTGGCAGCTTATGGTTATAGTTTCTTGCTTGTTGCAGTGACATGAAACTTTGGGGCTGTACATCTGTTACATGTTACTATTTACACCACTGGTATGTGTTGCAGGACATCACAAATTATTATTAATTCAGTTGCACATTCATCTCAGCTATTAAAATCACACCAGACAACATGAGTAGAAAAATAACATTTGTAGTTTTACGGCTTCGTTGTCATTTGTTGGTCGGGGTCATCAGCAGTTCATTCATCAATGTGTAGCGCTACCATGTAGGGTTGCATGTTGTGACTAAAATCACATAAGCGTTGATATTTTTGTGCTACCATGTAGGGTTGCATGTTGTGACTAAAATCACATAAGCGTTGATATTTTTGTGCAGTGTGACACCTTAAAATATACAAAATCAATGAAGTGTTTTGTATTTTGTGTTTGCAGATTTTGGCTGTTTTCATATTTGCATCAATGATTGTTCTGATATACTGTGCCCAAGTACACAGCAGCGCCACCTATCAGGATGTGGTGTTTGCTTGTTGTGGTCAAGCAACACGCAACTTATGCTCACTTGCAGTTGCTGTGTATAGTTTTGGCACATGCATCACCTTCTTAATTATTATTGGAGACCAGTGGGACAAGTGTAAGAGTTGCAGTTTCATGATTTTTAAAGATAAATACATATAAAGCATAGTAATTAAGACAGTTGATTATTATGTGTGTTGTTATACAAATGTTGCTAAACAGATGTAGATTGCTGTAATATATTAGTAAATTTGTGAATGAATTACAAACACAATTATATTTATTGTCTGCTTGAATTTACAGCTCCTTCCGACAGCATAAACTGTGACTTCCTTCTGAACCTTAATACAATTTTGCAGTGCTTTTGTATTCCTGTTGTTGTCCTTTCTTGTACACTGATTCAGTGTTTTTAAGGTCTGCTTAGTGTGGCAGCCTAAAGGATCAACCACTGACACTTGACATAGCATACATGGTCAGCCAGCACTGGGGTGATTAAAATCCATTGTACACTGAAGAAGAAGTTAAGTATAGATTAGTTTGTAGATTTATAACAAGCATCAAGGGAGTACTTTCTTTTTCTGTAAGCATTGTTATCAGGTTTAAATTCTTTAAAATGTAGCTGCTTTGTGTGTTTTCTGCTGTATTGACATGAGGTAGTTTTGTCACTGGTTTATGGTTTAACATTCTGTGACAAGTGGTACATGACACGTTATTTTACCATCTCAATGTCTGCATTCATCATTGTTCTGCCATTGTGTTTTCCTCGCCGCATTGACTTTCTCAAATATGCCAGGTATGACTCCTTGCCATTGCATTAGTAACAAAACTGCACTACAAGCTTCTTAGTGACAGTTGTTATAGTGGATAATACAGTGACCTGCTCCTTAGTCCATGGTTAAGTCCAGTTCAAAGACATATTGGACCACACATCAATGCCAGTTTTCCAGTTATGCCAGTTTCCTTTAAGTCTTTTCTTGTGGTGTCAGTCCGATTCTTTCTTGTTTTATGGTATTTGTCTCGCAATGCAAGACTTGCTTCTGCTATCTGCTATCGTCCATCTGCAAGATGTGCCCAGTCTTTTTTCCTTGATGGTGAGTTCCAGTTTCTGCAGTGATGTCTGCGCTCTGACTGAGCATCAATCTGCATACTGTGAAATTTGGTGCAATAGCTTAGGCCAACAGTCAGGTTGTGCTTAGGTTTGCAGATAAATGTAAAAATGTTAAATGTATGCATTGCTGTGTTCTGAGAGAGTTGTTGTTGTGATGTCATATGCCCAGTTGCATACAGAACAACAAAAATGGCAGTTGATATGAGTGCAGTTGTGTACTGTGTCAAATTGCAGTATTATTGTGGTTTTGTGCTGTGTGTAAACAGTGGCGTTGGCACCTTTGCAGTACTGTACTGTGTTGTCCTTGTCACTGTCAAATATTTTGTGAATGAGGAGGATACAAAGCCCGGTCCAGTTCGGCACAAGTAAGTGTGTGTTGTTTTTCATGGTTATTGATTGATGCAACAGACTGGTTGCTTTCTGCAAAGTCGGATGATATTTTGATCTTCTCTTATACATGACAATGACAATTGTTGTTTAGCATTTTATTTAAAACTGTACTATATTAATTTTTAATTTTTGGCCAAATAGAATACTTGTGTTTGGCTTTTCACTAACCAAATTTACAATTAAATTCAAATAATGATAACCATTTTAAAACTGAAATCCAAAGTTCATAAACTACTGTTAACAATAACTACATTGTTGTATTCAAGGACTTTGAAAACAAACTTCAATTCTGTTAAGAATTGACATAAATAACATAAAACAAAGGCTGTGTAAACCGAGAAAGAATCGGACTGACACCACAAGAAAAGACTTAAAGGAAACTGGCATAACAGGAAAACTGGCATTGATGTGTGGTCCAATATGTCTTTGAACTGGGCTTAACCATGGACTAAGGAGCAGGTCACTGTATTATCCACTATAACAACCGTCACTAAGAAGCTTGTAGTGCAGTTTGTTACTAATGAATTGACATAAGAAAATGTGTGATTAGTAATCGATTTTGTCTTTTTAAAGGCTATTTGCGTGTAAGATAATGTTGTGTTCCACCATTTTATAGTGTTCCTTAATTTTCGGCATATATAGCAGTACTTTTTTCCCTTGTTAATGAGTAAATTAGTAAGTGACTAGCAGATGTTTTTTGCTACTTTTGTTGAAAGAAAACCACGTATTGTTACTTCTTCTTTTCGTGTTTATTGCAAATATTGAATTCATGAATATTGTCTATTTTTAGTGACAAATTGTGATGTAAATGATGCTGTGTAATAATGGAATATATATTTAGTAAGTCTGTAAAATGCGTAAATGGATAGTGCATTATTGCATATTTTAGACCAGAAGTTTGGACGGACATTTTTACCATCTTACCAGTTCTTTGCTTTGGTTATCATGTATGTTTAGTTGAAGCTTTTACATTAACTTTTCAATAATAACCATTTCAGGCCAGAAACGTGGATGGATGTTTTTACTGTTGTGCCAGTAATATGCTTTGGCTATCAGGTGCATTCATTTCTAACAGTTTTTTTATAACAGATTTCATTAACTTAATAATTGATATTTGCTGTTGCTGTTGCCATTATTCATGCCATTGACTGTGCTTTTTACCCTGTTGTGCTACTGTTATTATCTGGCTGTCAAGTTCTTCATTCAGCTGATTTGCAGACTGAGTAGCTTAACACATTGCCTTGTTGAACAATGTGAGTTTACTTTATGCAGTATTAGTGAGCAAGTATGTAAGTAAGTAAAATATACAACTTTGAGCTGTAAGCAACAAAGCAACACAAGTTGCCTCAAAAGTGCTTCACATCAAATGTAATTTTGAATAGGTGAGATTTTGAATGTTTATTAAAGCTATTGATGATAATCCTCAGAGCAGCTACCGATAGTAATCTTGGCTTTCATCATTTCACAACTGATTCAGGTAGTTGTATTGCTGTCATATAGTATCTGCATTTTTATTTTTAATGATTTTGCAACAAAATTTCATTACTGATAGCTCTTGATGTGGTTTCATATTGGCATTTTTCTATAGATTTACTATTTCATTTTGTTGTATTTATCTGCAATTGCAATTGATTTTTTAGTCATTATTATAGATGTGTAATAAAAAATTACAATAAAATCATTTATATCACCTAGAGTCATGTTTTTTTAGAACATTTGAATCCATAATGGTGCACTGTATGTTGCTACTGCAGTGTCATATAAGTTTGGTGCCAATATTTGCGTGCACTCGAGATCGCCGTTTGAAGAACTTCACCAAGACAATTGTGATATCGCTGGTCCTATGCATTCTGAGCTACACTGTAACTGCGTCGTTTGGCTATCTTACATTTGGTTCACACATCAGAGCTGACGTCTTGTCTTCATACCATCCAACACCAGATGTTCTACTTGCTGTCATTATTATTGCCGTCAAAATGTACACCACCTACCCAATACTGCTGTATGTCGGCAGGTAACAGCATCGTGTGTGTATCTGTTCTGACCTGTGATGATTGTCATTGCCGTTGTCATATTTTTGGCACATTTTGCATATTTTGACTTATTCATTGCAAGTGCAAGTGTCCATGCTGCCCATATACCAGTCTTTGTGGCCCTCTGGCCAAAATCTGGGCATATGGATTTGTTATTCCCCTAATGATTTTCATACTGTGTTGGTGAATGAGCAATCAGCTATAGTTGGCATAAGTAGTGTTTGAAGTCTTAATATGTTGTGTGCTTAACTCAATTCAGAAGTAGTATTAAAATAACAACGCGAGGCCAAAGTGATTTGGCAAAGGCTGCACCAATGACCCCACATGACAGACAGACTGATGGTCAGACTGACAGAGTTAGGGACAGACACCGCGATCATTGCTAACAATAGTCTGCATCTCAGGCATTCGATGCAGCCTAATAAAAATTTTCAAGAGAATCTTTATGATGCTGCCATTATGCGAAGTCATTCTGAAAGTTCACCAACTTAATTTGATGAAAGCACAAAGAGCCACCTGGCTGTCGACTGTCGGACAGAGCCAGATGTGCTGCTGCTAAGTATCTCGATGTTTGTCACACTGAGGTATGTCTTTAAGTTATTGCCAAAGTGTGAGTGAAGTGTGCATTTCCGGACAACCTAACATGGCATGGGAACGTGTCTGTTTCAAGGCGTTGGACAGAAAAATGAATATAGTGGGCTAAACAATGTGCTAGTCACTAGTGACTGAATAAAATAAATCAGTGTGACAGTCTGTAACATCGGTATCACACCAACCCACCTTAGACACGTGTCAGCTTCGCAGTTGTAAATGTAGGCTCACTCCATTAATGTTGAGGATGATTGTGTTGCTGTGATGAAGCAAGCATACTTTATGTTTGGTTGATCTTGTGTTGTTTGTGTACAGAGTGGCCATTGACAGCTTATTGGTGGAGATAGGCAGGCAGCCAGTGGCAGTAGCCAATGAGGATGAGGTCATACAGCCAAAGGCAGCTAATACAGTGGATGAGATCAGTAGACAGCCTGCAGCAGCCAATGTAGATATTATGGAACGTCGCCGACGTATCATAACGACACTCGTTTGGTTCATTGTTACACTGTTGATTGCGCTGTTCATTCCAGACATCGGAGTTGTAATCTCACTGCTTGGCGGTCTTGCTGCAGTCTTCATCTTTGTGTTTCCAGGTCTTTAGTGTTTCAATCATTCTATTAGTCACAGAGCTACACAGTAGATTTTGTGGATGAGTATAATTTGTTTTAAATGACAGTGTCTATTAGTTTCATTTGTGATATTTTGTCTACAGTAATTTGTAAATTATAAGCAGACAAGTTATTAAAGACGCTCTTTGTCACCAAAATGAGTTATTGCCATTTATTGGAGGCATCAAGATGAGCTTCTAGCCAAAATTGCTTACATACTCATGCGTTTTCTTTACCTTAGGCCTTAGTCCTTCCACATGCTGTTAGCACATTGGGCGACAGTTTCTCCACAATGACCAGTCGTCTGTGCTCTCTCTGTAGTCGTCCCATGTCACCTCGATGTTCTGCAGGTTTTCTGACAGTGTGTCACTCTAAGACTTCCTTGGTCTTACACTTTTTCTCTTCCCGTTTTCTGGAAACCACGTGATACTCCTGAAAAGTTTATTTAAATACACATATGAGCCATTGAATCAACATTTGCCATACTGCAGTATGGGTTCGAACACCATTCCTCTTTCATAGAATATTTTTGATGTGTTGCCTACTGGCTTTGTTAGAAACACTGCAGGAACACCTTGAGAGTACTAGTCTTGCTTGTTTTATGAAACTCTTGTTGGCAGTCCAGTTTTAGCAACATCATTGCATGCTCACATTTTGACACAATTATTGGCAGCTGTGGCTAGGACTACTGATCTACTTGCTGCATTAGCGAAGGGGAGGGGAGGGGAGGAGGGAGGACAGGGAAGAGATGGGAGGGATTGGAACAGCATTCTGTCTCAAAATGAGAAGTATAAGGCATCTTGGTTATATCATATTTGTGCCAATTCTCCAAAATCTGTGGCTGTAGTGTCTGTGTGTTGTGTTCGCTGAATATAGGCATTTGTCTGCTGACGTTGTTACATGGTCGCTTCGAGTCATCGATAAGCAGCACTCGCTATTTCATCTATCTCTTTGTATCCTGCACGTGCATTGTTCTTGGAACCTTCATCTTCGGTCTCACAACAACACAATCTCTAATGAAGGACATTGGATTCACACCAAGTGCTCCGCCAATCATTCATGACCTTTCGTCTCATTGTTTAGGAACAGCTTGAGGAGTGGTCAAAATATTAGGCCTGTACATGCTGTACTGCTAACTGATTTTATAGTGGAACAACACTTGCCGTTCTGCTGAAAAGTAGATTATGTAACTTTGAGACTTAATCGTGGCATCTGTCTCACCAGTTAGATGTAATTTGCTGTATCCTAGGGTGCACAAACCTGCATGCTGCCACTGTTGATGCCGCTGTCTAGAAATATCAACTTAAGAGGGCTAATAAATAGTTGTACATGTGTATGTTGAAAATTTTCGTGCTGATATTTTGAGTATGATACGATCTGAATATATCTCCAATATTGACACTTCAGCTGAATGTTTCGTTAAGTTTGTGTGCTTTTTCTTTTATGTGGCCATATTTTGTCTTGCTGCAAACGGATTGCGACAATCCTTTTTTTACATTTTAGGCTGCAGCAAATGCATGAGATGCAGACTATTGTTACCTATGTGCGCGGTGTCTGTCTGTCAGTCTGTCCGTCCATCAGTCTGTCTGTCACACAGCTCAACTTGGCTTCACTGTGCGGGGTTATTTGGTGCAGCCTTTGCCAAATCACTTTGGCCTCTTGTTGTATTTTAGATAGTATGTTGATTAACATGCTTCCAATTTCAGCTCAGCTGGATAGCTGGACTAATAACTAACTAATTAATAATGTGTTTCAACTTGCAGTTTTTATTAGCTTTTTTATTAGCAGACGAGTTTTTAAAGACTTTGAATATAACTGGCCAAAAGCTGTGTGTGTGTGTATGTGTGTGTCAACCAGAGTGACACAAATCATAGATGACAAGACTCGCAATCTTGCATACACAGCACTAACTAAAATTCAGGGAAATCTAATGTACTTTCCAAGTTTAGTTCATGATAGATTTCTTATAATGGCTACGTAAAGGTTTTATTAGTACTTTGCTTTATTGACATTCACCACTCACCAGATTGCGTCACTGGCCAGCTGAGCTTCATGGCCTATCAGCTGCTTGGTTTATGACACGTTACAGAATGTTTGACTTATGGTGTAGTTAAATATCGTGGTATCTTGTTGTTTTTTGTTTCAGCATTTTGCATTGATGACTATTAAAGCATAACGTACGTTCATGGCTTATCTGTGTATAGGCCCCATAACTTATATTTTTCATATAATTGTTTTAGTTTTGGCTGTTATATGGCATAATATTCTCGTTATGATGAAATGTTCAATTGACTATTATGCACATTTGTAATGTAAAACTGATTTTTAGAAAGATTGTGTTGAGTTAAGCGGCATGAAGAGATTGGGCCAAAAAAGTGAGAGCTCCTCTTTTTTAGTGCTAACTTTGTTAAGTCTTAACCGAGGGGTTTTCGCTTTTTTGGCCCACGTTTGTGCCAATTTTCATTTCATTAATAATGTATAAATATCAGATGCGTGATGCATGATGAGTTTACCTGAAGTTGAGAACCGGTGGTTGTAGAGCAAACAGCAAAGCCAGTGCCACACAGGCTGTTTATTGGACGATGCTTGCAAGAATCGTGTCACCACAGTGGCTGGCAAAAGAATTGGGAATAAAAGGTGATGCATAATACTAGTAAGCGATTATGGACTTTTAAGAAGGTGGTCGACTGTCGATGAATGATTACAGATAGGGAATATTGCGTGAGATATGCAAGGGGTTTGATAGGAGTTCTTTTATCTTAAGTAAATCAGCTGATTTGATCAGCTAATTTACTTAAAATAAAAGATTCAGCTGGTTGGCAAGAAGTTTCAAACTACAGTGTGTCCCAAAAAACTTCCCGCATGTAACTGGCTATAACTCTGCCAGTTGTTAACCGGTCTTCAAATTTTTTCCACTGCTGGAAAGCCTATGAAAATTGCTACAAAAGGCATGAAATATTTTCAAACACACCTTACGTGTCTGGCTGCACAGCCTTGGAAAGTTAAAAATCCAAATTTGTTAACTCACAAAAGAGTTATAATAATAATAATAATAATAAAGCTTACATAGGGCCATAAGGTCCTGACTCGTGACTTCAGGGGCGCTGGGGTCAGTCAGTCAGCTGTGTGTGCTAGTTAAACGCTAAACAGAAAAAGTATGTCTTTAGTCTACATTTAAACACTGGCAGTGAGTCGCAGTTGGTGGTCGATTTCGGTAGCGAGTTCCAGACAGTCGGGGTTCTGGTGAAAGGCTTGATAATGTACGTGCAGGCTGGCGCAACGTGAGATGCCGACTGAGGTACGTTGGTGTCGCGGTTGTGCGGACCTTGTACGTCATCACAGCCAACTTGTAGTCGATTTGGTAACGAACGGGCAGGTAGTGAAGTTGGCGTAGTAATGGCCATACATGTGATCGTCTTGGTGCTTGCAGAATTATCCTGGTTGTATTGTTCTGCACACGCTGTAACTTTCTGATACTGCTAGATGGAGCGCCGTGCAGCAGTGAGTTACAGTAGTCCAGGCGAGTCAGTATCAGCCTGCACGCCAGTGTCGTTGCAAGTTCGGTCGTCAGTAGATGGCATATATGACGGATGGCTTGTGCGTGGTAGTTGCATGATCGAGCTACCGCCATAACTTGCTTTTCGAACGTCAGACGCCTGTCTAGAAAGACACCAAGTACTTTCATCTAATCAGGGCTACGCCAACGACTGATATTGGCGTCACGGCTGAGCTGACAATGTGGAGCTGATTGGCGTTGCTGATCATCAGTGCCTTCGACTTGTCCGGGTTGAGGCTGAACTGAGGTTAAACTAAAACAACTTAAAGATTGTACCATGTGTGATGAAAGTGAAACATTACATGTCATATGACTAAATGGATATTGATACTGTCACCACAGTTGCTCTAGTGTGCATAATTTGCCTTCATGCTTGATCAAAAATGATCTCGCCGCTCGTCAACTGCATTGTAACTGATGCTGTTGTCATTGCCAAAGTCAAATGCTGAACAAGCGTTGCTTCAGTTCGTTGATGTTGTGGAGCCGAGAGTGGTACACTCGCTGCTGAACGACGCCCCATATCTTTTAGTGGAACATACTAAGGTCTGAGCTGTTCGGTGCCTACAGATCTGGTCAAATGAAAGAGGTGCTGCCTGCATGAGATGTCATACAGTGACGCATGCCCGGTGTGCAAGGCGCTGAGAGCATTTGGGGGTGTTGTCATACAACAGTCTGCTGTTTCAAAGAATATTTAATAGCAACAAGTAGGGAATGCAATCCCGGGATTCGGGATTGTCGAATTCCCAATCCCGGGATCCCGTCGGGATTGGCGTAGTATAGTTAAGACTACTAATATTGCCAAATGGTTTACGGTATTCCGGTCGCTATTTTTGAACTACAAGTGTGTACGATCGTGCTATGGATTTAGTGCTGATGTGTTATAGGGGCCTAAACCGTACCGTAATATACTACTGCAACTACTACTCAGCTAGTGCAGATATGGCGTCGACCGTGCGAGGGCAAATCGACCTCTGACATTTCAAAGTCACGCAAGGTCAAAGGTCACCTCGTTAATCGACAGATTAAAATACACATGTGACGTCACGAGGGATCCAAGTTCCAACAGGCAGTTGTATCAGTGTATCAATGTAACGACTGTAATGGACGTTTCACAACTCTACAGAGCCTACGTGACAACATGTGGTCACGTAGGCTCTGTAGAGTTGTGAAACGTAAAAGTTG
>Ga0126335_1001956_pt1 | contig 12021 bp, 11 predicted proteins | sample OlaspJWI45metaG_FD_108409 | JGI IMG/M metagenome (GOLD analysis project Ga0126335, IMG submission 108409) | Marine gutless worms symbiont microbial communities from Oahu, Hawaii - Olavius sp. 1 OAHU.JWI-45 metaG | ecosystem: Host-associated > Annelida > Digestive system > Unclassified | place...
GTGATGTGTGACAACAAGATGACAGCATCAACTGCCCAGGTCTCCACCGCTCGTCGATGGGACCCCGATCAACCCAGTTCAGTTCAGTGTGTATCTTCATTGACGCAGACCTTCTGGTGAGAGCGCTTGCACAGAGGACGGTCTCCTGATGCTTTGCGGTTCTCAGGCAGCTGCGTTCTCTTTGACACTCTGTGTCAATGACTACGAAGGAAATGCCGTTTGGTCGGTCTTCCAGCCTACCTTCATCACCGACTGAAATCGGTGATGAACGCGGCAGCACAGATCTCTTATGCACTCGTCACCCTCCATTGGCTTCGAGCCCAGGAGAGGGTATTGTTCAAGATGGCCGTGTTCATGTACAAGACCTCCAATAGTTGACATTGTGAACAGTTGTCTGTAGAGAGTCTGTCACTGTTGTGTAGTTGCTGCAGTCAGTGACGGTGGACCACCCACATCACAGTCTCGGCGTCGTGCTGTCACTGGCCAATGCTAATATCGATGCAGTAATTGTCAAAGTGAAGACAAGAAGATCGGAGTCATCACGACTGTCACGCAACGCACATGATGATGCTAATGCTGAGGAGGTATAGACATTTGGTGTTGTGTTTTCGTTATATACTTTGCAGCTGGTGGTGTAGTGGTTGGTCACTGCACTGCTATATGCATTGGACCCGGGTTCAGTCCAGGGCCACGACAAATTTTTATTCGTGGAAAATTTAGCCCCAGGTGCTCCCAGCTGACTCAGCTGTGATGAGTTGACCTATTTTATTTGGTCAAAGGTTAGGTGGCGAGGGAGAGGCAAGATTGCTAATGATTCCTGCCCCAGTGGGTGTTGACCTTATAGGACTACCTTTACCTTGTACTGTGCAGCTGAGAGGAACTGATGTAATTGCTGTTGAATGATACGTTAGTTCCTGACTGCGTAATGTGTACTGTATTGAGCTCAATTTCGACTCCCAGACACATTCATTTAGTTAGCTTTTATAACACTCGGCCACGTTTGACATATTTGGATCCAAAACTGGCTTAAACAAGTGAAACTTGACTGGTATGGTAGTTCATTGTGTCGACACTGTGTCCCCCCAAAAATGCACCATTTTGTTTTCGCAATAACTTTGCCAAAACTTTTGACATTGAGATAAATTTTAGAACGCATATACCTCAATGAATTTTGAACAAAGCGACGTGAATTCATGAATTTCTCTCGTAGGGTGTCTGTGCAGTGCCTTATCAAACGTGGAATACAAAAACTTGTAAACAACGTCCGCTAAACATCATGTTCAGGTAAGCAATGAAATCGTCATTATTGCGAGTTTTTTACATGCATATGAAACACCAAAATGTAAAAAAAACATAAACCAGCGACTGCAAAATATTAGGCTACAGCAGATGTTGCAAGTGCCTGCCTCTGGCCCGAACACGTGCCCTCAGCCTAGCATGCCACTCGTCAATCGCATCGTCTATGATTGTCTGCTGTGCCACTCCCAGGTTTTCGACCAGTGCTGCCAGATTCACGCAGCTTCTTCAGGAAAGAATTTCAAGTTCTTAGTTTCCAACTGTTTGCAGGAAATACTTTAACTTCTGGCACTTATAGTACTGAAATTTTTTGATCAAAATTTTCTCTTCATTATTTAAAACCATAGTTGTTCGTCTGCTAACAAGGAAACAAAAACAAATCTGAAGCTGGTACTCGGTTTTCTGATTTACAAAGAATGTAAAATATGCGTGTGTTAGAAATTTATTCGGGTATACGCGTGCCACAAATTATTGCAAAAGAACTTGGTTTAACAAAGTTATCGCAAAAACAAAATTGTGCAATTTTGGGGACACGTTATTTAAGGTTAGTCCGTGCATTTGATCCTTAATCCTAGGTTCATAAGACACTTTAGGCCACACGTCGATGCCAGTCTCCTCTGACAACAAAGTGCTTTAATGCTTGCTCTCATGACATGACAGTTTTCTTTAAGTCTTGTCTTATGGCATCAATCCAATTCTTTCTCAGTATTCATTTTATGCCATTTATGTCCCAATGCATGACTTGCTTTGGGAGTCTGCCATCGTCCGTCTGCAAGATGCATTTGACGGGTGTGTTCTGATCACTTGCTCCAGGCAATCACTGTGTAGTATACATTTATTAATTTGTATTTTGAAATGGAGATGTGCTTTTGGTGCAAAGGACCGAGTTTCTGCAGCGAAGAGTTTGGTTGCGAAGTTGGGAGCATCACGTTGTCGTGGAATTATTGAAGAAACGAACAGACTGTGTGAGGCCTATGTCGAGCTTGCTAACCACAATGTTGACAGGTTCAAAGGAAAGAATGGCGGTAAGCTGCTGAGAACACAGAATATTGAGTTTAAAAACTTGCGTGCAGTTATAAGCTTTCATTACAATAAACTCAGTGCTTCTCTAATATAATAATTCTGATCGTGTGTATGTCTGTTTGTCTGTCCGCTTATAACTTGGGAACGGATAGTGCCATTGTCTCCAGATTTTCAGGGCGCCCCAGGGATAGTTTAAGGTGCAAAAAAGTTGGGGCAAAAGTAAGGGTACGGAGCCAGAAAAATGGCATTTTTCGTATCTCACGACACCCAGTGGCTAGGCGCCAGGTGATGGGTCCAGGCCCACCACTGTGGCGGCGGCGCTGCAGGCCTGGGCCTGACAGCCTGACAGTATGTGCTGCAGTGTAGAATGCGGGCGAGAGATGGGGCGGGGCATATAGGGTCAAATTAGGCACCGGGCACTGGACACGCGGGCATATAGGCGCAAACCTGAGCTGGGAATCCTGAGCCTGGAATGCGTTGGTGCTAACGTACCGACAATCATACACACGGATATGGGAAGTGGAGGTCCTGGGTAGGTGAAAGGCAGGGACAAGGCTGCCTACGTAATGCCCGCAGGCATTAGATAGGTCGAATGGCTAGTGTATATTGTAAAGGTTTTGAACACAGCACAGGAGACAGTATAAAATGTAAGTAATGATAAAATTAAACCAATATAACAAGAACTTCTTATTTTAAGCATTAATAGTTTAATCTTATAGTATTATTTTGAGTGTTGGACAATTTGTTTAAATGATGGTTAGTTGCTGTCTTTGTTAGTTGGTATGAGAACAGGATGTGGACCACTTGTAGAACATTGTTGTTCAAGATGTTTTTATAGACTTTGGTGAGGATTGGTTTTTAAACTTTGAAAACAGACCAACTGACTGACTCCTGATTACATTATATTTCAATCTAGAAACTAATTTTGACAAATTAATTTCGAGTAACATATTACAAATTACTTACTTGCATATTCTGATGCTGTAGTATTATGTATGCAAAGTCAAAGGGCAATACGTGAAAGTTGGTGTGAATTTATAGAACGACTTAAACTGCCTTCGGAGTTGGTGATCACTAAACTGAAAGATATGAAGAATGTGTCTTTGCTTACAATGAGTCCAAAGGTTAGTTCAGAACGAAATTTTTTTTGCTTATGTCAGCATTGTGTATTGCATGTTAATGATTTTCTATATAAGTTACAAATCATTAATTGTATTTTATGTATTTGGCTGCAGGTTAGAATCTTGTCATTCCTTGTATGTTGTTCATAAGAATATATGAGGTGTAGTCTGTGTAATAGAACGTCTCTTATGCAGCTGTGTTCATTGTCTAGGTCAGCAAGACATGCTGCTACAATGACATCGTCTATGTTGCTGGCTTTCTGCCGACCTTCACGCTAGCCGGTGGCATAAACCTGCCAAAGATAATCACTTGCATTGGTTCTGACGGAGTCCAGAGACGACAGCTTGTGAAGGTCATTTCATTGCAGTTAATTTTTGTAGTTACGATGAATTGTGCAATTGAATTTTATTAGCGGTTGTTGTTGTAGTTTGTAAACTATATGTAGAGCATGTCTGATGTGTTACAATGCAGTCTGAGTGAGTGAGTGTGTTAATACACAATATGTAGTGTTCTGACACTGACTTGGTTGACTAGCAGCATGCAATGCTGTCTGTATAGGGTAAAGATGACCTGCGCCAGGATGCCGTAATGCAACAAGTATTCAACATGGTCAACAGCTTACTCATCAAGAACTCAGAAACACGACGACGAAACCTCGCAGTTAGGACGTACAAGGTTATTATTATCAATTATAGAATATGTATTGTACACTAACTACATTGAGTTGTTATCTACACAGTATTTCCGTAGAAATAGACTAAAAGTGTTTTATACACAACTGACTAGTTCTAATTTATCATAATTTTTTCAAGCAATACCATGAAAGAATGCAAAACTATAGCAAACGTCCAGTTAATTAATGTTATTGTTTTAAGCTTACCTTGCAAAGTGATATGTTTGCACCACAACGTCAAAAACATGATGCTGTAGATGTGACATAAGCATTGCAGTGGTAAGGATGTGAGAGTTATAGCTACAGATGGGTAGTGTTGCAATGCTGTTATGACCAAAGTCAGCTGATTGTTGTATTATGAATGTCTGAAACTGCTAAGATGGTCTTTGCTCTTCAGTTTACCATTTGTTTGCGTACGTCATTGAGTGTTTGTTGGTTTGAAGGTGGTTCCATTGTCACAGAGAAGTGGAATACTGGAGTGGTGTGAAGGGACAATTCCTATGGGAGAATATCTGATAGGTAGCAATGGCGCTCATCAGAGGTACAGGCCTGATGACTGGAAGGCCGTTGACTGTCGCAAGACAATGTCGGTAAGATTTCATTTTTTTCTGCTTAAAATTTGTCTACCTTATATGGTAGATTTGTGGCCATGTCCAGTGCAGCAACAATCTGAAATTTTCTGCAAATGTTATGTTTTTTGAACTTGTGACGAATGTGCACATTGCAAACCAGTTTTCCGTCATTTCTTCTTGGAAAAGTTTACGGTACCTGCGGTGTGGTACGAACGCCATCTTGCATACCTCCGCAGTGTTGCCACATTTTTACAGCTGGAACTTGACGTTTTTTAACAAATTTCTAGGATACGTGGGTACTTTAGTTGTTGCCATTTTACATGATTTAACAGAATCTCATTGTCTCATTGCAGTGTTAATACAAACAAACCAAATTACTGAAGAGATCTGGCAAAGAAATACTGTCCTTACTGAGATGTTGTGGTTTTGTCTGGATTCTGGAGTATGTATTTTTATTAGACTTTGCAGATTATATTAGTTGCAAAAAAACGATATATATCTAATGTGGAGTTGAACACTGAAATTAGCTGGTTCTGTTCATTAGACTGCTCACAACGAAGGATTGGATGAGGCAAAACGTGCAGCATTTCGTGATGTGTGTGCACATTTCCAACCAGTTTTCCATCATTTCTTCTTGGAAAAGTTTACAGTACCTGCAGTGTGGTACGAACGCCGTCTTGCGTACACCCGCAGTGTTGCAACCAACTCAATGGGTTAGTTTGAATGTCGACGTGCTTACGTTGTGTTGCTTGATTTGTATTTAAGGCAGCACCGACTATTCCGCCAAATATGAATAATTAAAACATTTCCAGCGTCATAGTATGAGTCTAAAACACAAATGTACTCAACAAAGTTATTAAACTTGCTACAAACTAATTCACAGTTAAAGTGAAAGGCAGTCAGTTTTGTACTCACAATGCGCTGCTGCTACTGACCAGTCTCTGTTGCAACTAACCAGTTTTACTGTAGTGCAAATGAATGACTGTTCGTCTTTGGTCTACTTCTAGTAGTGGTATTCGGCAGAATACGAATACACTATTCGGCCTGCTATTCAGTCCAATTTTATTTGAAATTTGTGTATTTATGTCTTACATCTGACATATTAGGACTTTTGGCGTGCAAGTAGCTAGCAGTTAATGGCCACATCTGACAAGTTACTGCCGTGGATCTCTGATCGCAAAGCAGTACCCCCATGCAAACATTATATCTGCTGTTAGCACTCGGCTGATTCCAGTCTCTCTCTCTCTCTCCATTGAGACACTTAACTTGGTCTCTCCACTTACTTTTACAGGGAATAAAAATGTTAGAAAAAGTTCTTTTTACCCCAGTTGCTTTTGCATTGTCCTCGTTTCCAATTACGGCATATTTCAGAAATCTGAAAAAGCTTGTTAAGAACCGATGGTTGACGTACGACTTCTCTAACGTTGCATACACCTCTGTCCATTCAACTCTGTGAAACCTATGCCAAAGGGAAGACAGATGTTTGTAACTTGATGATAAACGTGTGTTGCTATGGGGGAGGGGGTTTGATTATGAAGCAGAATTGTTTTTCAGAAAAAAAACGAATTCCCCCCTCCCAAAAAAATCCAGAAAAAGCTAGCAGTCATATTCAGCTTACTGGACTTGGCTTCATATTTTCTTAATGTGTTTGCGTTTTTAGCCCTAATGTGCATTTAAGTGGGGCCACATTTAAACTAGCTTTAATTTGCCTTCTGACTAGCAATATCTGCTGAAAGGCATGTTTAACAAAAAGAGAATTTTCATTTCAGTGTTTTTTTATGGATGTGAAGAAGAGATGAGCAGCAGAATGGCAGTTTGAGTGTCGGTAATGCCTGTGTTTGGTGTTGTATCTGGTTTGTGTGCAGTTGGATACATTCTTGGTCTCGGCGACCGACATGTACAAAACATTCTAATAGATTGCCGCACCGCTGAGCTAGTTCACATTGACTTCGGCGTTGCATTTGAACAGGGTCGCATTCTGCCAACACCCGAGACTGTTCCATTCCGTCTGACACATGACATTGTTGACGGTATGGGCATCGCAGGCGTTGAGGGAATATTTCGTCGGTAATATTTCTTGGATTTCTGTTTTGTGTATCTTATGAGATTACTATTTAGTACTGTGATAGGAGTATGTCTGTGAGTAATTACAGTGAAACTGATACTGCACAACATGCAGATGTTTAGATGTATTGAGATGTTATCATTTATTGTTGTAGGTTATCGAGCAGTATTGCTACTGAGTCTGAGTGTGTGCTGTTGTCTTGGCCACCTGTTGCACAGATTTCAATAGCAACATGGGAACATTAACCGTATTTGAAGGCAGCTTGTGACTGCTCCATAAGATGAAAGATCTGCATGCAATACCACATGGTCCTGTATTTGTTTGTTTTTGGTGCACACCTCTATCACAATTCCGTCCGTCCATCTGCCTGTTTGTCCGTCCGTCGCACTAGCGATCCACGTTTAAATGATTTAAGATATCCAGATATTTTTACACTGCACAATGCTTTGATGTTTGAGGACTGTTGTGGTACCGAGTATGACGTTACGGTACCACAGTCAGAACCTAGTAGTGAGAAGTTTTGGTACCAAGTGTAAATTTAACTTAGGCAAGGGTACACTGACGTCCCACTAATTGGTTCAGACTAGGGCACCACAAACCCCGTGTGGGTTCCGGGGCTTAGAATTGACCCACTCCATCTCCTGGCCGGATGTCGTAAAAGGCGACTAAACCAGGCACCCCTCAACCTCCGTGGCCTCATCTGATTACTGTTGATGGACTGGAGTGAAAGAGGGAACATTCAGAAGAGGGGCCCCTCGTGGGAACCCTTCCACAAGAACTCAGCTGTTTACGAACCAATCATGTTTCAAAGAAAGAAACCCTAAGGCGCCCACCGGAAGTGCCTGAGGAAACAGAAAGAAGCACCATATAACAGTTAGAGACCTCCTGAGGTTTCTAACATCCTCACGGAGGTTTTCATAGTATCCTGGTAAGAAGTACCAGGGGCTTTATTAGGGGATGGACTATGGGCCCATCTGTGGCCTAGTTCTACGGAGGACAACTTCGCCTCCACTGAAACTGGAACTGGAGGGAACCACAACGTCGTAGTGCCATAAAAATCCACAGGGTTCGCATGCGGAATGTGGTTTTCAACTATGTCCACAATCAAAATTGACCGCAAAGATGGTAGCATCTCGTTTTTAATGCAACTGGCTACAGCTGAGCTTAGCTAGTTGTGTAAGTCATTACACAGCGTCTGTGTGTCTGTCTGTCTGTCTGTCTGTCTGTTAGCCAGATTGTTGGAAATGATAATGCTTGACGTAGATTTGTAATCTTTCACACACGAGACCCAGTGATGGACTCGGATCACAAACTGAGAAGTAATCTGTGTCCGGGGGGAGCACAAACCTGTGCACTGCTGATGTTTTGCGACTGTGACATTAACCCTCTGACCTTGAAACTTGAAGATGACCTAGATATTCTAAAGATATACCCTCACACTGAAAATGAAGCCGCTAGCTTAAGGCGTTCAAAACTTTGAGTTTGAATTGAAAAAAAATACCAAAATATATCTCAAGGGTCAAGGTGAAAATGTCAAAAGCTCCTAATTACTTGGAGCATTATCGTAACAGATATTCTGATCAAATTTCTAGCCAGTAGTTTTTGAACTGCACTCTACCGCTTTTTTCCTGCCGCGACGTTGACCTTGGACCCATGACTTTGAAACTGAACCGTAGCCTAGATATTCTGAAGATGTATCTCCAAACTGAAATGAAGTTGCTAGGTTAAGCCATTCTGAATATATAGCCTGAATTGAAAGAGTACGAAAATAGCTCTCAAGGTCAAAGATCAAGATAAATTGTCACCAACTTGCAACCACTTCTAGTGTTCACCAGCGAGCATATTCCTACCAAGTTACATCGATTTCTGATCAGTAGTTTACGAGATTTTGTGCAGACAGACACATAGGTGCACAGACGGACACCGCCAAAAACAATACCTGCTCGACCTACTTTACCATTTTTGTAGTTCATCATAAATTTGTATGCATAATGGCTGTTAGGCCACCTTCGCCACATGGTGTTACTGACCAGCTGAAACGTCACTGCCCATGGACAGTTCGTATTCATAACAGTGAGTAGGCTGAAGCTGCGATGTTGTGGTGTTGTCAGATGCTGTGAGAAGACAATGCAAGTGATGCACGCTAACCACGACTCCATTCTGACGATCGTTCAAGTGCTGTTGTACGATCCTCTCTACGTGTGGACCATCTCGCCTGTCCGTGGCTACCAGTTGCAACACCGACGTGCAGCTGATGCTGCTGATGTGACAGATGCCAACATGAACACGACATCTGTCGACTTGTCTGACCAGTCCGGCACGGCTACACATCGTCAGTCGCCTCTCATTCTGACTTGCCTTGTTTACTTTGTTGCACATTGTTGCTCGCTTCACTGTAATAAATGTTAAAGGTAGTTGCATAGGCTGGGCACCTGTTGGGGGGGGGGGGACAGGAAGTGTTGGCAACACCCTGTTTCTTAGCCTCAGCATATGAGGGCATAGGTCAGTTCTCTGCCTCGCCCCTTACCTTTGACCAAGTAGAAACCTGGTCTACTCGTCACAGCTGAGTGGGCTGGGAACACCCGGAGGTGGAATTAAATAGTACAAACCCGGCCCTGGCCCAGTGGACCTCCCTCGTAGTGTGGTGCACCACCAACACAACCTTTTGATTCACTGTCACCAGTCACAGTTTGTGCATTCTGCTGTTGATTGTCAGTATGAAGACTATGCAGTGGAACAGTGTTGTAATGACTTCGTTGTGGTAACTTGTAGAAGACAGTGCCGAGTCGGTGAACAAAGTAGCTGAGCGTGTACTGCTACGTCTCCGACAGAAACTGTCTGGCGTCGAGGACGGCGTTCAGCTGAGTGTCGCAGGTCAAGTCACTCATCTCATCCACGAGGCTAGAGATGTCAGTAATCTGTGTAGACTGTTTCCTGGCTGGCAGGCGTACATTTAGATCCAGCGGCAGTCAAGTGCCGTGAACTTTGTGAACTGAAAACTTTCTACACTAGGAAGAGCAATGTTTGAACACATGACTGTATTAGTCAATTGTCAATTGCATGTCTGTTATGTGTCCATTATTCTGTGCTACATCACATGTCGGTGACCACAAGTTATCAGTTAATTGTGGTCCGTCATTGCAGCGCACATGCAAAGTAACCTTGCTGGCCTGCCGTACCAGTGTGGCAGCGGGTAGAGCCTGTTGACCTGATTTACAAGTTTGGCCAATGATCGCTAACTCATGTACACCACATTGCATATAGGCTAGTGTGTCAGTGGGCGGGCTGCATCGCTGCTGTCATTTTTGTGAAAAAATAAGTTAAACTGCTTTTTACTTAAAATACCTGCTTACCGGAAGTACTAATTTAATAAGCCATTTCAAATTGAAATGTTCTCCTTCTCATTGCATTCTGGCTGTTTAGTTCACAGTGTTTGGCAAAGACCATTATGTCAAAATTAGGCCTAGATATGGTAACTGCAGTATTAGTTACAACTGTTTGTCAATGATTAGTGTTTTGTAATCACTGAAGAAACAATTTGTTATTTATGATCATTGACGAAACACACACTTCACATACATAGTTCATACTTCATGGTAGTGCTTACATAAAAATGACCGGTGCTTAACAAAGTCTAAAACAAAATCTAAAACTATTGAAAAGAAATGTTAGAAATAGAAACGCGGCCTATACAGATAGCCAGATGTGGTCACAATTCTCGCAGATACAACATGCTGGGGTCAGTTGAATTACGACAGAATTTGGCTATCTGTTTCTGCAGTGTGTCTGGGAAAAAGTAAACCGATGTACACATTTTCGTAACTCCGACAAATAAACTCGGATTTAGGCAAGTTCTGTGTCAACAATGTAGCATCTAATTGCAAACAAATCACCGAATTTCAATAAAAGCTAGTGGACACTTCATGTTTTTGGGTGATTTCACTAAACTTGCTATAACTAGGTGAAGTGGACAATTGTTATACTCATAGATTCGCAATTTCCTCAGGATGTTGCCTGCCAAAAGTTACATCGTTATACCTTATACCGGTATTTGAATTATTCCCAGCTCTAGACGGTATACTGTGAATGAACTGTTTAAAAGTAGACCCTTGTGCAACTGGGAGGAGTTAGTCCGACACCCGCGTTGCTCCCTCGCAACGGGCTTGGTCATGCAGTCATTGCGCGAATCAATGGACAAAAAAGTAATGTTGCTGGATTTTGCCTAGCCTGAAATCCAGCTTATCCATGATAGTTCTGCATAGGTCACTCACTGTTAAATAGTCATTATTTACTATACTATAACACACAGTATTTCGTTGAGTAAGTTTGGCCTAACATTACAACACTTGGCCTACATAACAATACAACGAACTCCATACGTCTATACACATGCAGTCTGCGCGTACAAATGAAAACTAGAAAATGTTGCAACTAATTAACGCTGTATTGCCACGTGAGGCCGCCTGAAGAGCCGCAGTTGCTATAACACCCAATCTTGTAATGCCTGCTGACGTTTTGATCTGGCGCCGACATATGGCATTGAAAACGAAATTCATAGTGGCTTACACTCACGGCTCATTTCTGCTTCCGGTTCCGGTGTTGACTAGCGTCTTTCGGGGATCCTTAGAGTAGGCCTAAGTTACTTCAGTGTGCCAAATTTCAATGAAATTTGTCAACGTATGGCTGAGGTATCGGTATTGCAATACGGTCGACCAACTTTCCGCTGGCCGCCCATTACGGGCGTAAATTAGAAATAGCGTCTCAGAGTTGACCACCAAACTGTACGAATTTTTATCGGTAGCTACCACTGTTACTGATTCTTAGATTTTTGATATTATGCTGCAATTCGACACAAGGGCCATCCAAAAGCAACTGAACTCGGGGTTGGCCCCTGTAAAATGTTAGTGGCAGTGATGGGTCAAATATCGATATACAGACCACTTGAGGTGAAATGGTTGATATATAATTATGGCAGGGGCTGCTCGGCAAGTCGGACGACCTAGGATATTATATCATCTACACAACACAAAATATAGGCCTAAAGCCTTCCTTCGTGTGGCTCAATAAACAATGTAGGCCTATCGTACCCCATAATACAGAACGATAGCTGGCCCGCCGTGCGAAACACCCAAAATGTTGAAATTGTTGGCCTATTTCCGGTCGCAAATCTGATGGCACATTCTGAATTGGAAACCCCGATGTCACGTTCGCGTTTAATATATTATATATTAATATATATATATATATATATATATATATATATATATATA
>Ga0126335_1001957_pt1 | contig 12019 bp, 7 predicted proteins | sample OlaspJWI45metaG_FD_108409 | JGI IMG/M metagenome (GOLD analysis project Ga0126335, IMG submission 108409) | Marine gutless worms symbiont microbial communities from Oahu, Hawaii - Olavius sp. 1 OAHU.JWI-45 metaG | ecosystem: Host-associated > Annelida > Digestive system > Unclassified | place...
CTTAAACTCCGGGCGCAAGGCCGGAGAGCGGACCTCATTAGAAGCGGCTCTTCGCTCAAACCACACTTTTATTTCAGATTTCTAACACTAAAAAGAATTTGACTTGTATTATTATAAGAAAAAGATTTACGTACGATAATTCGAGAAATTAAAAAAAATTAAAACGACTTTGGTGACAATTGAACCCACAGTTTTTGGCTCCGTAGGCGAACGTGTTAAGCATTAGGCCACAAGGCTGAACGTTGTTTGTTTGCAAACAGTACTTTTTAAATACCACAGCTACTCGCGGCCATTATTACAAATTATTATTACAAATGTCACATTATAGAACAATACATTCAATTTGTTTACTACTTACCTGTCGATTCTGCAGTGCACTAATTACTGTTGTGATACGACATTAACCCACGTCCAATAATTACTTCGTCGCGATATTGGCTGTTTTATAGAGGCGCCCTCTGGTGATTGGAATTGAAGTGTGCAGATTAAAGCCGCCATAAGTCAAAGTGAGCAAACTGGGAATAAATAAATACCACAGCTAGCATATAACTCTGTCAATCGTGGCTAATTTTCGAAATGGAGACCAGCAAAAGACGTCAAATACCCACGACGAACGAGTGTAAAAATTTCAGCTTCAGAGGCATTCGCATAAAGAGAAATTTCCTTACGTTTTTTACTTACTACTTCCGTGACAGAACCTCCGTGACAGGCAAAAATACAGACTATAGTCAGCAGCGGCAACGGCCAACTCAGTACGCGCACACGGGCGATTTTACTATGGGCATAAAGCATGTTATTGTGGCAAATACCAAACTAAACTAAGAATTATTCTGATGTGAAACGACATCCACCCGAAGAAACAGATAGCAACGTTTTAATGTGCAAAATTCCTGCAGGCACAGAGAGTCCTTTTTCACGGTGTGCTGTGACTGAGTGCATATAGTTATATCCTATACTGTATAAAATTGCGTGGGGTGAATGGCTGTATCGTGCGTGCTGTTTCCATGACAGTAGGTCTCTGTGTGTGTTGTTACGCAGCTACAGGCGATGGCGATGGCGACGGGAAAAATGAGCTGCGACGAGCGCACTTAACCGGCTCGCTGTATCGCCGCTATCGAGGGAAGCTGGCAACGCGAGGGAGGCAAGAGGATACAGCGAGGCGTGGTGAACCACGATCGTCGAACACCGGAATAACGACAGCGTTCAGCTCTATGAATACCGAAGACCGATCCGCTGCCACAGTCCGCCACCGATCGAGGCGAGATATTCGCGGCCAAAACGCGAGACCAAGACGGGTTTACTCAAGCGCTCTCTCAAGAATCCCGAGGAGAAACAGCAGACTGATGCAGGGGCCGACACGAAGTCGTCGTATCGCTTCAACCCGACGACGCCTAGACCTACTGATCGATAGGCTGCTGCAGCTGCAACATGGACAAAGTCACCGAAACCTGTCAGTTTACCACGGCCGTAACTGGTCGAAGATCATCTCCAGTGGCGCTACTCCAGCAAACAACGACCACCAGAAGTCAAATAGTGCGTCCTATAAAACATTCATGGGCAGGAAAGCGTTGTATAAACGAAAAGCTATTGACGATCTCTCTGAGCAGTTCGGCCACAATGCATTCAACGTGAGACGTCGTCGGCCGCCAATCGATCCTATGCTACTGATGGTCGGCATCGGCCGAAAGTAAACAACAGCTCCTACCGTATTTGCTCTGGTATATTGTCACAACAGCACAACCAACCACACATCATCACAAGTCAACACATCACATCGCGTGCAAATAAACCCGACCTTATGGCATGCAGTCAAGCATTACTGAATCTAATAGGCCTAACTGTAAAAGCTGGAATTCACTTTCCAGTCTGAAATAATGACAGACGCAACAACTGCAGATATAGAGCGTTGGGCCTAATGGAAAGTGACTAACTGACGACACTTGGATTGACAACGAAATGTAGAATAATCAAATATTCTAAGCTACGCAATATATCCAATTAGTTAATTAATGTAGTATTTTGAACAGCAGCAACAAATGGTAACAAATACTGTGTGCTATGACTGCTATCACTGAGATGTCTCTGGTAAATAAATTTAACGTTCATTCCCGCCCTCATCCACGGTATCTGGACACATATATATCACAGGTACAATGGCTATATATGACAACCGGCAGTAACACTGCAGAATTAAACTCCCTCACAGTCCAGTCATATACACTGTCAAATCGCCTTCAACATACATGATAATACTGCAACCACACTCTTCTAAGTTTTAACTCAACTTTGGAGCATCAGTTTCTGTTGCAAAAGAACTAAAATGTACCGCGTGGGCCGAAATAAAACACATATGATGTTGCTTCCGGAGTGTCGTAAGTATGAAGTTAAACTCAGTGATGACTCCGCACGGCAGGATAGAGACGTCCAAATAATCCTGGAATGATATCTTACATAAAATCTCAACTTACCGTTTTCACTATTGCACTGACAGGCATCTGGTGTTCGATCATGAGATACATGTACTATGATGTAAAAAATATATAATCCAGTGTTTAGCAGTAGGAAGACTGTTCCTCGGCAGTTCTTGTGAGGTTTTCGAAGCGCGTCGCTAGCTGCAGGCGTCGTGATGCGACGTCGTCATCAAGAGCTTCCAAAATCTGCACAAAATATCAACAGCATATGTAACAGCAAGTCTGTTACACCACCAAATTGACAAAACACACTAGAGTAGGATACATCGAGGCGATAATTGGTAGAGTGGGCTATTTAGTAAACTGCGTCTCAAAAAAACGTCCGCATTTTGTTTGTTCTAACTTCATCGAGCCTTAATTCCCAGTTCCCACCACAGCATTCTTTCATGCACTGCTGTGGTGGGAACTGGGAAGTATTAAACCGGTTTGTAGCAATTTCATACTCTTTCCAGCAGTGATATAATTTTGAAAATCGGTTAACATTTGACATAGTTAAAAGAGGTTCCAACAAAACGCGGGAAGATTTTTTGATACACAGTGTAGGGTCATCAGAGCTTACCTCGTACTGATATTGCCGGGCATAGGCAAACAGCTCGTGCAGTGCTGCGTCAACGTTCAGCTCACTAGTGTACATCTGCACGCAAACAGATATGGATAACTTATACATTTGTACGCTATTTCGTGTGCAATACTGGTGACGAAATGATTACGTAAACTGTTAGTATAAGAAAGTCAGCTGATGTCTTGTTACATGACACCACGCACAACTAGACCTGCCGCTCTTACATAATGCGTACGGTCTACGTTTCAGATCTGAAGAGAAAACTGAGATAAAAGCGAGAAAGCTGAGGCAACAAATACAGCAGCGAAAAGTCTTGACAGCGCTGCAAGTAGGACACAAATCACGTGGCGCAATCAAAGTGCATAACACCCGGTTTTCCTAAGATCTGTTTGTTTTCTGCAGAATCTTGTTTTGACGCTAAAAACCCATAGGAGTGGAAGGGTATCTGCAGACCCTACAAGGGTGATCGCTCGCTCCTGAGTCTACAAAACACTGTATATAGCAAACACTTGATAAACGTGAAACACAATGTCAATGTCAATAAATTTATGTAGCGCATTAATGTTTTTTGTAAACTCCACTGCGCTGTTGTATGCATCATTACGATGTGAACAAAAACGTCTTCAGATGCCAACAAATATGATATAGCAAATGTTGAGCTGGTGTTCGTACCGTAGAGTGTTCGGACATGATAATCGACATGTCCTTATCGCTGACTGCAGGCAGCTGTCTCACAGACTCGTAGAACTCAGAGATCAATCGACGATAGCGTGGAATGTCTTTGGCGTACAGTAGCTTGCTTGATGGAGAATCCTAGCCATAAGACGCAGGACATACTGACGATAAAACAACTGCTAATACTGCATGGGAAGTTCGCACGGTCCATAAAACATCGTCGATCATATGAAATCACATGAATTAGATGGGCCTACTGGAAGTTTTTTTTTGTTTTTGTCTTCCACATTATACTGTCTGTAACAAAAGGCAACCAAAAGAAAAGGCAATGTAAGTTAAAAACAGCTGAGGGATTATGCTTACAAGAACGTCAAGAATAGGCTACGGAAACTTTCTGATAACACAATAAAACAGCTAAGCTTTAAAACTACATTTGACTGATGATGACTGTAATCAAACATTGTTCTTATTCGAAACTGGCACTATATAAAGGTTTACGATAAAGATGAATTGATGGTGATGATGACGACTATAATAACAAGGTAATATTGAGCTGAATGAACCTTTCCAAGTCGTTGTTCGTGCGTGGAACAGCTGTCCATGAACGTTTGTGCTACGATTGACAGACAGGAGTCGACGATATGCGACTTGTGAATGTCAAACACAAACTCAGGATTCTTGATCAAGTTCACCCAGAAACGCAGAAGCAGGCTACGAAACAAATTATACACCAGCTTAAAAATCTAACTAGCCTTATTCGCCTAACACAATAGTTACTGCGAGTTTTTCATGTGGCACTGCGGATGATTAAAGTTTTAAACTGAACACAAAAAGAATGAAGAAGTGTTGGATGCTGAGACTGGGGATAATAACAATGATGAACTGGCAAATGTGAAATAAAACAAAAATAACGGTAATATATCACATGTCAAAACGAAAATTATACTGATGTCACTGTGCTGAATTACAATATAGGCTTGCCTACTGAAAAGAGATTATAAGAATATATTTAAGTTTACTAACCTGTTGCTTTTCCACATGTGTGTTACTTCCGGGTCCGTGATTCCATGCTGGAGAGCAGCGCGGTCCAAGAAGTCAAACAAATATTTCACGGCAGCTGGCAGTGAGCTGTCGACGTGAAGAATCGTCTCAAACATGTCGTCAACGTACTGCTGTAACGTGCACTGCACACATCAACACATCACAACGTTATGGCCTACTTAGTTAATTGTAACTACAGCATTTGAGCAGAGTGGAGAGCGGACAGTGAAGGTCACAGAAATAATTTTGAGCTCAGTAACTCACACTCCAATTACAATAGATGAGTTCCTCGCAATAAGTCTTCATGAGTGTTTTAGTGCAAAACAATAGGGCCTCGACATTAGAGTGAATGTTGCCTATGTCTAAAAGACGGAGAGTGATGCATACAAAATATGACTGTTAAATGCATATAAGGTACTATCATTATTGTCAGTAGTCTGTCATATAAATCTAATAATCAAAATTGACGATTTATACAGTGACCGAAAGTAGAAAGATAGGACAGATTGATATCACAATAAAAATGCACAACTGCATTTATAGTAAAATGATAAAGATTCTGTTACCTTTGTTGCGAGCAGACGTGTCAGAAATATTTCAGAAATGACCTTTTGACCTCTAGCCACGTTGTGTCCACCGTCATCGCAACGAGTCTACAGATGAAAGTAAGTAAATGAGTAAGAAAGTAAGTAAAATTCACAGACAAGCAAAACACAAGCTTATCTCAATGTACCAAATCGATAAAATAATCTACATGTAGATAAAACAAGAGGCCAACGTGATTTGGCAAAGACTGCAAAGACTGCACCGAATGACCCCACGCAGTAAAGCCGCGTGACAGACATTCAGACTGACAGACATACATACATACATCATTGGTAACAATAGTCTGCATCTCATGCATTCAATGCAGCCTGAGCGTTCACAAATGATAAGTTACCAGATGAAAGAACTTTGTTCCTTCTTCAACGTTAAGAATTGGCGTCGACACATTGATTGGCAATCTGCTCTCCACCTTACCTGCAAGCACAGTATAAAGTCTTCATCTACAAAACATAAACTTTCAAATTCTAAGTGTGCATGCCTAACTGACAATTCTGATTAGAGACAGTGGAAAATGTTTAACGTGCGGTCAAACTCTTTCCTTTCCTCTTCCTTCATCTCCTCTAGTGAAGGGACGTTCTCTGAAAATGGACGGGATCCGGGGCGATAAAAACTCCCAGTGCTGTATACCTAATTTAGAACTGGGGTCTTTACTGACTGACCAAATGCCTGGTGTCCATCCAACGGTGTCAAAACAGTTCACGAAGGCAAAATACTTCAATACCTTAGTATATTAGGCCTACTAACACAAACTATGGCATTTATTATCATACTTAATATTCGTACAGGTATTTTTTACGAAAACAATTTACACACAAACTGGCATTCTTGGGGTTTCACTACCTCACTTGATGCTGAAATCCATGCACTGCAAACTTATTGCATATTACTGCTTAGGGTTTAGGGTTCGGGTTAGGGTCAGGTCTAAGGTAAAGGCCAGGTTTAGAATTGTGGTAAGTTTGCAGCAGATAAGTCGCCAATTTCCAGTGAAATAGTGAAACTCTGAAACAGCGCCCACAAACTTATAAAATTTAGACCAATTGGGTACACAGAGATAACTTGACAAAAACATCACAAAACACGTACCATTGTGTTGTTTGACAGTTCCGTTCTTGGCACTGGTGGCGTACAACAACTGACGAGACTGCAGAGCTAACGACGCTCCATCAGGCACCTTGTAGTGCGCCAAAGTGTTTAGCCGTTTGCGTGATTTGACGACTAGTGACGTCGAATCTTCGTCGTGAAGAACGCGTGTTCCCCGCCTCGAACCAACCAACACTGCAGCACAGTTAAACAGAGAGACGTCTAAGGAAGGGCGTATAGTGCAATTTGCCATTCAATGGTTTGAATGTGCTCACATAAGAAACATGTTTTGTGAATCATTGCAACAATATGCCACCAGCAGCCCTACTCATATCGACTTGAAGTAGAATCTAACTCTAAAGAAAAAACTATGTTTTCAAAATCTTCCCAGATTTCAGGACAGTTATTCAATAATAAATCAGCTTACTGTTAATTTATGACATTTGGAAAGTGCAGCAAATGAATATATTTATGACATTTCTATATTTGACTACAAATAAAAGTGTAAAAAAAACTAAAAACTGATAACGAAATGTTACAAAAAAGGAAAATGTCTGTGTAAGAGTCAGATAACGGCTACGTGCGGAAAGTAAGTTGAAATGTGCAGAAACAGTCTTACCAAGATCAAGATGATGCACTGCAGGGCGCTGAGAGAAAGGCGTATTTCTGTAGATGGCATCAAGAGCTTTCTCCTTGGCCTGCGTCACCGTATCACAGTCCAGAATTTTGCACGCCACTGGCTCACATCCATCATTTGTCGACGACATTAGATAGACAGTCTGCAAATATTAAACAATATTGTTTTATCAGTCACTGAGAATAGCTACAGAAAAGGACCTAAAGCAGCTGTCACATTTTTACCAAGCCTATTAATCAGCAATCAGCGTCCATGAAGCTTACTTGTTCGCGCGTTACTAGTGCATCCAGCGCATTAGTGGTTCTCAACGTTTATGCGCTATACAAATCTACGCACTCACTCACTCACTCACTCACTCACTCAAAGAAGAGAAGAGAGTGCTGACCAGCGTTCGAGACTCAGTTTTCTCGCGCAGCAGCCGATCCTCAGACAGTGAGTATCTAGCTTCAGCAGTCACAGCATCTACGGGTCCTTTCTCAGTTTGATGTTTAATGGCTTTGTACAGCATGAACAGCGACTTGTTAACGTGCGTTTTAAGGTACGGATACATGCATAACGACAACCAGTTTGTCAACAGCTTCTCAACCACTGACTCCGTTCTGCAACAGTAAACAAACACACGTTTACTGCAATAAAATGTATCAGCAAAGTATCCTTATAAATTTACATACAAGTGATAAAAATCACTTTCAATATTTCTCCTTAACTGTGTACCAATTCAACAGTGTGAAATAAAACATGGTCATTGCCAGAGGTTGCACTTCCTCACAAGTTCACCACACAGATACTGTAAACTACACGTTGATACTAATTAATTGAGCAAATGTCATACATACGAAATTTTTAAAATAACAGCCTCAACAAGCAGGAGTTTTTACTAGTCCACCCAAAAAATTAATCTCCCTCACAATTACAAAACTGCAATACTGGTTATAACTTAAAAATGTAAGTTGTGTAAAAGCAATGCACTTATGAAATATGGATGGGCCATATTTTCCATTGTAAAGTGCAGCAAATGAATACAACTAAATATTACTTTTTGGAATTTGTGAATAAATTTACTTCAAAGCATTTAACATAAAGCAAACATCTATAAAGATAAGCATTATCACCTCCGTAACATGAGCTTTGTTGTTTTTCTCTCGACAGACAGGTCTATGAGATCATGCAACAGAACGGACAGAATCCTACAACATAATGAACATACCATGCATATATGTATAATGAACACGTTTATTCACCACAACGGTAGACTAACAGACAGAGATAATATTTACAACAGACTAAAAACATACTACGAGTAAAAGAAAAAAACATAGAGCACTTAAATGTCCGTAAAAGTAGGAGTTAACAATCAAACCATCGTAAAGTTTCTGTACACAGAACAACATAGCACGTGAATGGGAGTAACATCAATGCTATGGGAATACATATCCACGTTGGTGCACAAACGCCGGAACTCATCTGACACTGAAAATAGTTTAGCCATACACTGAACCACATTATTACTTAAATAAAATCCCTTTTTAATAAATATCAAAGTTAATGTGTGAAGCATACAGGTAATGGTACCAGCATATCCTAGCTATTCTGATAATGTCTTAAGTCAAAGTATTCACTAACAGAAAATGTTAAAAACCAAATAGCGGTCATTTAATGAGAATATCTGCACACAATAAACTAGCTGATCTCTATCAGCAGAAAATAATGATACTGATAGCTGGGTCTATAATAGAAGTTAAGTATCACAATGACTTGTTTTAAAAAACATCTGCACAGCTGTTTAAATTTTGTTTTAAACTAAAATTTAAAAAACAGTTTAGTTGTTGCAGCACTTGCTATTTACACATTAAGCTAGTTATCATTAACATAATCAACAATTATCCGTGACTGTAACTCACTCTGTAGCATAATCCATTTTATCACGAAATATAACCATCAGCAGTGATGCCACAAGAGATCTGCAACAAGTGTGATCATGTTTACTATCTACATAGCTTCTAGTGGTTAGCGCACGGTTGTTTTACCATTATATCATGCAATATTACAAACAAACACATTAATGTATTAAAGAATTAATAGTGAAAATCCACTAAAACTGTAATGCAAGAACAAAAGCTGATGGAGTTCAGCAGCCATCAGATGCCTTACACCAAGATTTGTCATTTGATTTGGATTTCCTGTCGTGCATTTCACCTTCTCCTTTGTTAGATTTGAGACTAAATTTATCTCAGTGTTAAGATATAAAAAAGGAAATAAACAAATTTTATTATCTTTTTCCAGCTACATATAACAACAAATAAATTAATACATATGGTTGCTGTGATGCTGTATAAGTAAGAAGGCTTAGGCCTACTTGTCTCTGACACTGAACGTCTTCTGTTCTTCAAGCGTTTTGATGAATACAAGCAGAAACTGGTTGACATTCAACAGTTGGTAAAGTCCAGCCAGACATTCTTGATATGCACGATGCTGTATCATCTATAATTCATGTTCACATCACACATACACACACATGTACACCAGTCAGCCAAACCAGCTTTCAGTCACCATCTTTAAGGCAGTGTAACTGTACTCATCAACATCAAAACAATGCTGATGACATTGACAAGCACAAAGTGTGACCTTTACAGCCTTCAATGAGAAAAAACCACATTAATCATGTCATATCACATCATACAAAATTTGTAATGTGCTATATGTGGTATAAAAAAACTGTTCGTATGTGTGGAGGCTAAAATTAAATAAAATAATTATAAACAATCATACTCAATAAGATGTGCTGCAATATAGCAAGTTTTATGCTACAGTTGACAAATCATAAAAGAAAACATTAATGTAATGTATAGAATAACTGTTAACTTTTCTACGTGATCTATCATGTATCTATCCAACAATGAAGATGGAAACAGCTTACGTACGTTTTAAAATATTTCTGTTACTTGTCTAATTTGTATAACAAAACGAAAGTTTTATCAGAATCAGTCAATGCAAACTGGCATTTTATTAACATCTCTGTTCATCATACCTGACTTACATTTCCAAGAAACAACGGATGATTGGGATAAGATGGAAATAAAACTCTGACAGTGTATGTCTGATAGTCCCAGAATGGAATACCAATAACGTTCAAATCACTTGTAAAGTCGATTACTTCAGTTTGCAGCTCTGCAAATGCTACAGTTAACAAAACAAAACAACTTCATTAATTTACTGCAAATATTCTACCGGTACAGTGGCAATTTAAATGGAAAGCTTTTTAAATCTTTGCTCAGCTCAAGTTAGGGATATTCTACAACATGTGCCTAAGTATGCCAAGGCGAGAATTGAAAAAAATAACATATAGGTGACAGAGAAATGTATTCTTGGCTAAAGTGAAACCCTTTCCTAGGTGCAAGGCTCTTTTACTAGTCTGAGGCACAGACTTGAGGGCGTATTTGGAGTAAGCTTAGACAGGCAATGTGTAATTCTTAACATTGTCACAAAATGTTCACCGTGCAGCAGTAATTTTCTGACTACAACTGCTCCATACTGACAAACTAAAGGCTAAGTATTTGACTAACATCTTTTGTGCAAGCTATAATTTTACCCCCCCCCCCAAAAATGTAGCAAATTCAAAACAAATTTTAATGGTGATGGCAACCAGACCAAATCCTACACACATATCTGATTCAAGCAAGTTAAAACTATCACATATGTTTTACATAACCTGTTGGTCATTACCTTGTTTGCACTCGTGTCTGATGTTGCTCTCAAGCGCATCCAGCTGAACCTGCAGCTTCGTGAACTGTCGTTCAGCTCGAGAACTCTTACGCTTGTAGACTGCGATGACGACGACTATTAGTGTGACCAACGTGCCGCCACATGCAGCTGCCACCACTACAACCGTCCACTCATCCTCACTGCTGGACTGCAGCCAGTCTAACTTCTGGTACTTCAGCTGACCCAGCTTGAATACCAAATTGCCAACTGTCACCTGATTACACCCAGACACATATTCAGCTCCAATGGCTATTTTTCAGGTTTTCCTTGGTTAGCAACGATGTCTCTGGAGCTGTATTTCTTCAGCCAATTGCATCGTGTTGTTCAATTATCAGCATCAAACCAAGTCACTGTGTGTGAAAACTGCCATATATTTGACTAACAATGTCTTCAAATGTAATTATAAGTATGACAAACTGACAAAGTCTTTAACAGAAATCAAATAAACACGCAATAATTGTCATTCTTTGCTGAAGTGCTCTTTGCAGACGTGTACTTGCCCCTGTAACGGCAGGCAGTACAATTAAGTACAGACCAGAAAGTGACAATGATTCAACTAACCACTAGGCATATGAATATGGTCATCTACAGACTGGCTGTCCAGCACAACCGCCGCTTACTGACAGTCTAGAAAGAGAAAAACCTGTATAGAGTTACGTTAACGTGGTATGACGAGATTTAAGCACTGTTTTCACATGTGCTGCGCGATGCAATGCATGGCGAGTGCCAGCGAGTCTGATAGAGTCACAGCTAGTTCCAGCAATTACTTTTTCTCGCCACGCAACGCAACGCATCGCGCAGCGCATGTGGGAACGATGCTCTAACTACTTAAAGTACAAACACAGTACATACAGTAACTGTAGGCAGCAAGTGATGATGGTCGGCCGGTGGAGGTGAGCAGTAGAGTGTAACAGCATCAAGACTGTTGACCTTGCATGTAGCATTGCCAACCCAGACTGTCACCTCCTCCACTCCACATGCACTGTTCAAGTTACGACCCTAAATACAAAATCACTAATATGCAACGATGCACGGCAAGTAGCAACCATACAGACAAAAATAATGCAGCATAATTCTTCCTAAGCTGTGTCACTCATCAATGATCAGTGATTGTAACATTCCATCACAGTCACTGTTACTACACAAAATTAGTTTTTCAAATATATATATATATATATATATATA
>Ga0126335_1001958_pt1 | contig 12014 bp, 7 predicted proteins | sample OlaspJWI45metaG_FD_108409 | JGI IMG/M metagenome (GOLD analysis project Ga0126335, IMG submission 108409) | Marine gutless worms symbiont microbial communities from Oahu, Hawaii - Olavius sp. 1 OAHU.JWI-45 metaG | ecosystem: Host-associated > Annelida > Digestive system > Unclassified | place...
TTGATTGATTGATTGATTGATTGATTGATTGATTGATTGATTGATTGATTGATTGATTGATTGATTGATTGATTGATTGATTGATTGATTGATTGATTGATTGATTAAGGGTTAGTTGGGTTTGCCTTGAGGCGGGGCCAAGTTGATTTGAGAGAAGTTGACTGGAAACCGAGATCCGCTACACTTCAAAGCGTTGCGGACGTTGACTGAACGGAAAAACCTACAAATTTACTGCATTAAAACTGGCACAATGCTATAATGAATGCGGACTGCAGTGCCTGATGTGAATTGTCTTTAGTACGGTCATGCTACATTGTGTGGCGCCGTGAACCGTAACTTGGAGGGCTGGGTGACACATCGTTCACGATTGTCGGTCCACGGTCTGGAACATATTGTCATCTTCGTTTCTTCATTAGGGCCTACGTTTGGTGAAGGCGCATTTACTTTGTTTGATCGATGCTGCAGCGATTAATAATTTTTTTGTTATCACGCACCGTGTATAAATAATATATACTTACTTACTTGTCTACAAGACGTATAGTCTCGCCCTTTACGTCTGTAAGGCCTCTCTCGCGATGCTGACGGTTTTATACATTTTATTAGGCCGCATCGAATATATGAGATGCGGCCTACTGCGATCGATGATCTCGAGGCGTGGTATGCCAATCTCTCAGTCTGTCTGTCCGGTGCGCCCTGCTAAAAGGGCAGAGATGATTGACGTCCTGTTTGGGATGGAGACTCTTGGAAACCCAAGAAACACTCTGTATTAGACGGGGGTCCCGATCCCCGCACGACGAGAGGGAGGGTGAGTGGGAAAATGTTGCATATTGTACCGTATATACGAGGAGGGAGGGGATTCGATGCGGCCACCGCCAAATTACTCTGTCCTCTTGGTACTCGACGCTGTGGACTCTTACTATTAAATAAACTATTACTTTAACAGTCGTAATGGAAACGAAGTAGGTCTACTGCTGAAGGTGATTTGCAGTTTGTGAAGTCACCTCATAATTCATAAACAAGATCTCGGAAACTGCGCGAGTGCTAGACATATACGTTATCACAGGAAGGAAAAGTACTGTGGAAGTTGCGTACAGCGTTCGCTCACTATCAATTATTACTGACATCACTGTTAATGGCTTGAGTAACTTTCACCTGTTTATAAGTTTTTTTCATCCAACATTTCTGCACCTAAGGCATGTGCATTTATCACAGCGAATCGGAAATCATTAAGGCCATCGTATATCGACAATGGTCAACGTTTTAGTGATGACAGCCGGCAAATTCTAATTAATTAGTCGACAAATAACTCATTTGTCAGAGCTTTTACATCTGAGCCTCTTGTTAACTGCAGCAGTACAATGTCATGCGTTTCATGCTACTGGCTGCAGGCTACACTGAAAGCCGTGTGGTGCGGCGAAGGATCATTAACTATGGTTTTCTCTATGGTTCTCTTGGCGCCGATGTCTCAGTGTACAAGTAACGAAGTCACGTCAGGCGTGAAACACACTCAGGCCATTGACATAGACAGGCCTACATACAGTACAACTCGGGCACACTGACGTATACGCTTTACATGCAAAACTGTCGTATTATTAGTTCGAAAGTTAGTAGTTAACTAAATGGACTGTGGCTTCGGAGAAGGTCACCTCCCCAAAGCAGTCGACGTATGCCAGTATCCAGCCAGTGTGTTACAAGAATCCAGCCTAGGCCCAGCGACATACTGAATTATCGCATCTGATCTGCGACCGGTTCACTATGAAAATCGTACCGTCAAATTTGCCAACGACACGTACTTGATTACATTGGCAGTGAACAGTGAATCCTTGCGCACATCAAGGACTGGGCAAAGAACAATAATTTGCGTCTAAATTGTGCAAAAACAAAAGAAATCGTATTTCCAGCGAAACAGAAACGTAGCCATACAGCACAAATCCTACCACCGCGTGAAAGCATCGAGCGAGTTTCAAGTCTGACAGTATACTTGGCATCGTTATCAATGACCGAATGACAGCTGCCGACCACGACCACGTCAGTGCCTTGTTAACGACCTGCTCGCGTCTACGGAAATGTTCTACGGAAATCGTCCTGCTTACACTACCTGCTACCGGACAAGCGGGACTCAGTCATTATAGACAGATTACGCCATGCAAAAACATTTAAACCATTGCGTATTAAAACCGAAAGATTTTGCAATTCACTTATACCGTACTGCTTGAATCATTATGATTAGGCCTAGTACAGCTGTTATGAATCATATAGCCTACTATATATAAATTGCTGTCACAGTTTATTGTTGACTGTATACTATTCAGTGTATCAATCCAGCTTTTGCTGCTATACCAAATAAACCATTATTATTATTATACTGTATGCGTTGCGTGTACGACGAAACCACGGAATTCCAGCGGCGTCCATGACCGACGTCTTTAGGTCAACTGTTTTAGCGAAACTTACGTTCGTTCGCCTGCCTGATCGGGTTTTCGTTCAGTAGCGGACGTACTCGACTGGAATCGTATTCGTTCCTGCGTCGGTGTCAGCGACTCGGCTACTGTGATCGTGACATGCTAACACTTAATGAAATATTTGACGATGCAGATGATCAACTCATCCGTCGTAGCTTCAACAATAAAAGCCATACACTGCAGTCTTACCTACAGGATAAATCCCACTCTCACTTTACGAACCGCAGCACACAATAAAGTATTTTTCGCAAAAACCACTGAACTTAATAGTAGGGATTTTTTGATAAGAATGTTGTACAAGAATATATTGTTATTGAATTTGTAAATATTTGAATATTTTTACCCGTTCGAAATTTTGTATTTTATGATTCAGTGTATTTTTGTGTAGATCTATTTTAACTTTGTGTTTAGTCTAATATTATTGTCATGTGTTGTGCTTGTTAACGTTATAATAAACGAATATGTGATGATCATTCCAATCCTTAAATTGGCTGCAGAGGTCCGCAAAATCAGGCTATTTCTTTAATACATAGGTTTGTTACTGACTTACAACAGTTTGTGATTTTTTTGTCTTTTTGTAGCTTATGTTGTTAAGAATAAAAGATCAGTCACAAGTAAGCGCTAAAAATTCATAAAATACGACAACACCATATTAGTTCCTGAACTTTGCTTTCTTTTTCTAATATAAACGGCTGACGAGGAAGAGCTGAATACAGAAAATATTCGCGTTTTACCTTTGTACGATCCTGTAAATTAAGTTAACATGAAGCTAGAAGGGGTCAAAACGCACCAGCTTGCAGCAAATAACGAACAAACATCCAGCAATTCATGAAGATAGCAAAAAATTGCACACAATAAGCAAACAAAACGGCGCTCGCTACTCAAGACGAGCTGAGCTCTGGCTTTAAAACGTCGTTCGTTTGAGGGAGAACCGAGATAATGTTGACGCTATACGTGCATGTCTTTATCAGAGATCGGTATCGGTTGTCACATAGCCGACTGACGATTTACGAATGACTCGACGATGAACGAGCTTTACGTCGTCCGCAGCAAAGCGCGACACCGCCGCCTCAATGGCGGTCACCGCGCCGTCGTTAGCGGCCGCGATGAGCCGCTGGTACGGTCGATATCGCCGATGAAAGTTGCCGCCGCCATTCTCGTCGTCTTCGTCGGGCCCTGGACAAGTCAGGGTAGTGAACATGGTCTGGTCGTCGGCGCAGACTCGGTGGGCAGGAACCGCGTCGTGGGCGGATGATATTTGGTATAAGTGTCTCTCGAGGACAATTGAACGGTAACCGTAGACGGCCGCGTTGTGCTGTGGCGACGTCAGGAACAACCACGGCAACTGGTCGTCATTGTCTTCCTGTAAATACATTAGAGTGACTCGTAAACGTCAACCATTACCGCCTGTCCGCACGCCACTACGACGTATAGGCCTATTGTGCGTTGTCGTTAATCGTGATAGAAGTCTACTTAAAACGAGTAAGTTCTTAGTCCAATAAGGTGATCAGACTGCCCGACAATAACGTAAGCAGACATCGGTGTGCAGCATGCAAATTTGCAGATAATTCAACAGAGAGAAATCTATGGACAGTAGCCACAGGACAGCAGCGAGACACAGCCGTAGGCGTAAACTTAGGGCAAATGGGGGCACGCATGTGTCCTCATCAAATATAATTATGCGGAGCAACGCCACCCCCCAATAATTGGCCGACTGGTAACCGATGTGGCCGATCGTCGTTGGGATTAGCGGAGACGCTGTCAGTCTTAAGAAAAATTTCACAACTAGCAGGCCTAAATGTACTTTTTCCAGCTCGTAAAAAATGAAAATTTTCTGCGAGAGGATACATCAGAGAGACACCCTCTTCATGCACCCTATATCCCTTTCATGGTATTCGGTCATTAAATCCTTGGCGGCGACTTTGCCCTCCCCCCTATTTGGATCAAGTTTACGCCTATGGATGGACAAAGCATTCCATCCTTCCATGGAAGACCAATCCAATGATGCGATCTAGCGAATGACGAGAAATAAACTGTGGTTGTGCTGTATAGACTATAGACCGGTAACTGACTAGAATTGCACAGAAGTTCAGCAACATGCTGCCCATACACAACTGCGCTAACTTTTGAATGACTTGTTCCGTGCTAATGATGAAGTTGCTAACGACGTTGCTAAATTCATGAAAACAAGATTGTCTTTAATCAAAGGCGGACCATCCGCGTGCTTTGGCTTTTTGCTGATATGACCGTGACTCGATGTCCTTGGTGTACAAACTCAAGCTGCACTTCCCGAAGACGTACCTGCGTGATAAAAATTAATTTAGGTCAAGGATTTCAAAAGTCATTATGTTGCTAGCATAGGCTACTTACATACATATACATACAAACCGACGCTTGCAAGAATATACACCGCGCTGCTATGCGCGTGATGTATGACTAAATAAGGTAAAACAAGTTAGTGACGTTGTAGACCTGGTAATCATCTGAGCAGAAGTAGATTTCAAGTCGGAGTCCAGGTTTCGTCAGTATTTCGTCCAATCGCCATTTCAACTCGCGTTCGCCGACAATAACAGACACGACCGGGATTGGTCTTGTCCCGACCATCTGCCGAGTCTGACCTTTGACCGCCCCCATTACCACGGTGTCCTGTTCCAGATAATGACCGCCACCGATGACGTAATCCATGACGCAACAGGCAGCGTGCGCAGCCAGCATGACGCCCGCCAAACCGTCGCCTAGCAACGCCAGCTGGTACTCGTAAACACGGGCCAGCTCGGCGGCGGCGTCGCGCGCCAGGCCGAAGACCAGCTGACGTATGAGCTGCATCACGTGTTTTCGGTCTAGGCGGGCGGTCATGATGGACCGGAAATGATCGTGTGAGACGGTGAGAGCGAAGTCGGGTGAGCCTGGAGTGGCGGCAGTATCATCGCACTCTCTGTCGGATCTACGGTGTAATTCCGCCGCTATATCCGGACAGTTAATGTACTCCCATAGCGACACCTATACGTCATACATCACGGCTGGTACGTCTATAAAACATCTTCAAACAGACTCGCATATTACGCCAAAGCCGTAGCTGATACACGGTAAAAATACACAGTTACAGAAAACACAAAACCACTCGAAAACTAAAACATACTGTAATCTAATCTGATTTTTAGAGCAGCTCAAACAGGAATGACTATTCAGAAGTCATGTGTCATGACGACGTATTGGGCTACTTTGACGTGGGCAAGAGTAACGGAAGTGACACTACCAACTTGCATGAAGATGCGACATTGTCAGCATACTGCATTTCTGTACCTTTTTCTGTTACGAGCCATCATTAGCTGCAAAGCTATAAGAGTTATATTTTCCATGACAAATCAACGAAAACAAGAAAGATAAAGTAGCGCCAGTGTCCATATTTTAATTTTATGTCAAAATCAACGCATTCTGTGCACTATGGTGCGCAGAATGCGTTGATTTTGACTTAAAATTCGCCAATAATCGTTGGGTGGGATGGCGGCCGGGCTCCGCCCTGACCCGTTGAGGGAGTTTACTGTTCACAGCGCTCCTGCAGATCCCCTAGCTGTGTTTGGGGAGGGGAGGGGTGCGAGAATGTAAGTGTGCAGAGGCTTAACGTCCCACTCGATACTTTATAGGTCATTTTATAGGTGTGGGGGTGGGGAAGGGAAAAACAGAGAAAAGGGAGGGTAGGGAAAGGGAAGAAAGAAAAAAGAGAGAAAAAAGGAAAAAGAAAACAGGAGTTTGTGGAGGAGAAAGGGAAAGGATAAAGTGATAGACGACAGAAAAGGAAAGAAGAGAAAGAGGAAAGGGAGGAAAAAGAAAGAAAAGGGAAGGGGAAGGAAAAGGACCCCAACTGCTTTTTGGACAAATCGAACCCTGCTTCAGCGTACAACACAAATAAAAACATTACTTCCGACAGTAAACTCTAAAGCTACGAAATTTTCCGCGGTAGTATCAAGTTCTGTAAAAAAAATCGTCAAAAGCCACGGATTTAAAAACGTAATTATGCATATAGCGCAGCTGTCCATAAATTGCAGTGTTGGGCTTACATTTAAACCAAAATATCCAAAGCAAACAACGGACCCCAGTGAAGAGCTGTGATTTGCTCCACCTTTATACATCACGGAGTTCTTCACCCTTCGTGTGTATATTTGCGTTTCAGCACAACAGTGGCAAAACAGTGGCAATGGTGAGAACGTGGTGCCGCCTAACGAACTGTGGATGAAGCGAGCAGTCGTACCCGTCTCTGAGAGGCATCTGTCTTGACGGCGATCGACAGAGTGTTGAGCTGGACTGTCTCAGTGAGCGCCGTGTACAGGGTGACCAGTTCTCGACTGAAGTTCGTCTCAAATTGCTCCAAACGTTCTCTGACGCAACTCGTCGACGGAAAATCGTCCTCGCTCACTGCACCATTTAAACACTTCGCCAATAACTACGAAATTCAGCTTTTGTATTTTTGTATTTTATCATTTAGAATATTTTTTGTGTAGGCCGATTTTTAACTTTGCGTTAGGCCTACTATATTGTTATGAGTTGCGCTTGTCAACGTTACAACAAACGAAGATGTGATGATGATAGCCTAATGATGATGCTATCTTATATTGCGGACTAAGGAGCTTCGCGAAATTTTTACGGTATGCTCGAGCGTCACGGCAGGGACGATTTTAACACGAATACATTTCCGTCCTCACCCTCTGTGACGCGAGGCCTCAGCTATTCTTAATATGATGTGTTTGTTATGTTTACACCAATTGATGCACCATAGGACACGCATCCAGGCCTATATGTGAACAGAATTATTGCAAAAATGTCAACACCGCGAGACAGTAGAGGCTGGGGAGTGACAAAGGTCAACAACATTACAAGTTTAGAACTTACTGCTGAGTGTATAGCCGGATAACGTCAGACTGAAACTTTGAAATGTTGTTAAATTTGACTGCTGAATATCGTTATCGATATATTTACAACTAACGTGTACAATATAGCTAATGCAATGTTTCTATCGTATTCACCTCTGTAGTTACTGCGGCGACATGAACTAAGTCTGGCGGCAGGGACTCGCACTCGACGGAGGTCGTCATCAACGTCATTCCAGCCTGTGTCCAGCATGTCGAGTGCCAATGGCTGACGTCGTGGTCCTGGCACACCTGACCTAGGTAGAGTGTCGCGGTGATGCAGAGTACCGTCAAACGTCGGTCTTCCAGCGTCGCTAGGTAGCGTTCGACTGCGTTGCACATCGGCTGGTCTGTCCTTCCATGTCACCCTCGCATTGTCGCCTCGCTGCAGACTTCGGTACACGCTGCAATTAACGTTAGACAGACTAATGTCATTGGATGCAGATCTCCACTATTTCTACTTTAGTTCTTATACCTCAGTATACAGACAACAATAGAAGGTATTAATCCGTGTGTCCTTTCGTCCGCTGTAGCGGTTACGTCCGTCCGTCAGCACTGCGTCTACATTTACAGCCATGCAGACTCTAGCCGCCCCTATGGAACGCTGCAGTGTCGCCACTTAGCGAATGCAATTAAGAAACGTACTGCCATCCATTGCAGCGTTTCGTCGCTAACTACAAGCGTTTGGAATTACTCAGTTACTGACGCTCTACTCATCCCACAACAACAGCAGGCCAACCTGACGCCGGCCGACGATGGCCGTAATTCCGATGTCGCCATATGTGAATACGAGCGGTAGATGGTGATGTCTTTGGTCAACTGGTCGTCCATGTCGTCATTTGTGACAGTGTGCGGCTGTGAGACCGAGGAACTAGGGTTATTGATGGTGGCACACCGCGACAACGACAGCGAAGTTTTCTTTTTGTTGTTCCAGCCAGTCTGTGCCCTGCACCTGTCATCAGAGTCCTTCGCCGCTGTCGTGTTACGCCGTCGTCCGCTCGACTTGTTTCCCATCCTCGCGTCTCGCTTGCCGCTGTAGCAGCATGTAACAACAATAATGAAAAATAAACGCTGTATTTAGCGTAATGCAATTGAAAAGTAATAAAAGCTATTTTAGTTTAGCTGGATACAGCGGCTTAGAGTAGATCGTTGGGCGTCAGTGTTGTATATGCGTGTGTGTGTCTTTCTTTGAGTGTCTGTTGACCAGGATGTCCGAAATCGTAAGGGCAGGACAGAGAGTCTTAAAAATGGAAATCTTGCATGCAAGGACCGACCTACTGACGAACTCTGATCATACTAAAAAATATAAGTCATCCTGACGGTGACCTACTTAAGCCAGCTGAGCGTCACTGCCCATAGGTGGATTGTTGGGTCGTGTAACGTTACGACCTATACTGTATGTGACTGTACTGTAGGCCAGTACGTGCATGTGAGTACTTAGAATCATATAATTATTTTGACATGTACTGAATCACGTCGGCAAACTGTGATGTTTATGTACTTGTGCGTTTAACTTCGTCTCATTATTTTTAAGCAGACATATTGCACTATAATAATCTATCTGCTCATCTGAAGTGTTTTGTGTTGGTTTTTTACAGTCGATTATTTTTGGGTCAAATCAGATTTACTGACATTATTACTTTTTAAAAAATCACGCATAAGCTAAAAGCCAGATGTGTCACTTGGGAGTGCATTTTTGTTTTTCTTCATCCATTTTTTTCAACGAAAAAACGCACTCATAAATAGCTAAATTTATTCACAATGGTTTAATGATCATTCTTTAACCGTTGCCACAAAACACTGAAAATGAGATTACCTGTGAAACACCTAGCAGACGCTATGCCAGAATATTACCGTCTATCGCCGATCGTGGGCGACATAAAAAGCAATATGGCAGATACGTCACGTGTGGCAGGTAAGATTTATTTCACCTGCACAAAGGCTGCGCGCCCACGTGTCGCTGCAACAGCAACAGCAGCAGCAGCAAGCGCCGTGGACGCGTTGTAACTTGCCCATCTCGCGGTCTAGCGACGCAGCGGCGCAGTGATACAGGTAGGCCTGTGATATCGATCCAGCATCACTGGTTGCTTCCTACCTGCACGCTGTAGCCCATGCACTCGACTCAGAGCAAGCAACAAAGAACAAGTAGGCTACACGCTATCGACTGCCAATTCCTATAGCCTATAGGTCTTACCGCTACCGTGTAATGAAAAAATGCAATTCGCATTCTTTCCACACCTGCCCTGCTGCTGCCAACTCGTGTTCGATTAAACTTTCAGCTTTCTGTTAGCCGTTTTAATTACTTAACTGTTTTTATGTTCACTTAATTTATGTTAGGCCTATGTTGTTTTTTTGTGTGAAGAAGAGTTACAAGGGCCTACACAAAAACACACGTAAGAAACTCACAAGTATTGGGCGTACATAAACTGAATCTGAGACAAGTGGCCAAACCGCCAAAGTAATTTGGCGAAGGTTGCATCGAATCCGTGGGGGAAATCTGGACTCCGACTCCCGTCTAATACAATGCTCCTTGCGCTTGCGTCCCCAAGAGTATCCACCCTAATGGACCTCGATTTGTTCAGTTGCGTTTGCACAGCGAAGCCGCGCGACAGACAGGGACTTACAGACTCAGACAGACCTGTGCATAATGGATCATCGATCGCAATAGTTATTCGATGCTGCCTAAAAGGCTAAAAACCATAGCGGAAACACAATCCAAAAAGTCCAAAACCAGCATAAACAAATAATGTCAGTCAGACATGCACAGACGTCAGTAAAACAATAACTGTCGCCGCCATGACTGGCGAGCACCTAGTGAAATGTTAAGTGCACTTCACGCGGACGCGGTACCGGTACCATATTAATGCTCTGGGACGTGGTCATTATCATCATCATCATCATCATCAATCATTATCATCATCGTAAGATTAATAGTGCGCTTATGCGGTGATAGAATAGGTGTATTACATAGGCCAAGATGTTAGTCATTAACATCGTCAACAGACATACAGCGCCAAACTGAAAAATGTGTATTTAGGTTGTCTTCTGAACAGTTCAGGATCGGTGATAGCACGTAAGCGTCGTAAGTCCTCGGGTATGACCGTGTGTGAGCGATCTATTCATGTTCGGTTATTTGAAGAAGATCGTTGTTATATTAAAAAATGTCACAAACGAATTGCTAAGTGGATTGTGCTGACATTTTTAAAGTAGCACATTTTCAAAATAGTGAAAAATAACAAAAAAGATATCTCCCAGTCGGGGAATTGAACCCCGGTCTCCCGCGTGACAGGCGGGGATACTCACCACTATACTAACTGGGAATGCGTTTATACTGTCGTAATGTTTCCATTTATTGCATTTGACTATTTTAATAATGACAAATATACTGCACATTATTAATTCTGTCAACGAAAATCCTATTGACTAAAACAATAAATTTAATTAGTGAATAGCATTCGTTCGTGCAATCGTGCATTAAAAATTTACGAAATCACTTAACAATAATTTGTTGTAATATTATTCGCCAGAGGGCGGAAGTGGTACGATCCAGCATCTAGTTGCTGTGTTTTGTATGGTTTTCACATTTACTTCAACACACGATAAATAAAGTTAATATTTTCAAGCACATTTGTGCGTGTTTTTTTATTAGAAATGTCTATAATGATTAATGAATTCGTTTACGAATACAACGGCTATTGATTCGATATACCGGTACACGACGTAACGTAATGCTGGTGACAGACATGGAAGAAACTTGTACAAGAAACTTGTACAAGTTTTTTTCCATGTGTGTCACCGGCATAAGTAGGCCTAACACGAGTCTATGACGGCGAGGCAATGATATTAAATGATTAAAAACAAGGCTGGCCACTCCGCCTTGTGGGGCAGTAGCACCTGGTAGCCCGGTGTTGAACTATAAAGCGTCATTGGTAACCCCTCAATGCCCTCGTATCTCAGGAACGGCTAGGGGCACCAACCCAAAATATGCAAATTAGGTCAAATTGGGTCAAGGATAAGATACACGAGGGGGCCCCAAAATTCAAAAGAGGTCACGTAATCCCACCTTTTGACCCCATCTGAGTTAATTTGCATGTTTTCGATTATGGCCCCTATAGCCATGTGTATGCGCACAAAATTTGAAGTTTCTAGCTTCAGCTGTTCCCGAGAGTGAAGAGTTTTACTAATGACATTATAGTTCAGCCACCATGAGGCGGAGTGGCCAGGCTTGTGTTTAATCATCATCATCATCATCATCATCATCATCATCCATTTTATTTCAGGCAGCAAGGCCCATAAAAACACAGCAGAAATTTGATTATTTAATAGCTTTGGGCTTGGGCGAGGTTTTGTCTGCTCTTGCGTTTACGAAAGTTTTGCTTGTGCGACCTCTTTTGTTGTGACTAGAGTAACTCTTGACAGTTTTCTATTTATAGGCCTATCCTTGACTGCACTCTAGGCTGTTCTTATCGTGCTAGGCCAGGGTTTCCCAACCGGGGGGGGGAATTCCCCCCTTGGGGGGAATGAGCCAAGTCCGGGGGGGGAACGGCGGGTCCGAAAAATAATAAAATAAACTATAGTATAATATAAAAATAAATTAAAATATTGAGTTAAAATTAAAACTGAGAACGTTGCGGAATTCTGGACAAAA
>Ga0126335_1001959_pt1 | contig 12014 bp, 7 predicted proteins | sample OlaspJWI45metaG_FD_108409 | JGI IMG/M metagenome (GOLD analysis project Ga0126335, IMG submission 108409) | Marine gutless worms symbiont microbial communities from Oahu, Hawaii - Olavius sp. 1 OAHU.JWI-45 metaG | ecosystem: Host-associated > Annelida > Digestive system > Unclassified | place...
ATAATTCTCTGTCCTCTGCTCAAAGCTGTACAATGCACATCAAAGACCCACTGTTGCAGCTGTGCATAGTGGCGTTTGATGTTCAATCTGCTCGCCGCAAATTTACACGACGGCAATGCGCACAACCTCGCGAGTAGCCTAGGCCTCATCGGTAATTCCTTTCGATTACCGGGAAAAAACCGGTTTCTGCAAACCGATAACCGGTTTTGGAAAAAATCCGGTTTTAACATCCCTACCCCTGAGTATCTTCTTCTTTTTCGCTGGCATTGCTGCCATAAAAATTAGTTTATTATCTTGCTCGCAAATTACGCTGACAACAATTCAAAACCATTGACGAGATATCACTTGCACAGAAAACGGCTGGCTAGAAAAGCATTAAGAATTATTCTTGTACAATGGAATCTATGCTTTGGGAAAATTCTGGACCAAGTGCATATCAGTCGCAGAGGAATACGTTAAAACAAGACAAATTTTTGTTGAAATATGTCGTTGTCTTCTGCCTCATTCCACGAGAAGTGATGATTATCAAAGCATAGTAGGGTTAGGGTTAGGATATATATTGTGGTTAAAATTAGAACTATGCAGTTTCACTACCTCATGTGGAAAGTAATCTACTGCCTTAGGGATAGGGTTAGGTTTCGGGTTAGCATTAGGGTCAGTTTCAAACTTTAGGATTTAGGGTTAGGATGTGGTTAATAGCCTACTTTTCATGCGAGGTACTAAAACTGCAAGAGCGTCGACCTATTTTTCTGTTATAATCAGGGTTAAGGCTGTGATTATGTCAGCATCATACACTGTCATTCTCGCGTGTTAAAACTGTGAACCTTTCTAGCGAAAATCAGAAAAAAATACCATTCACTGTTCGCTTCACCATACTCCTTCGCTAATACCGCTGACACCGAGTCATCATAGAAAACTCCCTTTTCTTGCAATTCAAATTCCTGTATTTCTGTGACACCAGCAACAACCACATTCACGGTCTCCACAGCTCTGCATTCCTCTTCACCGACCGTGTCGTTACTGGACTGTTGCATTATGATAACAGCAACGACTCTTCTAAAAAATCACATCTGATTCGCACGATATTTTTCTCCAAATTCGCTGCATAAGTTATCAACGAAAGAAGTCTACCGCAAAAAAACTGGGTAATAAGTTGTAAACAAAACAAGCACATGTTTTTCGAAGAATATTTAACCAGCGACCTAACATGGGTCTCACTAAATCGCGACCCATGACACGTGACTCTACAACTGGGTCATGTAATCGTTGCTGTTCAGTGATCATTCAGGGCCGATTGCACCATCGAGGTTCAGCGTTGAACTCGAATCAAATGGCCGCCGCCGTTAACAGGTTTACAGCAATTGCACCTTGCACCATTTTAAAATAAACTCGTTCATCCTTGAATTCGAGTTTAAACCTGAACCGCCCTTTTTGAGCGATCAATCGCTGAACTTTTCTTCCCCAAAATTTACAAAATGGCGGTTCGTGCAGATAATTACATGATATTTCTTGAAATTTTGAGATACGATGACAGCCGACTTTCACGCACGATTCCGTCTCTCAAAGATGACCTACTGGCGGAGGTATGTCAGACAGTTAATTTGCTGATCCGTATACTGCGAAAATCACAGGAAATCGCTACAACTACGAATGACATTCCAATGGCGTCCTTTAGGCACCACGCCCTGCAGGCCTATGCCTACCAGCCACAGGTCGCGGCGTCTGATATTTACATTTTGATGATCAAATCCAAATATTGCGATTATTTCAGGTTGTAAATGAAATACTAAGTCGATATTTTTTTTTACCAAATGTGTTATCACTATAGCGAAATGGCGTTAAAGTGCAGATATTTCGCACTTATTACACACACGATGACGAAGCTATGGGCCCATGACGTATAGCAAGCAGCCTGTTAAAATTAAAACACGGATAAGGAACGAAATCTGTTTGGAATTAGGCAGCTTCGCATGCGAATTCATCGGCTTGCTTCCTTGTTTATTTACTATGATATGTGCAGGCCTACAGAGACGGCGGAAAGTATTGAAAAGTGATACGGCTCATATAGTGTTTCTCGTCGATCACTGCCTCGTAACCTAGTTTTCTTTTTATCCCCCCTTCATGCAGCGCGACATCTAGTCAAATGGAGGGGGCCATACGAGTCTGCGATGTACAATTTTCATTTATAATGTTGAACTGAATTGCGACACTGAAAAGTAGTCCGGACAAACACAAGCCATTGACATCTACTATCAATAAAAAGATTGTCGTGTTTTAGTTCAAATGCTAAAGACACGTTGCAACCAGTAGCTAAGTAACAGAACGTTTGTAACTATATTGTGTAATTTCTATAAAACTAAAAACGGCCAAAAACATGTCCACGATAATCATTCACAGAAACGAAGTCCTTCAGATCAAGGCTGTCTGTGAGGTCTTAGTGAACATGCAGCTAGATGTTGATGTATCAGTCTCCGTGACTCTATCACATTGACCACCGAATGTAGGCCAACTGGCCGGCTAGCGTTGCGTATCAGTGAGTGGGATTGGGACGAGAGAGACATATTTGTCATTGCGTGAACTGCTCTTACGCCTACTGCTAAAAAGTGGTAGGCTACGGCATTTTACATTATGAGCCGTACCACCTTCAAAAGTGGTACGGCTATTACCGTGTCTGCCGAATAGGTTCCGCCGCCTATGCAGGCCTAATCAACTCTATGGACCTTGGGCCTAATCAACAAACGTGTTCGTTCAGCCAATAAGAGTTCGTGAAATTAGGTGACCTACATAGTAACGAGTTAAACTCAAATTCAATATAACTCTTTCGTAAATTCGTGGTGCAACCCAAATTCGTTGAACTCGAAGTTGAACTCGTTCTAGCAGCTGAACGAGTTCTGTTGATCCCAAGTTTGAACCGCGATGGTGCAATCGGCCCTCAGTGACGCACACAGTATTACGTTATTGACTAAACGATGCATCTGCCGCAGTACTAGCAGGCTCAGCGCGTTTACTAGTTGATATTTTCGCTTTGTTGTTTTTTTTTCTGTCGAAATTTTGTGAGAAGGTACCGCGGAGACTCGTTGGACCCACTAATTAGTGATGGTAATAATTATTATACATCACATTGATATAGTCATTGTTGTTATTTGTTAAATTAACTGTGATTTTTTTACCTTTTAGAACTTTGTTCAACATAACGACAGACAATGGCCGATCGCTGTTTATTTCCATGCCTTTTATTCACCAGATGTCGCCACTTTATTAATGTATGCAGATTATGTTGTCATGTTCGGAATTAAATGGCCTCGTTTTCTGCCAAAAATAGTGAAGATCCGAGCAGCAGTTCTGAAAATATTAGCTGACATGAGTGGCTTCGTTTAATTTGGCCCACTCTGTATAGGCCCACGTAAATCCACTCCCACTTCAATCCATCATGTGACTGACACGCCGTCTACACCGTGCGCACTGCTGCAGTACAAACGCGACATGTACAGTATGTACGTCTAATGCAGGTGACACACGTACAAGTTTCTTGCACACTTAGAGTGTAGGGAAAGGCGCATAAGTTGGAAATTTACGGAAAATCGGTGTTCTAGATTCCAAGAAATCCACGTTACTCATAATCATATGTGTTTTATGTGTGTTTATATATTTTATGTCGTGTATTTTATACTGTGATGTAAGTGGCCATTTGCTCCTTTCGCTTTTAATAAATTGATTGATTGGTTGATTTCGTTTTTACGCGAAAGTGCAAAGTTTCCGGTTTTGGACAATTGTGTCCGCTTTTATAACTGACTAGCGGTTTTAATTGTAAGCATTACTTTGAAAAAAATGTAATAAGTGTCAATTTGTTGCTTGACGTATGCTGTGTACTTATTTTGTCACAGATTATACGCCCGAAATTTGTTTATACCGAAATTCAGCACTTTGCTTTCTTACTTTAAAGTTACTTTATTTAGACAGATCTTTGTTTACAAAAGTTAGCATGTTAATGTTTCGAAAGATAATCCCAGTTTCTGGCGGTTATGCATACGTGAAACCGCAGCAAGCTTTTGCACTACAGCGTCGGTGTGTATGAAATAATTTTAAGTTTTTCAACGGAACGACAAGTATCTCTAACACTGATGGCACAACTAGCCGGTCAGCTGGGCACCTTGTGAACTGGCCACCAGTGTCCATAAGTTGTGGGGTTGTCGTGTGCGTTGCCACGTTTTTATGGACAGGCTGTCCAGTTGATTCTACCATACTTCATTCTTAACACCAACCAGGCGAGAAGGGTTCAGTAGTCCGAAGGTTCACTAGTCCGAACTTGTCTCGAATTTGTTTTCAAGGTTTATTTCACTGGGTACCAGCCTTGTACGTAGTAAAAGACCGCCAGTTTATATTAGCGTGTTCACTTTTTTCGGTCACATGGTATTAGACATAGGGTCGCTGTAGCAGAGAAGAGTTTAGTTTTCCGTAGTGGCTAAAGTGCCGTCCAGACGGTACCGTAATTCTGAGTCTAGAGCGCCGTCAACATTTTATCTATGGTAACCTTAAATGATGTATATGATGTCCACTTCCAGCTATTGTTTAATGCAGTAATTGTTTTTATCTTATCCTGCAAGTATGCCATTTACTGTGGGCGAACAATTCGCGTCTTTTGAGTTATTAAGTAAAAGAATAACAGAAATTGAACAGCGAGAAAACCTGTCATTGTGGAAATGAGATAGTCGCAGTATTGAAAAGGCACATGAATGTTGATCTAGTGTATTACTCTGTGCATTACACCTATTACCATGGTGGTAGAAAATTTAAATCAGAATAAGCCGGCGTCAGAACGAATCTGAGGTAAGTAACTGATGGTGAACACTAGAAGTGGTTGGAAGTTGGTGACACCATTTAACCTTTGACATTGAGAGTTACCTAGCAACTTCATTTTCAGTTTTGAGATACATCTTGAGAATATCTAAATCACACTTGAGTTTCGGGGTCATGGGTCCAAGATCAAGGTCATGAAAGCAAAAAAGCAGTAGCATGCAACTCAGAAATTACCAGCTGTAAGTTTGTGCGACATGTTACGATAGTATTTGAAGCTTCTGACCTTGACCTTGACATAGTATTTTTCAATTGAAGCTCTAAGTTTTAAATGCCTTAAGCTAGCAGCTTCATTTTCAGTGTGAAGGTACATCTTCAGAATATCTGGGTCACCTTCGAGTTTCAAGGTAATGAACCTTCGGCTAGTGAACCTTCGGACTAGTGGGATGTTCCGAACCAGGGTTGCAGTTAAAATTATGAATTGACACCTCATACAGTATACATTATGGTACTTCACAATGTGTTTATCAGCTAAGAAATTTACTGTTTTCTAGTAGAGAATTTCTACTGAATTATACAGTGTATTATGCGGTATCCTTTTCTGTTCATTAACTGTGGAGCTGGTGTTACGATATCCTTTAGGCCTGTAAGGTGTGGTGTGGTTAATATGACAGGTGTCCGTCTGCACAGTTCACCGTTTGTGAGCGTCATGTGTCTCAGGCAGTTTACGAACAGTTTCTGTCGCCGAGTTGTGCTACAGTTGGCGCCGTGAAGTCACTACTGGAACTTGTACATGCATCCACAGGCCTGCCGTGGTGGGCGTCACTCGCGATCACCACTGCTGCCCTGCGAACTGTGCTGACATTTCCTCTGATGGCGTATTCGATTAACAACAAGGCAAAGTTGGAACAGTTGCAGCCAGAGATTAAAACCCTTTCGAAGGACTTGGCAGAAGAAGTTGCTGTAGCACAACGACTGTATGAGTGGGACAGCAACATAGCAAAAACCCAGTATAGAGTAAATGTGAGTAACTGCAATATTTAGTACGTAATTACTCTGTTGTATGATAGAAATATTTCGGCTCTCATTTTGTACGTATGAGCTATAATAAATCAATTTTTGCGTCACACATTTAGAATCTTGTTTATACGATAAGTTGACAAATGACAGACTAACTTTATGTGTAGACATGTGACAGTCTTTGTTGCATAAATTGCTGGTTTTTCTCATCACTTTCAGTATGTTTAAGAAATGAGTTGTGAAAGAAAACTGTACTGACTGATTGTGATCCAAGTGCAGCTGAAGTCACAGTAACGATCTCACCTTTATGAGAATTTCAGTTGATGTTGTCAGTTGAATTCTGCACAAAACACAGTTGTGGCATTTCATATTTAGAAAAATAGCAGAATGGAATCTGCTTACTTATGACCGTCATATTTTGTTGTTAGGTATCTGTTTTATAGATGATGCTTGTTGTGGCTGCAAGATGAATCGGCTCGTTCGAGGACTGTACGTACGTGACAACTGTCATCCGCTGAAAGAATACATTCTGCCGTGGATACAGATACCATTATGGATCAGCATGTCATTGGCCCTGCGTAATATGTCCGGTTCAATGATTGTGGATGGCAGACGTACGTATTTTACATATAATTGCTTTGCGGTACGTACGAGGATGATAGTAAGTAAACAGTCAACATCATCAGTCACAGGGGCGTCACTGGCCAATAACGCTGATGCAAAAACAGTCGGCGTTTAGTTGCCCGCCACCATAGATTCACATACTCCATCTATCACAACTAGGGAATGCATTCCCGGGCTTCCGTTTCCTGGGCGCCCGGGAATCCCGGTCATTATCCGTTCCCGAATTCCCGGGAATGAAAAAACAGGCCCGGGAATGCATTCCGTAATCACAACAATGCTGTTAATATTTTGGACGCACGTTTCCCGTACTGAATTTAGTTACGATTCTCTGCAAAAACAGACATTTTCTGTTCAGATGGAGATTCAGATATTGAAAATTAACGACTGCTGTTAAACGATCTGTGATTGGTACGTTAGTTCAAGGGCCATGGCCTGAATCTGACTTGCCTTTGGCTGTTTCTGGGGGTAACTGATCTCTATGCCATCTATGGAGAAATCGGCCAGTAAGGCATCTGAATAAATAAACATTCTTTTGTCTGTGTTATCAGCAGCAGGAGGCTCCCCTCACCTATGAGAGTGCATGTTGATGAGCAAGCAAGTAAAGTGGACAACTTATATAGCACTGTAGGTAAGCAATACGTGGGTCTGCCTCAAAAACTCCAGGAGTCATTTTGCGTACGTGAAATTTTGAATTGCTGTGATTTCAAGTGCTTCTTAAAGTTATTAAGAGACAACAGTGTGATCGACTACTTGCTCCAGGTAAGGGCCTCGTTGAAAGTGTTCAGCTGTGGCTGAACAACTGTTTAGTTTAATTATTAAACCAAACAGTTGTTCAGTTGTTTATGACATTAAGCTTTAATGTCATATGCGAAATATCGTAACTACTTCTCATTGCCTGCATATGCCATTTTATACCATTACTGCTGTTGCCGGTAGATTCAATTCCAAGTGATATCTGATAATACTGTTACATAGGTGTCATCCCAGATGGGATGTAACAATAGCTGGCTTGCAAGTGAATTAACGTGTCATATAAGGCGACAACAGTCTAGCTCGAGACCAGTGACGGTAGGTGACACTCCGTGTCGACAATTGGCAACAGTCTATGTCGACACATATTCCAGACACACAGTGTCGCTTATTGGGAACACCAGTGGCAACGTGTCACTGAATGTCTCCTAACGGCGACATTAATGTTGTCGTTAGGTGACACTCTCACTTAGTGCATGGGCTAAGTGCTGACACAGAAACACCAAAAATGGCGAACTATACTTCCGATCACGAATTTGATGGCAGATTCTGAATTGGGAAGCCCGGATTCCTATCTAGTTTCCTAGTAACCCTACATGGAATGAACTTCCAGCGTCTGTCTATAACGTGCCGTCCCTACTGACCTTCCGCCGAGAACTGAAAACACTCAGTGGAAAACACTCCTTTTTCGCTGCAATTTCAACGGAAACTAACCTGACCATCTGACGTCTGTGGCCGGTCACCGCTGCCGTCATACTGTAACTCTGTGACTATTGTAAAGTGCCCCCATAGCGTTCGCGCGATAGCATCCCTGTAATCATTGCATTTGCAACAACAACAACAATAATACATCTACCTTGCTTAGTTTCGGAGATTTTCACATGTGACAGGCAGACAGACGGATGGACCATTACTATAGCTAGCCCCCAACATTGTGGCTGGCCAGTTAATAAACATTTGGAATGGTCAGCGAGAAATTGAGAATGCACTCTGCTGTTCATGACCAACTTGCTTCCTTCAGCACTTGACGTTGTTGGTTGGGTCGTCTGACTTGTAAAAACTGTGCCTTAAATGACCTACATTTTGCTCGGTGCAGGGCTGTAGAGCTGAGTTGGTTTTTAAACCTACAAACTTCAGTCCAATTCAGATTGTTGTTAATTTTATGTAATTCAAATTTGCAGTATATTTTGCGACAATAATTTTATTCTTTGCTCACAGGAATTGCAGCTTCAGTAAAGGTCTTCGAGTTCAGGCCAAATACTATTAGAATTCAGTTTCACATTAACAATAGGCAATCTGTACATCGTTCAAACAGTCAGAGAATTTCTGAATTCTGTACATTTATGAAATGCGGATGTAAAATGATGATGATGATTTTATTGGTATGGCAGCCAATCGGCTGGATTACAAACAAGGTACACTGTAAATTACAAAAGAAGAAAAAATAATACAAAAATATCCAACTACAGTGTCAACTAGCTGAGATATATAGCCTACAAAGAGGTATGAAAGAATGTCGAAATTTAACAGTTCAGCATTTCAAAATGTTTCGAGATCATTAAAATTAATTAATTTATGCATATCACAGAGCCGAGTCCAAGGCCTGAGGCTTTTAGTCCAAGTCCTTTGCATCCAACTCTAAGTCCAAAACTTAGGATGAGTCCAACTTAGTGACACTGTCGGACTTGTGTACTACATCACTATAAAACCTAAAAAAATTCTTTTAAAAAACCTAGGTTTTCCCAGGCTTGGCTGAGTGAAATGTTAAGCCTGAAGACTCGCTCGCTAACTTGGGCAACTTGCCATGCTGCGTGTTCGTGTGTGTTGTCTTGTCAGAGCTGCCAGTATTATGTCCCGAGATGGCCACTGAAGGCACGCTGTGGTTCGCTAACCTTCTCATTCCAGATACTACTCTGATACTGCCAGTTACCGTCTGCCTGCTGAACCTTGCTATAATTGAGGCAAGTTTTTCAATTAATATTACGTACAATTTCGTGATGCTGTAACTTACTGTTGGTAGTTTCTTGTTTGAAACTGACGTTGGAGATCCTCTCGTGTGTTTTAGCAAGTTCTTCTCAAGTTCGGTTTTGGAGTGAGTACTCAGAGAGACCCAACATCGCACTCGACACTTTATAGGTCATTTCGGAGACGATTTTACAGATTAGATGACCCGACCAGTAGTGTCAAAGCACTGAAGGAAGCCAGCTGGCCACTGAGATAGGCTTCAATCACAGCAGAACCGCTCCACCATGTTACATTATGAACTGTAGGCAACCGCCTCTAGGCTAATCGCAGCGTAAGGGTCCCAGTGTGACATAAACCCAATCTGCTGGACCTATAAGCTGTCTAGAACATCGCGCAACAAGAGTGTTGTACAGTACTATAGTGACTAGACCAGCTGTGTTAATGTTCCCTCTTTACTCCAGTCCATCATCAGTAATCAGATGAGGTCATGCACAGGGGTTGAGGGGTGCCTGGTTTAGTCGCCTTTTGCGATATCTGGCCAGGAGATGGAGTAGGTCTATTCTAAGCCACGGAACCCACACAGGGGACGGTTCTCCGACCGACCAAGCGACTATGGTGCAGAATGCTTATGACATGTTATTAAGTACTTTTGGACCGTTCTGTACTTCATGTTTTCTGTGTTTTTCATGTATAATTTTATAGTTCAGTGTTATTGCTAGTTTTCCCCATCGCCTTTCATATTTGCGAGTCTTATTCTCATAAAAGGTTTAAAATCGTCGAGTCTGTTCAGCTGACGTTGCTAACCAGCTGCTGATTTTGATGTTAGTCAGCTGTCTGTTAGTCTGGTTTTACTGCAGTTAAGATCTATATTGCTGGGAGACGTACTGCTGCTTTTCAGCTGCACGGTCTGCGAGTGTTGGAACCAACGCGATTTCAGCGTCTGCTGTCTTACGTAATGCGTGGTGCAGTTCTGCTCATGGTCCCAATTGGCTCTGTTGTTCCCAGCGTAAGTATATTGCGCTGATAGATCGTGTAACAATTGACCGTCTGGCAAATGTGAGTGAGTAGGAACAGCTGTGTTTGTTATACAGTCCAGTGAACATTTCCTTACACATCTTCCACTAGTTGTAGGAAGGTTGGATTTATGCAAGTGTACCGTAGGCCACAGACCACTTGTCTCCACCCCGCTCTGTCTTGTGCTGCTGTCTCCATCTTCCAGCTAAATCTGAAGCCCGCTGTGCACATTTCTCTCCACATCTCCTTTCCAAGTGTTTCTCGGTCGTCCTCTTCCTCTGTGGCCTTGTGCCATCCACTGTAGCACTGTGCGGCTGTAGGCAAAACAAACTGATGACAGACAGATGTGCGGACACACCAGTTAATACTACCAGTGTGATAATTATTCATCAGTATTTCCTGTACAGGCGGCAAACATTAAGGAAGTCAGACATGCATGCAGAGTATAAACACAGTTACTATGACTCCAATCCCAACAGAGTTACTACTACTCTAATCTTCTCTCTTATGCCTTGTCGCTCCCAACAGACCACTCATCTCCACCCGCTGTCTTGTGCTGCCACCTCCATCTTCCTCCAGCTGAACCTGAAGCCCACTGTCCACATTTCCCTCTCCAGATCTCTTTTCCAAGTGTTTTTTGGTTATCCTCTTCCTCTGTGGCCTTGTAGCATCCACTGTAGCACTTGCTTGGCAGTGCTGTCATCGCTTCGTCTCAGTTCCATTTGCTTCTTCAAAGTTGTTCTAAGACTGACTGGAGGGTTGCTACCCCTGGCTAATAGCGTTCCTTGCACCACCAAGAGTGTCCACCCCAAACCGGACATCGATCCGTTGAACCCTTTTGTATGGCACAGGCACGTGACAGATACACCAAGTTATGGGAACATCGGTAGCAACAGGCTGCATCTCATGCATTCGATGCAGCCGAAAAACTGGTAGGCAACTTGTCTGGTACTGCTGGATCTAATGTACACCGTGGTGAGATCATAATGTGGACATGTTAAAATGCTACCAGCATTGCAATAATAGGTTACAAAAACAGCCTCGGCTGGTAGCAGCCTATCTTGGGCATGTAATACCGATATGAAGAAGTTCATGTGTCACTCGCAATGAATGTGGACGTTATGAGTCACATCGACAGTGGTCATCCTCGTCGCGGTCTTGTCTTCATCGTCAATGGACTTCTCACTGCCATGGTTACGCACAAAGTTCAGCGAGCACGCCTTCACGTACGCGGGCCCACCTGTGTGAAACCCCTACCCGAGGACTTACATGTTGTCACTGATCCTGGGCAGTTGAGAAAAACAACTTAAAACACGTCTTATCACAGTAACAGGCACACTATAATCTCTTCAGTGATGATGATGATAATGAATGCTTGCGTCTGCAGCCAGTTCTCTCAAGCACTAAATGAACGTTGTGTAGCACGCTTTTTGTTTTTGAGTTTTTGGCACACATTTCACTTTGTTACTGGTACTCTGTTTTGATCATCAATAACTTGCAGTCAGTTCTGTGGAAAGACTGCTCTACTCCCATTTCCGACTGTCGTATCTGCTTCATGTTTTGTGGTGTGGTGGTTAGCGTCGTTGGTGTGGTCAGTGAAGTTAATCAACGCTGGGCCCGGTTAGTACTTGGATGGATGACCGTGTTTAGATGGGTAAACCATCTAAGTCTGTAATCAGCCAACTATGCTGACTCAGCCTTCCATCCCTCCGGAGTCAGTAAAATGAGGACCAGCTTTGGCTGGGAGGCAAAGGCATGGTTCATACCATTCATAGGCGCCGACACCATAGGGCACAGAGGGGCACGTGCCCCCCCCCACTTTTGATTTGTCGTGGGCACGGGGGGGG
>Ga0126335_1001960_pt1 | contig 12013 bp, 7 predicted proteins | sample OlaspJWI45metaG_FD_108409 | JGI IMG/M metagenome (GOLD analysis project Ga0126335, IMG submission 108409) | Marine gutless worms symbiont microbial communities from Oahu, Hawaii - Olavius sp. 1 OAHU.JWI-45 metaG | ecosystem: Host-associated > Annelida > Digestive system > Unclassified | place...
ATCCATGGCACTTTTCATTTGACCTACTTCAACATTTGACGTGGCGGCCCACCGGACTGGCGGACCAACCGGCCCACCTGGCAAGTGCCAGGTTGCCAGGCGGTCCAGTCCGCCCCTGATTATTTACAGTTTATTTTGTAAGCTACACACAAGTAACCGCTTGATAATTTGCATATCGATTGTACCTTGGTGTTTATTGTATATTTTCTTTCTCTATCACTCGTTGATGAATAAAGTTGCTCATATGTTTTACCGCTGAAAGTTTTTAGACATAGGCCTATATCTTTCAGTCTCCCAGACGGCTAATTGACGGCTAATTGGCGTGCCGTAGAAGTATACCAGACGTTGAAGTCCAGGTCCTCCACGATAATGCAACTGTAAATATGTCGACCATCACTCCCTCAATTTTTACAGAAGAAAAAAAAATCAATTTTTGCCTTAACTTTTAACTAAGTCGTATTGAAATGCATTGGTTTAAAAAATGAACAACGTATTGGAAATTTGAAAAATTAACCCCACGCAAAATGATTGGTGTAAATAGCGACAGATACTTTGTATCACGTGACCTACATTCAAGTTTAATTTCACGGACCCTTTTAAATATCCCTGGAGACTGGAACCACTAAAACTATAGGTATCATATTTAGCGTGTAAACAGAATATAAAGTTTGTGGTGGCTATAGGTCAAGCCATTTGAAAGTTATAGCTTAAATAAGTACGAAAACAGTGCCCGATTCTGTGTTCCATTCGCTGGTCGTGTCGCTGGTTATGCCACGTCTCGACTACTGCAACGCAACACTCGCAAGACTTCCTGCGTCTCAGCTCAGTCGACTTCAGTCGGTTCTCAATGCCGCCGCCAGACTGATACATCGATCTTCTCGGCATGAGCACGTCACACCAATGCTAAGAGATTTACACTGGCTGCGGTCTCCAGAACGCATCCATTTCAAGTTAGCTGTGCTCATCTATCGATGCCTGCACGGCCTGGCGCCACGGTGTTTTTCCGACTATATTTAGAGCGTCGCCGTTTCCAACCGTCGCCGTATTTGTACTTTAGGCCACTCTAAATAACTCTTAATGTGATGTAATGTAATGTAGTGAAAACAACTTTCAAGGTCAAAGGTTAAGGTCAAATGTCACCAACTGTCAAGCACTTCTAGCGTTCACCATGGTACATATTCCTGCCCAGTTACATTAATTTCCGATCACTAGTTTTCAAGATTTTGTGCGGATAGACGCACACACGCACACACAGACAGACGCCGCCAAAAACAGTACCTGCTCGCAGCATAGCTGGCGCGCGGGCAATAAGTCTAAGCTTACACATTATTTATGGCCACTTCAAAATAAGAACACAAAACTACAAAAGTGCCATTAATTCCCTTCTTCGACTTCCCGGAGTACAGTGTTCTAGACAACTTTGACACAGTTTATTTAGAAAAAAGCCACACTGTGTACTGTATACAACGCTAGAATCCATAAAATTGTGATCAAATTTTATTATTAAAACATACACTGATACATATAAATCATCTGCTCGCGTAATGGACAATATCCAGCACATAATCGCAATGGTAAAAGTGTCATCTTGTAAAAAGAAATCAAAACAGCAAAGTTACCGCAGTAAACGATCCAGATTTAAAATCTGTTAACGTCACATAAAACAACCATCCTATACGAACAGTCAGGTGTCAGGCGCAACAAGTTATCTAATTGCATTCAGAAGTCGGTATGCAGATAAAGTACACAGGACCTCGATCCGTTCAGCCGTTTTTTGTAAGGCGAGGCCGCGAAACAGGCAGACAGAGACACCCACGCTATGGGATATTCGGTCGCAATAGGTGCAATTCGATGCATGTAAAAAGTAAAAATAAATTTTAAAAATACAACAAAGTAATATCAAAAAGTCATAAATGCGCAAAATTAGTTCTTCAGGTAGCGAAAATTGTCTGCCATAAACAAAGGAGTACATACACAATCGAAACAAAAAACGCGAAGCACAGGAAGCATGAGCACAAACTCCAACAATATAGCAACGTATCGAATGAAAAGAAGTTGGTTTGGAGATACTGTAAGTAACTCAAAGCAATGATGCAGCACCGCCTATGTCTCGTCCTCAAAGACATCGGCTTTGGCGTGAAATCTAATGCCGGAGCGGTCGATACGCAGCCCGTAGTTTAGCAGGCGGAATTCTACGCCGCCAAGACGAAGGACTTTGAGAGGCGGTGACTGAACAGCTTCTGTACCGACACCGTCGTCGTTGCTGTTGGCTGACTCGTCATCGTCGTCCGATCTTCCTCGCTTGGTTCCTCTGCGCTGCTGCTGCTGCTGCTGCTGTTCATCGCTAAAGATGTGCTTGTGGCCTCTGAAGTCTTTCAGCATTCCTGTCCAAAGGCACTGTCTGTGTATTCGAGAGACGTAGGGGCAGCTGACAGGCAGCGCGACTACAGCGGCGTCGACCTCCTTGTTGCACTCAAACCGACACACCACGCGACACATCGGGCAGCTGCAATAAAAAACTGAAATCTTCGGAAAATGTCATAAATGTAAATTGTTTTAACAATATAAATAGGGAAGGTGGCAGACTTAAAGTCAACTTGCCTCCAGGTCAAGTCGATCCCAACTGTTAGGGTTAAGTTAGGAGTAGGGTTAGGTTTGGAATTAGAACGTATAGTGTTAGGCTCATGGTCACGGTTCTGTTTGCCTTGTGGCCGAGTTAACTTGTGAATGAGTTGACTGGAAACGATGAGGAACATTAGCCCCTGAACTTCCTTGGCAGTGTTGTAACATATTTGTAGTTTAACGTAGGCCTATTTGGTAAAGTTTAGATAAGTTATTTTTGTTGTGTCTGTCAATCAACGATGAGTGAAGATCATTAAACCTATATTTTATGAACGCAGCTAATATGCATCGCGTGATGTGTCTGTTAACTTCCCAGCCTTTCTTTGTACTTATTTCGCCGGCCTACCAACGGTGGGATGACCAGGCTGATTGATTAATATACCAGAAGGTAACTGGTTACATACCGAGAATCTAAATGGTTCACCAGCCGGCAGACGGTCACCCACCCAAGTAGGTTCATACTCGCACTAACAATTCCCGCCCTATCTCTCGTCCACCCCATTTTGTCCTGCTGCCCGGTCAAAGAATGCACGCTGCCCGCCCGCATCGCAGTGTATCGCGCCGCCAGCGGTGATGCCCACCTCAGTCAGGCCCACCTGTAGGCTGTATAGCTAATGCTGCCCAAGGCTATAGGTTAGGGCTGCCAAGTACCTACCACACCTCGCAGGCCGCTGCCGCGAGAAACGTAAAATGCTAATTATCTGGCCCCAACCTGCACTACACCAAACCACCACCTTACGTCGAATCACGAACGTGCCGGACACTTAATACAGCACCTTTTCGAGAGAAACCTCATAGCAGAAGCGCTCAGGTATGGCACACGTTGTCCAGGGATCTTACAGTTTTACCTGCCACCCACGCGTTAGCCGAAGCTGGTCCTCATTTACCGACCTCGGATGGATGGAAGGCTGAGTTGGCCTTAAGATAATTGCTTTTACTTAATATTTGCGAAGTAAGTGGTGTATATTCACCTGACGTAGTCTCGAGTAAACATACTACTGGACGTCCAGCTAACGTCCAGCTGATGAACGCCGAGTGGAAAGACACTATGCAAACGCAAACGCCACGTCACTATGGAAAGGAATGGATGGACGTCATTTGGCGTTTCGTCGTCGTCGTTGTCGTCGTTGTCGTCACCATTGGTGTCGCAGTTGTTCACAACATGCCATGACCAGAGGCAATCCAGACAGCAGCGGTGTCCGTTGCAGCACTGCACGCACTCCTTCAACAGGGACGCACTACACAGCAAAGTCACAGCACAATCCCGATGACTATAATTTACTTATTACTGGTACAAATAGGCCTACTAGGCCTATAAATTAGGGTAAATGGACCAATTAATGGCCACCAAATTTTTTCCTTCAAGTCGTTCGGCGAAGTTGCTCGGTCTATACAGTACGTTAATAATTGTTTTAGAATTCCAGCAGCATTATGATTAATATTAGAATAACGTTGACATAAAGCCAAATTTTGAAAAGTACCATTTGGTGGCCATGCAGACACCATTTAGCGGCTGGTGCCACTATTTGATACCTGCCGGCTAGGCCTACCCGAACCACGCCTACGCAGCATTAGCCTACACTATACAGTAGGCCATACAGCTCAATAGATGCAGTGAAGGATCGTGTTAAAAATCAGTCAGATAAGATGAAGCAGACTGACCATATGGGACACGATAAGTCGTAGAGGTCGTTTAAGGGAAGCTGATATACAGGCTTTAGATCAGCTGCGCTAGACATTTTATCTGGACACATTCAGTCTCCGAACTTCAGTTGCTAAGCCAGATAGATTACGTGATTATTACGACATCCCGCTTTGTTCATGACGTCACAGCGAATAGCGATACTCTATCACTTAATTAATTATTTTACTGTAGGCAATTGCATAGCTCTTGTCCCGTGTTTCAGTCTTCCAGAGTCTCAGAGTGGTGGATCCGTAGGCACAAGCACACAGTGCCGACCCCAATATTCATATTGTTTGGCAGCGGTGGTTTAAACTCGTTCGCCAGGGGGTGACACTAGCTAGTCTTTTGCATGCTACATTTCGCAGTAAAGTAATGTAAAACTAAACAAAAAACTTACGGCCGAACGCCGACCAGTCCTTTACAACAACAATAATGTGTGAGAAAAATAAACATAAAATAGCCTAGGGACAATATAAGTATAAAAATAGTAAGTGAAATAAAACAATATTATGAATAAAAATATAAAACTAAGTAGCCTAGATAAAACTGGAGATTAGACTATAAAAATAGGTTTTGACTCTTCTAACACTGTGCTATAATGTTTGGAAAACAAAAAGGTTTTGAGATGTGAGATGGTCAGTCAACACAAATTATTATTTTGCTACAACAAAACTGTACAACAGTAGGCTATATGAAATGAATTAAAAATATCAATAGTGTCGCGTGAACTGATTAGCCTATAGACCATATAGGCTATAGCACAGTAGCACTGTTTTACCAGCCTAAGTGTGACTAGATCAATCATCTGACAACTATCCTAGGCCTTACACTACACATAGGCTAGACTATACTGGGTCTATTTAATGGTACTAGTCCATACGGTACTGAACTTCTCCAGTTGGCGGGAGACGGTCTTCTTTGTCAACGATTGATACATTCATTCACAACCGTTAGTATAGACCCACACTTTGGCCCATTTTGTCACGTTTGCGAGAAGAAATGGTGGTTGGTGTTCCAGCGTATAGGCCTAGGCCTACTGAAAGTTGAACGGACGTCAATTTTGAAAAGCCCAACCCAGTATCGATTTGTAGCACCTCTGTTGCAATGCAAGGAGGCTACAAACATCAGTCCGTACAAATCAACTGTACGGCGTCGTAGGCTTAATAGCAGAGTAATAGCTCAATGGAATTCAATATCGCTTGTCACCCAATACCGCGATAGACGCCAGCCGGCCTCATCCTTTTCGTCAGAACGGCGGCAATGCTCGGGCATCCTGCACGGCCGCATCATCGTCTCCCGCCAGCTGCTGTAACTACTGAACAAACTGCACGCTGCGACTGATCTATTGCTCGTCCTGACCGACCTAAGCTAGCCCATACCTATCAATTCACGGCCGGACGGCTATTAAAGCCGGTTTCGCGTTTCGACAACACGGTAGCGTCAAACACGGCCGAGCGACGCTGAAAACTACTGCTAATATTTTGACGTGCGGCAGCGCCTCCCGCGTGGCTCAGCCGCTCACGGTCGTGGAAAACGCCCCTCCACCGGGTAACGACTTGTGCGAACTAGCACACGAACGAACCAACACAAACGCCGAGCGGGATTGCGGCAAAACGCTTCCGTGAAGGCCTTATAGTATAGAGTTGTACGGGCTGCAGTCTAACTACAGATAGGCCTACAATGAGTTCACTTGCCTGCCACCCGTCTGCAGGCATAATGGTGAAGCAAACAAGGAAACCGTTTTAAATATCTAAAGTACGGTAATGAATTGTTTACAGCATGTATGTCACTGTATGGTTTTCTTCTGCTCTACTAACGTAAAGCTATAGTATTTTGAATCAATTTCACGATAAGAAATATCAAATGGATCCACAAAATGTAAGCCATAGCTGAACGTATACTTTAAACGATATAGGTTTCGACAATATATTGCACAACATGAGTGTTAAATACAAGATACAAGATTTTATTATCACTCTTGCAGACGTGTATAGCTGAATAGCTAAATACAGGAGATTTAAACGACAAAAATACAGACACAAATGACTGAAAACATAAGCAATAAAAACACGTAAAAAGTTGAAAGAAACAGTATTAGAAAATGCTGTATACCTACTGTCAGAGATGTGTACAAATGAGACAAAACGAAAAGTGAATAAAGTCATAAAGTTTGCTTGGCGAAATAATTGAGACTGAACTGAAAGTTATACACCGTCTCCTGCTGGTGAGCCATAATTGCGCCATCAACAGCTCCGTGTGCTGCTGTTGCGTTATCATTCATTCACAGTGCATCCACGCTGCATGCACTTGGTCGACTATGGACTCATCTACTGATGGACTCGGATCCACACAATTTACGATGACGATAGTCAAACAAAGCAGGTGTTGTTTTATCGGCGTCCATCTGTTAAAAACTACTACTACTACTACTAGGGCGGCCGCAGCCGAGCCCTAGTACGGATCATCCAATCGCCTCGATCTTCCATACACGTCCTCAGCTTTTCGATGCTCTCAAGTCCGGCATCCTTCTTCAGGGTGTCCAGGAAGGTTCCTCGTTGTCTCCCTCTTATTCTATACCCATGCGTTGGTTCCCACAGTATTACCTTGCCAGCTGGTAGCTCATGGTGTCGACTGCAGTGTCCCACAAGACCCATCCTTCTAGCTGATACTTTATCTCCTATTTTCGGTAGGTTGTCATACAGCTCGGAGTTTGGTACATGCTGCCACCACTTGATGTTGAGAGCTGCTATGAGCATGCGAGTGTAGCATATATTTAGGAACCTTTCCAGGGTTGGTGTTAAGACTCAACAACTACTGCTCAAGTATTAGTGTTGGCTAACTGCAACTTAACAGGAATACGTTCTATTGTAAACCCTAGAAGTGATTAGAGCTTGGTGACGATTGACTTTTACTGTTGACCTAGGGAGCTATTTTAGTACTTTTGCAGAACATTTGGCTACATGATATTTCTAGTAACCGAAAATACCATGGTCGAACTACGGTTTCACCATGGTTCAAACATAGTAAAGAAACTATGGTTGAACCACGATTGTTGAACCGTGTGCGAACATGGTTCGAATACCGTGGTCAAACCACGGTTCAAGCATGGGACCATCGTCGGTTTGACGGAGGTTTTTACGGCAAAAAAAAGAAAAGTGATTACTCCAAACCATGGAAGTATCACAGCCGAACATTTTATAGTTGTTTTTGTTGGTTCGCAAAGTTGTTATAAATAAATCGCGGATGGTGGCGGACGGACATTTCTAGGATCTGCAAACCTTGTCCGTGCACTCATGCACGTGCGAAGTAATCACATGTATACTGAATCATTTCTGAATAACTTCTTTATCTCGCACTGGAGCTGCTGCATTATCACTCAGCAATTTCACTCGGATGACTTTGTCAGTTATACCATCATCGTCTATAATAATTCACCCAGGCTGGAGAATAGGGATGCAAGTAACCTATCGACGGTGATTCAAATGCTTCACTCTCAAAATCATCATTAACATCATCGTCGTCTTTAGTGACCAATAATTTTTGCAGACTGCAAAACACAATTTGAGAAATTTTACGAAGATCAGTCAAAGTTATTTTTCATTTATTTATTCTCAAGCATGGCTGATGACGTTAGGGCGATTGGTTTAATTATCTATTGATCAAATGTTTAGCAAAGACATTTTAACTGTAAATGTATAACGCGATCTTAAAATCGTGTGCAATTAAAGCATTAGGCCTATTGTACTAAATTTGAATAGTTTTTGTATAGGCTAAGTGCACTGATACTTCATAAATGCATAAGGTATATAATTTTAACTCATAGCGAAACATAAATGCAAGCAAAACTCGTGGTGACTGCTTCAATTTAATAGCTTCCTACACACCTGCTCATATACGTTTGACCAGTCATTTCTTACGCATAGTTTTTCTATGACTTGCGAATAATTCAATTAGGCCTACAACGATCACACACTGGGCGCGTACCTGTCATCATTATCTGCTCGTTAGACACATAAACTTGACACAATCCGATGACTATTCACCGGCCAATCATCGCCAATATGACCACCCGCGGTGCGGCGGGGAGGGGCTAGCGTGTCAAAATGTGCGAAACCTCGTTCGTTATCCCAGAGTCATCATAACAGGACCGGGGTGTCACGTGCGAGGAAACACCCCACCGCGGGGATCTCCTTGCGTGTGACGTCATTTCGCCATGACGTCATGCTGGGTTAGCACGTCGCCGATTGACCGTAAAACACGTCCTGGGCGACCGACCGAGCGATCCGCCTAAAGACCGACCGCGGCGCATTTATCGGCCCCGAAATTGACGTTGTTCGAGCCGAGCGATTCCAGCCGGTCGGCGTGTCGTGTCTGCGATTATAATTAGACGGACGCGAGTTGGCGAGCGAGGACACGGAGTGATAAGGGCGTGCTGCTGGGAAAGTGATTGGGTGAGAATTTGGCACCAACGCATGGTAGTCGCTCGTCGCCGAGATAACGTGTATGCGGCGCCAGGACGCGCCACCGTGCATGACTGACATCGGGAGAGGTTTTTAGACGGTAGAATTTAGTAAGTAGCCTAAAGTTAACAGTTTTCACAAGGTTGTACACCGAAATTTAGGCATATATAATACAATTACGGTCTTAGTGCAAACTCAATCCCTCAGGTCGATCTTTCTAGGCATCGATATTGCTCACGCAATTAACGTAGCAGTCAGCCTATCGCTCGTAATGTGGCGTAAAAGCATTGAAATTTAACACAGAACACACGGATAAACGTCTATCGGCAGCATTTTGCTACTATTACAATTATCACATTACTACTACCATCCCAATAAGTATCAATTTGAATTTTTTTTGTCTGCCTACCAGATTATCAAGTATCACGCAAGTAAGCCTGTGTGCTGTAAATTGTCAGTTGCCCTTTGTCGCCGGCTACGCATCGGTGTCTGCACACGAACGCGCTGCAGTAGCCTACCTGGCAGACTGCTGCGTCTGTCGCCAGCGACTAAGTTCTGCGCGTCGTTGTCAGCGCACCGCAGCGCACCGCACCGCACCGCTCGGCTTTATCAACGTAGTACTCTTGGCCGTCGGACATTCACAGTCGCCCCAGACCCACTGTCTGGAACTTGCTCCCACTGCAGTTCCAGGTGAAAGGCGTTCTGGCTGCACCAATAAAACGTTAAGACATTGCTGAAGCATTGCTGTATTAGTGTGCCCGGCGCAGTAGAGGCGCTGCGACGTACTGCGCGCACTGTATTACTTCACATTTTACATTACGTTACCATTCTTTCCGGGTATCAAGTTCTGACTAATTATACGATAGTTTTAGAGTCGTGATATTCTAATGGATCAAAAGATATTAGGTCTATTTGCTGTTTTTGTCTATTCTAAATTAGAGTGACACTGACATGTATAGTGCGTAGCAAACAGAGGTCATGCGCTGGTGTCAACTATACAAGTCCATAGCTAATGACGATCGACACCGGTTTTGCCTATATATCTGCAGCTGGCTGTAAAGAATGAAGGTCTGACTTGTCTCTGGACTCGGGAGGGCTGGACCGAGCTGCCGGATGTAGGGGGCGTGGCACCTCGGTCGTCATTACTTACTGATTGTGACAACTGCCAGGTGACCGGACTGACCAACTGACTGACCAGTCCAGCTGTGTCCAACCTATCGCTGCATGGTCAGCGCCTGACCCGCTGTTTGGCGCTGTAATTGTGCGGCTCACTCACTCTACGACGTACGTAGATGCAAATGTCATTCTACCGACACATGATCGCCTCTTAATTGTCAAAAAATTAATTTCAACGGCATTTGGAATCGTACTGCGTATTCAGATCCTATAAGAAATTCGTTCTTCGTCATGGGGCAATTACTTTTTAAGCTGCATCGAATGCATGAGATGCAGACTATTGTTACCGATGTGCGCGGTGTCTGTCCGTCAGTCTGTCTGTCACGCGGCTCAACTCGGCTTCACTGTGCAAAAACGGCTAAACGGGTTAAGATCCTGTTTGGGGTGAACACTCATGGGGCCCAAGAAACACCGTGTTACATGGGGCCCTAATCCCTATACAGTGAGGGGAAGGGAAAGTTGGGGCAAATTTTGTGGAGCCACTGCATATCTCAGGAACAGCTGAAGCTAGAGACTTAAAATTTTGTATGCATATAGGGGTTAGGGGCCCTAACGAAAACTATGCAAAACTAGGTCATGGGGTCGGGGCTGGGTCATGTGACCTACTTTTGAATTTTGGGACTCCTCGTATCTCCGAAACGGTTGAACATATGCATACTCGAAATTTTGCGTGCAGACGCCAGCGGCCTTAACGAAAAATATGCAACTAGGTCACAGGGGGTCAGGGTTACGTGACCTACTTTTAATTGCCGCAACCGCCTCATATTCCGGGCACAGCTACCGCTAGAGAGTCCTGCGCAAGCAGTGTGTGCGGTACCTTCGATGCAGCCTTCGCCAAATTACTTTGGACTCTTGTTTATTCAAAGCATCGTGTCCGTCAGAATTTAGCCAAGAATTAACAGTCATAATTATTTTATGCGGCGACACATAACTATGCACAGTACGACGCGTGCCTTAAATAGGTTATAGATAGATTTCTAATGAAGTTATTCCAGACTAATAATAGAGATATTGTTCGTTAACGTCGAGGAATGTTTGGTATTGAGGTATGACACTCACTGGTCGTATGGAAAAGTTCATGCATAGTCTTAGTCAATGTGACAATTCACCGATCAGACGTGCTATGTATAATAGTTAAGGTATTTTTTATATGGCGTTTATTCTTCTGCATCTGTGCACTTTGTCTTGTTACGTATTTTGTTGAATAAAGATTTATATAATACAAATGTGTTAAAATCAAATCAAGTTTATTAAATACACATTAAACGTGTATGCATCAATAGCAATTAAAAGGAACAGTAAAATTGCAACTTTTTAAACAGGCAATAATTGACAAATAATATCTTGTGAAGAATGCTGTTACATTGTGGTAAAACAAATCTATGAGCACGCTGCCGCATATCATAACACTGGTTACTAACAGGAGGTAAAATTTCATGAAGACCAGAAGAGTGCATTTTGTTAAACAATTTCATACAGGCTGTATCAAACAAGGTGTCCACAAATCCAATCTTTGATGAGAATCCATAACGATAACAACGCTTGAGATAAGCATCTATTCTTGCCGATAATTTGAAGAGAAAACAACCCCATGGAGGCAAGGCATACCGTATAGGTGTAACAATAATGGCATGTAAAACATTATGGACTATGGAGGTACTTCATAGCTCAATGTTAGTACCTCTCGCACAAATAGCTATTAGCAATATCGTATACTGCTCCTGGCTCTTAGTTCGAATACTAATATTTTCAAAGCACGCATTACTGAGCGAGTGCAATCCACAAGAGCAAGAGAGACAAAAGGCATTGATGAAACAACACAGAAGGCGACGTACAACGATGAGTGTTCGTCGATGAGATTCGTCGTGTAAAGGCTGACCGGCGGACAACGATGCCTAATGTCTCATTGTCCGACTCGTCAGACTAGATATTAGTCACGCTGCTGCCTCGAGCTTGCTGCACGGTTACAGAGGCAAACATTCAGCATCAGATGGCGTTGCACATGGCAGCGAGAGCCAGCCACTGCGGCCGCTGCTTCCTGGCAGCTCGGGAACGCCCACAAATGTACGCC
>Ga0126335_1001961_pt1 | contig 12011 bp, 4 predicted proteins | sample OlaspJWI45metaG_FD_108409 | JGI IMG/M metagenome (GOLD analysis project Ga0126335, IMG submission 108409) | Marine gutless worms symbiont microbial communities from Oahu, Hawaii - Olavius sp. 1 OAHU.JWI-45 metaG | ecosystem: Host-associated > Annelida > Digestive system > Unclassified | place...
CAGAGACTTACAGCTAATGCTGACCAGTGCCATGCAAAGTACAAACAAGAGGCCAAAGGTATTTGACGAAGGCTGCACCGAATGACCCCGTGCACATGTCATGCGCGGTACACTGCATGCACCGCCGCCGATTTAAACCGCTTGACAGACAGACTGACAGACAGACAGACACCGCAAAGAATAATCATCATCTCATGCAGTCGATGCAACCCAGTAGTTTGTGATAACATAACAATACTAATAATAAAACAGATACTGAGTGAAATTTAAAAAAAACAATACTAGGTATAAAATAAAAATTTGCTATCTAAAGCTGGATGAGTATCGTACAAAATGTAATGTAATGTAATGTAGACTTGGAGTGTAAAACAACTTCTAACAAGAAGCTCGGCTGTGACTCACATTCCGTCCAAGCCCGTCAGCTTATGCGCCAGGCGATAAAGTGCATCTCTGTAACCTGCATCCGTAATATCCAAAATTTACCCTTAGAAGTGCGGCAATATGCGCTGTGAATAAACTGCTCGATGACTGGCCCATAGTAACGTCATGCGCTATTAATAGATGATAATGTCACATTGTTGCATCACGATTGGTCGATGTCACCATGCAAATAGGCCTCTATAAAAAGGTTTCTGTTAATGTTGCGACTTTTTATCTACCCCTCTCCCATTTTACGCCCTTAATGAGTGAGACCCCCTTGAGGAAAACTAGAATGGCTGGGCTACAATCTGGTGAAGGTCGCATGATGATCAGCTTAGTCATTTGGTAATGCCTGGCCAATAGCCAGCTTTCCACCCGACGTGGAGACGTCCAGCAATGGTGAAAGGTCAATTGTTGCAGCCAGTGAAGTTGCCATTGATCTGGGTGCTGTTGGTTGTGCTGTTGATCAGCTTATGGGTGCGGCTGCAATGCACGCCGGAGTCCGAGACAGAAATGGTGCTTCAACTCACGGACATTTGCCATTCAACGAACAGTCAACGTCATCGAAGTCTTCCACTAACGTTAATCCGACATCGACGAATCTTTTTCCTCCCGTACCAGAGCGTCGTAGTTCTCCGCATCCGTCTCCGCAGACTGCAAGGTCAGGACTGTTTTATATAAGCACTTTCTCTAAGATGTCAAACATTTGGTTGTTGAATATGCAATGCATTTTTAACCTGGTCCCCGGTGATTGGTCAGGCAGTTGTTACAGTAGTCATAGTAGTAACAAGCAAGTAAGCAAGAGCAGAAGATGAGGTTACAGTTACTGCTGTTGCCATTATCATAACTGTTTTGTGCTGTACTGTGAACTGTGGAAGTTGGACATTTTAGTTTCAATTAGGTTTCTTGTGTTTGGCATGTTTCTTCTTCTTAACTACTTGGGATAATTTTTCTCAATGTAGAGACTGAGGTTGATGGATGGTGAAATAAGTTGGGTTGGTGGTATCTGGGTTGGTGGGTGACTGTTTTCTCTAAATGTTATCTCAGGACTGAGAAAGCCTAAGAACATCAAATTTGGCACGAAGGTAGCATTTAGTACGAGGATGATGCATGCATGTAGATTTTTCTAAAAAGTTTTTTTAATTGTGGCAAAATTTGCAAAAACAAAAACAAAAAATAGGCCAAAAACAAGCACATTCTTCTCCGCTCTATCTCAGAAACCAAAAATAGTAGAAATGCGGAAATTGGCACAAACATAGCCCATGGTGTGAGGATGATGCCCGAACTTTTTGTTCTTAAATTGTGCACTGTTTTTATATTTAATTGTGGAAAAAAATTAGCCAAAAACTGGCAAACAATAAAAAGTGCTAATTTCTTTTCCACTCACATGGTGGTGCCACGTATATGCACAAACAGCGTCTGTGTGGCGCCACGATGCACTGAGCACGCTGTGACAATAGTCACCTTACTTGTGTTTTGGGGGATATTTAACTTGGTAATTGAGTGCGATTGTCAGTGCAACTGATTGCCTGAAAGACTCCACCCCAGAGTGACATTATAATGTGTCGACTGTTGAGTGGGACGTTAAAACTCTTGCATACTTAACACATTCAGTCAGTTTCTGAGCTGGCTGAAGGCAGTATTAAAAAATTGTTTGGACTTTAACATTACGTGGCACTTTTGTGACTGTTTGCGCTGTAAGAATATCCCTTTATACATTCTTGTCGGCTTTCACTAGGCGAGGACTGCCGCCTCCACCAGCTGATACTGTTGAAGTCGACGGAAGGACAAACAGCGCGAGTCACGATGCGGTGGGAGCCGCGATGGCAGATATGTCATTGGATGGACGGTGTCTCTCACTGCCGGACAGACTCAACAGGCCTACACACACTGGTATGTTGTGGAGGTCATATCGATTAGGCGATATTATAATGTCGATTGCAGATTTGTTCAATCAGTCAATCAGAATTCGCTAAGTAGCAGAACTACTTCAAGGTTAATTATAAAGTTAACACATGATGATGTCCGGGTATGATTTCCTGAAAAGCCAGGTTTTTATTTGATGACGGAAAGTAGTGAGTGACTGCGATGTCATTATCTCCTCCGGCAAAGTGTTCCAGACACGAGGTCCAGCAACCGAGAACGCCCGGTCGCCGACTGTTGAACATCTAACGGATGTCACTATCAGACGACTGGTGCCACCAGAGCGTAATGTCCGTCGGCTTGGCAGATTGGCAACAGGAACGAGTGCATGATATGCATTTATGTGCACGAACACGTCTACATTACCGGCTGACTATGACATGAACACTAACGTGTTGGTACGCACGTGGATTTTGAGCAATGTGCACCATATCTCAAGAAAAATTGACTGGCTGAAAACAATATTCATTCATTCACTGATCTGCCGACCTCTTTGAGGGTTAGCAACAACTGAGGACCATTTTTTGTGTGACTTCTGCAGTAGTTACGTGCAGTATTTATCCGGCCAGGACCAGAATTTACCGGATATTGGATATGGACATAAGGACCATAAGACACATTAATGATTGAGTTGGGTGGAGTTTCATGTTTGAACTTGTGATGTCTTGGTTCAAATCCAGGGCGAATAGGAGTAGGGCAAAGGAGTCAGCTAATGAGTATTGAATGAAATAATAAATAAGTAAAATTATCCGGTTTCATTATCCGTCTGTTGTTGTTGTTTCGGTGGAGGCGAAGTTGTCTTTTGTAGAACCAGGCCTTATCCGTATGTTTCTTGGCTGTCGGGAACCAGAACCGTATAGTGAAAAGTGGTCGGATATCTGGCCAGAACCAGATACAACCGGATATTTGGAACATCCCTAAATTTTAACTATGAATTTATCTACTGTAGCACACAGTTGCATACACATCTGGTGTGTAAAGGCGTACTAATACACGAATACTGTCTAAACGGAACATTTCATCAGTACAGCCCAGTAGCACATGCCAGGGGTAGTTTATCTTCAGTAATGCAACGTTAGCCGTTAGTTCGTCTACAGCAACAAGAGGCCAAAGTAATTTGGCAAAGGCCACGTCGTACCTTTCCCCCTTACCATGGTGATCAGATACGTGATGCCTCCCAGAGCCTTCACCACAACAGGACCAGTCTGTTCAGCCATTTTTGCACAGCAAAGCCACATGACAGACTTACTTGAGCCTAAAAACAAGTCGGTTGGTAGTCTTTCTGATATGTATGTTGGAATACTGCTGTAGGTACTGGTAGCTCTAGTAACAGTGACTGGTCTTCACAGCAGTTTGATTCTTCCATCTTTGATGACTCGCTTTACGCCAACTGTGCTCGTGAGTATGCTTACCGTTTCTCTTCTGCCGCAGAAACTGCATTTCAACAGTTTAGTTATAATTGGTTGAATACTAGTGCTGAAGTTAATTTTGGTTTGTATTCTAAATCAAATGTTACACTATTTTATGCATGGAGGTTTCGTGCATTTGGACCGGTGCTGTCTCTCTGTGATTCTGCGTGTTATCGATGTTCATCGTGATGTGATGTCACTTTGAGACAACACTATTGGCTGAGTGTGCACACAAAAGACAGGCCTAACTTTCTAAGACTATGATAGACTATTGTGTCATTTTCTTTTGACCAATTAATTAATTAATTATGTTTTAAACTCAAAAGTAAAACGTTATTCTGAAGCCATCCAATGGTGCTGATCTTCATTTCCATAGCTCTTAGCCAGACTACGGCTTTTACTGCGGGACCGTCGTCATGGAGCTAGTGCATTGCGTGGTATGTCTGTTTACTTCATAGCCAAAGCTGGTCTTCATTTTATGACCCCGGAGGAATGGAAGGCTGTGTTGGCCTAGTTTTGTTTAAAGTTGCGCTAAAGTAGACCGATCTGTTGTGTGAACTGTGTAGCTGGTGTTGCGGCAGCTGGTCATAGAGGGATCGGTGAGCCGAGTTCCGTTCTACCTCCACGAGCGAGACGACATAACTTGAACAGGTGATGTCTTACTATCATGCTATCAAGAGAATGCTCATGCCTGGAGCCTAGCCTTAGAGCCCGCCTCGGCACTGACGTTTCCTAAGGTTAAACCTAGCTAATGGCCACCGCCACCCAGACACCAGAGCACTTGTCATACTGCATCGTTCTGTCATCTTTCAGCAAAGCACTGCCTGTATTAAGAGGTCGATCGTAGTGTTCATATGGCAACTGGAAACATTTCTGTTTTAGAGTTGGTTAACCATGACACTGCATCACTGCTTATCTGTTTGCAGCCTACAAATACCACTACTTGTCATACAACAAACAAGAACTGCCAGGAATTAGAGTTTGAAGACAGTTGTTAATTGAAAATAGATGAGTTTGACAAAAAAGTAATGAGCCTTGAGATGAAGTAATCAGTTTAGATGATATATACGTCACGGACACAGGAACAGCGTTTCACACAGTAATACCAGCAATCTGTTGCCATATTTTTATGTACTTTCTTACTGAGTGTTATAATATGTTACAGGAATGCAGCCCATCACGATGGTCACATCACAAGCTTGCCTGAAGGCTCGGTGCCAGCTCTCCCGGCGCGACATCATACAGCTCTCAGTGCAACGGCGAGCGCGGACTCGGCACAGCCTGGCAGTGCAATGCACCAAAACTTGAGTCGGCTCGTCTCCGAGGGCTTCGACGAGGTCGATGCCCGACGTGCTCTGAAGCTTGCGAAGAACAACATTGAACTCGCGAGAGGAATACTGAACGAGTTTGTGTCATCGTCCACTTCTCGCTGATGCCGTACCTCCACTTGCCGCACTGAACACTACATAGATGCAATATTTAATAATGCAGTTCACTGCTTCCGAACTTAGGACATTATGGTGGGATTGAAACAGGCGTATGTTTATTGTTATCATTACTTGCTGAAAATAGCTCAGAAATTGGTAGAATTGTAAGAAAGTATAACTTGTAGTTTAAATTATACTTTTTGTGTGAAATTATCCAGCAGATTGGGTTTTTGTCACACTGGGACCCTTACGCTGTGATTAGCCTAGAGGCGGTTGCTTACAGTTAGCTTCGTTCATATTGTAACACAGTGGAGTGGTTCTGGTGGGACTGAAGCCTATCTCAGCGGCCAACTGGCTTCCTTCAGTGCTTTGACGCTGATGGTTGGGTCATCTGGCCTGTAAAAATCGTCCCCGAAATGACCTATAAAGTGTCGAGTGGGACGTTAAACCTGTGCTCACTCACTGTGTGAAATTATCAAACTTTTGTTGCAACTGGTGCACAACTCTGGGATTTGTGGTTTAGAAATCAGTAGACTGCCCTCAGTCTTGGGTGCCATATTCATTTCATCAGTTGTGGTGTGTTAGTATTGCCTTGAAAAAGAAACATCTACTGTTTGTCCTGTTTTTACAAAATTACATCTCGCTGACCTGTAAGAAGATATCGATTCTTTGTAAAACAATCCTTATGCTGGGCCAGATTTGGGGAGTTAGTTTTGTAAGAGTAGACTTTGTTACGTAACATTGCGGTGGTTATGAGATATCTACCAACTACTTGGCTTAAAATACTGCTACAGTTTGTTTGGTTTTTGAGCTTTCCAGATTACATTATGTCGTGGATATCGAATCACTGAGTGGAAAACATCGAAGATTGGTATGGCATATTGACAGAAATATGAGAATGTGTATTGGCATCGTCTGAAGAATGTGGTTGCTGTATTGGTAGTAACAACACGCATAAGGATTAAATCAAAATCAGTTGCTTCGTTGCAGTCAACTGATTTGTCCTTAACTGACAAAAAAGGTTTGACGTCCTGTTTTTAGAGTAAAAGTTTACACGAAAAAGTGACACGTGTGACTTTCAGCTGTAAGTGACTCGACTCGGGTGACGTGAATTGTGTGACTGTCGACTTGACTTGCGACTACTCGTCGTCACTGTGTACATAATTCGTGATTATTCAGCTTTCTTGTCATTCAACTTATGCTCTCAAGTGTATTTGACCAACGTTACTTCAGTGTAAAGCCAAAATATATATGCACGTGTGTTTAGGGTTTCTTCGCCGGGAAATGTGGCATAGGTGGTAGTTGGGTAGATATTTTTCACTCACTTGTTTATATCCGTTTATGCATGCTTTGTTTTGTTTATATTACAATATTGTCTTATTGATATGAACACAGAAAACTCAGAATTGTGCTAGAGTGCTAAACGTTGATGCCAGTTAAAGCAAGTGATCAAAGTAATTTGACGAAGGCTGCACTGAATGACCTCGCACACATGGTATGCGGCGTATACTGCACGCACCGCCGCTAGTTTAAGCCGCGTGACGGACAGACTGACAAACATCACGAACATCAGTAAGAATGGTCAGCATCTCATGTATTCGATGCAGCTTATAAAGGACCAACAGTATTTATATTGCATATTCCATGAAAAAAGTGTAGAGAAATTCTGCGTTTTAAAATATTGTTATGCTTGGTAATTATTTTTAGGGCTGATTGTGAAACCCTAAACTCGTATATGTATTTTGGCCTAATCTTGAATGTATATTATGGTAACAGCATCGCTGTCATTCTTGTCAGATATCTGTGTATTGCAGTCAGATACCACTGTATTGTTTTGTGTAATAACACCAAAGTATAACTCATTATGGTGATAACATTTTTTGTCATGACCTCTCGAGTAATTAAGCACACGTTGCCAAACACTGCTTGACACAAGAATTAGTGGCGGTTATGTGATGCCCTGTGACGCTTGTCAGTGGCTCATTTCTTGGCGCTTTTCATGCTATAAAGCATTTCTAAAGTGCTCAAAAAGTGCTAGAATTTAAACTGTTGAAAAGTATGAGCCAAAAAGTGCTAAATCTGATATGAGGAATCCCAAGGTGGCAACACTGCTAATGTCAACAGCACCACATCGGCTTACGTAGTGACTAATGTGAATTGCTAATGCCAGATATTTATTGGCTTAAGATCTGTGGCACACTGGTATGGGAGGTGCACCGTTTTGCGTGAACTTGCAGTGTTGGCATCTTCTCATTTTTTGCTTTATAGATAATTATTTGATATCTATTTGGCATTGCCTGTATTATACTTGACTGCAATAAATGCTAAACTACTCCATAGCTTTTTTGAAATTATGATACAAGTCAAATGACGACCATTAAAATATTAACTATGTAATTGGCCTGTAATATGTACGTAAATAACTGGCAGGTACTGTTTGGCACTGTTTACTGTCGAGTGGGACGTTAAGCCTCTACTCACTCACTCACTGTACAGTGTACTAGTTGTAGTTAAGACATTAGCTATGATATCGGTGCATCTGTGCCTTGATAAGTGTTTGCGTCGAATGATGTTGAGGTATTGAACAGTTGTGTACATGAAGTGTATTTTTTATTCCGCTTGGAAACTTTTCCTAGTTCTGTATGCTTCTTTCATCGTTAAGCTCTCTTGCCTGCCCAATAAATTACTCTTAAAGCATGCCCACTGGTGTTCTTTTCTTGAGACAAATTATCGGGCCGCCGTGGTGGGATTTGAACTTTGGCCATGTGAGCTGGTAACATACTAAGGTCAGGTATATGTGCTAACAAAGGCGACAACATTTTGGTGTAGAAATGAGTACAGTAACCAAGCAGATTCAGTTACTTTAGTAGTATTTTGCTAACTTTGAGCTCAAAGTTAACTTTTTAGTGTATGCTATTTTCTGATTTGAATTTTGTTTGGATTAAGTGGCTACCGAGTCGGCAGCATACTGAGCTTTGGCAAGGCATGAAACGCGTCTTGCTGATTGCCGAGTCGAGTCTGCTCTGCTGGTTTCTGTACAGTTACGCGGTGTTACGTTGATGGGTCCAATACTGATTTGTGCCATCATGTTGGCATTCAGCTGTGATATGTATTGGTGTATATTGTGTAGCTGAATATGAGTATGCATGTAGTAGTGTCGGTGTGTAGAAATTATCTGTTTGTCTTGTAATGACTGATGGTGGCTTTGTATGTTTTCTCATGTATGTCAACAGACTGGTTTTTTTTGATGTAATAGTAACGAGTGGTTAGAGTAATTTGGCAAAGGTGGCATTGAATATGTGGTGGGTCCCCAAGAATCTCCACCCGAAACAGGACCTGGATCCGTGCAGCTATGTTTGCACAGCGAAGGCACATGACAGAGAGACTGACAGACGCCCATGATCATCGATCGCAATAGTCGCATTTCATACATTCGATGTGGCCTAATAATAATAATATTCCTCAGTGCAGAGGACTGAGGTTCACAGATGGTGACATGAGCTGTGTGTCTGGATGGGTGACTGTTCTCCAAACGATATCTCGGGACTGAGAAGGCCTAAGAACGTCAAATTTGGCACAAAGGTGGCGTCTAGTACGAGGATAATGCGTGCACTTAGATTTTTGTGGCGAAATTTGCAAAGAACGCCAAAAATAGGCCCAAAACTGACAAACAGTAAAAAATGCCAGTTTCTTTTGCACTCACACGGTAGCACCACATATATGCAGAAACAGTGTGTACGTGGCGCCACCATGCGAGTGGATTCTCCACACGATACCTCAGACAGTGCGGAGCACTGAGGACCCTGTGACAATAGTCACCTTACTTACTTGTTCAGTAAATTCATCGGTTGAAACAGAGACGTAAAATCATAAATTTGTTACGAGAACAGCCTCAAAATTCGTCACAAAATTCAATAACATTTTGTTTTTAACATCCATATTGTCATACAACGGAAGAAAGCCGAGTCAAGTTTGACAGTGCAGTGCTGCTGGCGGGCTTTCCCGGACCCCTAGTCTCTAAACGCTTGCTTACGAGTGTTGATATGTAGGTTTTGTCATTCTGTACGTGTGTTTTTGTATGCGTGCTGTAAAGCATATGCGTGTAAGATGTATTTTCTTTTGATTTGCACGTGACAGCAGTCATTGACGTACTAGTGCCTTAGTAATTGTATCTGCATTTGATGAAAACTTTTGTTTGATTCTTGTGTTTCCGGTTTTGTCGTGATTGCGTTTGACGATCTTACACGTTGTTTTGCCTGAATCTCTGCACCAATGATGTACACTGTGTCCCAAAAACTGCACCCTTTTATTTTTGCTATAACTTTGTTAAACCAAGCTCCTTTTCAATAATTTTTCTGTCACATGCATATTTCATAATTATTCTTTGTAAATGAGAAAACCGAGTACCAGCTTAAGATTTGTTTTTGTTAGCAGACGAACAGCTATGGTAACAATGAAGATAAAACTTTGATTAAAAACTTGTACATATTTAAGAACTATAGTGCCAAAAAGTTAATTAAAGAATTACCTGAAAAGGATTGGAAACTGAGAAATTAAAATTTTTTCGCAAAGAAGCTGTGTGAATCTGACAGCACCGGTCGAAAACAATCATTGACGATGCAGTTGATGAGTGGCGTGCTATGCCGAGGGCGTGTGTTCGAAGCAGAGGCGAGCACTTTGAACATCTGTTTTGCAGTTGCTGGTTCATCTTTTTTCATTTTGGTGTTGCATTTGCGTGTTAAAAACTGGCAATAGCGATGATTTTATTGCTTCCCGGTACGTGACGTAGTTTTCATACGCTACGTTTGATAAGGCATTGTAGAGATACCTGTCGAGAGAGATTCATGAATTCACATCACTTTGCTCCAAAATTATTGAGTTATATGTGTGCCAAAAATTATCTCAGTGTACAAAGTTTTGGCAAAGTTATTGCAAAAGCAAAAGGTGCACTTTATGGGACACGTTAATAACTATGTTTAAAGATAAAATAGCTTCTTAGTGGCATTGTCTCTGCTGTTCTTTGTTGTATGGTGTGCTGTATTTGTGCTTGATCGTAAGCACACTTCCGTGAGGTCAACATAGGTGCAGTTGTTTGCCTGTAAGAAATGCATGTCTCTGATAGATCTGAATATGTAGCATGATACTAGTTAATAATTATTCAGACAGACTTTTCTCAGGTGCACCATTGCTAATTACTCCTTTTGACGACGTGTGTTAGAGTTTAACTTACCTTTCCATGTAGGCAGATTTCACGTCTTTATATCTACGTGTACCTATGCTTTTTTGTATAAAATGCAAATGCTGTACTGAATCTTGACTGCTAGGTGTATTTAATATAGGCTATACAATATGTAAGTTAGGTACAGACATATATCGTGCACATACTTAGAATAGTTAGGGCTGCTTTGTCTATAAATCGTCTTTAGCTATTGCTGTCTAATTTGCCAGCGCCATCAAAGATACGCTGTACATTAACTAAACTGTTCGTTTAGTGTTTAAACTCTTGTCGCATGCACCAGATGGCTGTTGCTTAGTTATCTTTTGATATTTTCTAACTGAACATGTTGTTTATCGCTAAGTAACTAAGCTGTCGGACTGTATCTTTGCTATATTTAATGTGAGAAACGCCGTACTTGCGGAATAAAGCTTTTGTATTTGTTTGCTGTTTGTTGATTATTCAGTGGCTGAATACTGTTGCCACGTGTGGTCTCACGCCCAGCTGATTGACGCGCTGCGTCTCATTTCTGGGACAGTCCGCTCCACACAGCGGCAGTGGCTACCAGTTCTTGCCAACATCGACCCTTATGGCGGACGACGGACATCTTGAATTAGTGAAATTGCTACTCGGCCACCGATTTTGCTCAGATTTTCCGTGGTGATACACATGAAGGTCCCCGAACGATGGCACTTATCAAGACTGGAACCGGAAGTACAAATCCAGGTGCACCGACGACTACTGGCTAATATCTATGTGCGACGGCTTAGCTGAAGGTCTACGCGGTCACACCTTCTGCTTCTGGCTTACGCTTCTTCGCCCACAAGCTCAGTCGAATCACAAAATAGCAAACCGTTCTTTTTGGTACTGTATGCTGCACTTATTTGTGGAAGAAACTTTGTTTGCATATAGAAACAACGCAGTGTGTGGTAGAAACGCCCACTTAAGCTCCGGTGGTCAAGTTCAGAACTTCACAAGACTGCCTCAGTCAGCACGGTTAAGGTGTCTGTATATTGGGACAGTTCTGATGTTCTCATAGTTGATTACTTTGAGCAAGACAAGACTGTGCATTATGCTGGGTTAGTGCGCAAACTGATTGAAGCATTGAAGAAAAAGTGCCGAAGAAACTTTGACGCGTGGAATGCTGCTTCACCACGATGGTGCACTAGCGCATGGGCTTACTTCCCATGTTGCCTTGGCCCCTATCACGAATGTGTCTTCGAACTACTCTTAAACCTACCTGATTTTCCAGATTTAGCTTTGTACAATTTCCAGCTGTTAAGAAATTTGAGGGCATCACTCCGTGGTAGGAACGTGAGGACGATGATGCCGTCATAATGGCTAATTTCAAGGTAGAGGTAAGTGTATAGCAGTTTGTGTAAACACCTACACCGCTACGGGAAATCACTTACCATATGGGATTACACAGTGTTACCTGCCACCCGGCAGAAGTGACTTTCCCGCCTTTACCCTAGCCGAAGCTGGTACTCGATTTAGCGACCCCGAAGGGACGCAAGGCTGAGTTGACCTAGGCACACTGGGTGCGAACAGTTTGCCCAAGACTGTTACTCGACAGCGTCGCGACTGCGATTCGAACCCGTGCTCTTCCGAGCCTGA
>Ga0126335_1001962_pt1 | contig 12011 bp, 8 predicted proteins | sample OlaspJWI45metaG_FD_108409 | JGI IMG/M metagenome (GOLD analysis project Ga0126335, IMG submission 108409) | Marine gutless worms symbiont microbial communities from Oahu, Hawaii - Olavius sp. 1 OAHU.JWI-45 metaG | ecosystem: Host-associated > Annelida > Digestive system > Unclassified | place...
CTGTTGCCGTTCAACTGTCGCGCAATTAAGTGTTGCCCAGTGAAGTGTCATTTCGTTTCGGTGGGGGCGAAGTTGTACTTCGTAGAACCAGGCCGCAGATGGGCCCATAGTCCATCCCCCAGTAAAGCCCCTGGTATTTCTACCAGGGTACTATGAAAACCTCCGTGAGGTGAAGTGTCGCCGCACCCTCTATGGAGATTTAGTGTTTGCCCCTCCTGAGCCTATGGATCTAAAGTATAAATTACCTGATTTGCAGCCAACGAGCACTTTTGGTACATCAGGACAATAGTGGTCTAACTCTGGAACCCATTTTATCTCAACATTCTCCAAGGAAGATCTGCTAACAAGTGAGAAGCACACTAAAAACACATCAGTCTGTGGATAAGCCAGAGGTCTCAGTCTGTCATAGTCTTCCTACAATAGTAATTACAAACACAATATTCAATAAAAGAACAGAACAATACTTATGCCTCTGCCAAGCCCATTGGCCACTACATTCATAGTACGGTGCAAATTTCTTGACGACACTGACGCAGAATCACAGGACAGAATTATCGACAGACAGACAGCATGCCCATCTAAAAACAGAATCCCTCTGGTGCATACCTTGGTGGCGGAAGTATTACAAAGAACAACTTCGATCTTGATTATCAAATTATGTTATGTATACTTTATAAAGTAGCATTAATTCTAAGAGGCCAAAGCAATTTGGCAAAGGCTGCATCAAATGCACTATAGACACTGTGTGTGCTAGAAACTCTAGCTCCAGCTGTTCCTGAGATATGTAGGGGGTGTCAGAAGTTCAAAGTAGGTCACGTGACTCCAACCCGTACCCCCTGTGACCTACTTCACATAGTTTTGGCTATCCCCCTAGCCCTCGACGTACATATAAAATTGGAAGTCTATATTCAGCCATTACCAAGATACGTTGGGGGTCCCAAAATTTGCAAGTAGCATACATGACCCTGACCCCAACCCCCTATGCCCTACTTTTGCATAGTTTTGGTTCGGGCCCCCAGTCCTCTATATGCATATAAAATTTTAAGTACTCTAGCTTCAGCCATTCCGGAGATAAGCAGAGGGGTCCCAAAATTATACATCTTGGTCAGTTCCTCCAGTGGTACTTACTACACTTCCTAGGTCCGTGAACTCTTCCACTTCCTCAATTAGCCTTTGTGTCATCATAACGCCCTGTGGACTGACTGTCTTTACTTTCATAAATTTGGTCTGGTCCTTGTTAATTCTTAAGCCAACCATAGCTGCCACTTCTTCCAAACATCGAGTTTTCTCTTGTATGTGGTCAAAAAGTAAGACAGCAGTGCCAGATCATCTGCATACTCAAAGTCCTCTAATCTTCCTGAAATGCAACAAATGTCTGTTCCTTTGCCATCCATACTTTGCCTTGTGACCCAGTCAATAACCAGTAGAAAAAATGGTGATAGTATGCATCCCTGCCGTGTGCCAGTTTTCTCTGAATGTTTGATGATGATTCTAAGTGTTATGATCTGGTCACTACAGGATGTGCATTGGTGGAAAGTGGAAACCTTAGCTTGCTGTCAATTGTCAATGTACTGCTTAAAAATTATCCACAGTTACATCAGCAACACTTTAACATAACATTGACATAGTTTCCCTAATTATATTCTGGCACTGTTTACTTTCTACCATTTCAATCCAGTGATGCACTGACAAATGATAATCATGACAGTAACGCATAACTCTATGGACAGACAGAATGGTGTAAATTTAGCCTAATACAGTGGTATTACATCATCAAACGTTGCCATACAGTAACTGAAAACATTATTTATTGATTTGAACATGAAATTCGTACAGTAGTATACATGTAAAATTATTATAAAAGTGAAAAAATCTAAGTTGTTATATACAGGATGGTCATACAACTAATATTGTCAAAATGGCTATTCGCAGGACGGTCATGAGAACAGCCAAAACCACCTTAGACACAGGACAGTCCCATGATTTCTTGCAAAAATGGCTATGTGCAGGACTGTAGCAATGTACTGCATATCTCCATAGAACCAGCAGGACAATAACAAGACAATCATTGAGTAATATCTGCTGTTAACCACCCATATAACGACGTAGTGTTACAGTATACTTTTATTCATCCAAGTACAGCCTATTGTAGAATGCATACAAAAATGAATAGTCACTTGAGTATAGGCCTTATTACATTCATGTGTTTGACGGAACAAAGCTTGTGTAGCTGCTACACAAGCTTTGTTCTGCATTATGATCAGTTCTCGCCTGTATAACTATTACAATTAGATAACATGTGGCACAAAGACGTTCCACTGTTTTAAGTTTTGTAATACACAATGGATGCATCATTATTCATAACACGGTTCTGTAGGAAAAATTTAGTGTTGTTTTGCAAGCAGCTGATTTTATGGCTATATAGAGCACAGTCCTGCACATAACCATTTTTGCAATTAGTTACAGGTTGGTCCTATAAAAAGCCTATAGTTAGTTTTCAGCTAGATGCAGGATGGTCCTGCATGTAAGGTGGGTTTTAGCTATTCTCGGGACGGTCCTGCCAATAGCCAGCTCAGCAATTAGTTGCAGAACCGTCCTGCGTATAACATCAGCCAATAGTGTAATAGTGTTATAGTGTAATAATTTGAGTTTGAGACCTGTCCAGCGGTGTCCCAAAGCCCGACTCCAACTGATTCACCATTTAATATGGCAGTCGTCGCATAATTATCGAACACAGTGGGAACGTATTCGCTCGGAAATGAATCATATGCGTAAGCAATCAAAAGACAGCTCTTTCCGACTGCCCCGTCACCGACTACCACCAACTTGATATCTTGCATTTGTCGGTTTCTACAGCTATAACACGTTTAAAGCAAGTAAACAATTAGTAGACACAAATATTATACTGTTGCTAGTCGAACAGAATTGCTCAAAACTTTACACTAACTGAACAAACACGCCATTTGACATGTGAGTCAACGGTAACTTCGGTTTCGCTTAAACCTACCTGTAATAAAAATACTACTAAAAATATCTGACCAATGAGCAAACGACAAGGTAACTATTTATAACTCAGTGACGTGTGAATTATTTTCGTTATCGGGTTTTCCCAATGATCATTTTCAAATGTGACCTATTTTTGACCTATGATCTCACCTATATTTCGCCAATGAATTGTTTACACATGTTGATGCTTTGCGTTTGATTGTAGAAGTTGTAATTATTATTGACTTTATTGTTACAGTTCGTGATGAAATTAAATAGTAACGGACTAACCTTAATTATTTGCTTTCTTGGAATATTTGTGTCTTATTTTATATATGGCCTTCTCCAAGAAAACATGTATGATACCTATCTGGTGTTTCTGTTTTTATGGCTGACAGTAACAGTAATGCCTAATACAGACGTTCTTGATTCTCTCACGAGAAACTCGGAGTAGAAAATCTTTAATGTAAGATTCTTATGCGACTTTTAACGTTAAATTACATAGCATTCTATTCCACCAAACGAAACACAACATAAGCAAGACAAATGAGCTGCCTGTGTTTGTGAATTGAGTAACGTGACATGATTGCCTGTTTCTAGCATAGAGTAGAACACGATCTAATGAGGCTGTTTCATTTGGCACAAAATTGCGCCATATTAGCAACATGTCGACAAAGCCTCGCCGAATCAGCGTCGTTGTAAGCGTGCTGCGCACTCTAAAAGCGTGATTCTATCAAATCTTTCTTACACTTGTCATCACACAGGCACTGTTACACAATGCAAGAGAATGGAATTCTTACATTTAAAAAATTCCTCGAGCAACGAAAAGCACGCAAGCATTACATCATCGGCACTGTGTCATTCGCATTTTGGCACATGAAAGTGACTCATTGATACGAGAAACTTGCACGAGAAAATTCTTGCTGCAAGTTCGTATGACACGTGCAAGTTTATCAAACAAGTTAAATAGTTTGAGCTTGTCATACGAGTTTCTTGTACATCTGTTATAAGCCACTGAGTTAGATAAGTAGGTAGAGAGCCGGCATCCATGGAATTTGCACCTTAGCTAAGCTCAGCAGTACAGCACACCCGTGTGCTGTGCACATGCTTGACATGGCCGGCATGGCCACCGCCATATTGTATATAGTGTATATATGTTTTGTATTTTTGGTATATTTATATCATGTACATTAAGAGTTTTAATATCGCAAAAAAGTGTCGAAAAGTTATCAATTTTGCGAAACTTTATAAGTCTAACAATAACAGACTACTTTTTGTGTACAAATCAAAGTTCCAGTTTGCGGAAGTTTCGTGCTTCAAAAGGCGTGGACTGAGTACAAGGTCGTTGGGGAATTTCCAATGCTGAAGCTGTGCAAATTAAGGCATAGGGAATGCAAAGCTGGCTCTCTACCTACTTATCTAACTCATTGGTTGTAGGCCTAAAAGTTCCGTATCCACAAGAACTGCATAAGCTGTACAAATATTTCAGTATGCTTTGCTATAAATTTGTTATTTTATATTAGTTGCTTTTGGTAAGTAAGGCAGTGTGCATAGTGCAGTTCAGTCACTGCCAGTCAACAAGTGTTAGCATGGATGGGTTGAGAATATGAATAATTTCTTTTACTTTTTGAACAACCAATTCATTTTTCTTCTTGGTTATCTACAATATCTGCAGGATCTGCCTCAGGATATATATAAAATGTGGAATATTGTCACAGAATGTAATACTAATCAGTGGGTTAGATTCCGCAGTCTTAGTATTCCGCAGTCCGCACTTTACCAGTGACCTCTGCCTCAGACATTTCGCATCTTTATCATCTATAGTATGTGCGACCTCATAGAAAGGGCTAACACACATCTCACGACATCTATATTTGTAGTCATTTTGCTGTTCGTTATTCAAACATTATGGTTGATTATTTAGGCCTATTATTTGTCTGTGTTTAGCACCCAGAGTCGTTATGGACCAAATACAGAGCGTTACACCTATACGTTGGCAATGGTATTCATACAATGTATAGTCAATGCCATATTTGCCAAACTCGGTAAGTATCATTGCGTCACTGTGTACCATCCATTTTGTTGTATAAATTACTTGTGGTTGACTTTCTCTTTCCTGTCAAGAGTTCATGTTCGCAGTGGCATACGTGTACTCGTTATATTGTTCTGAGCATGGGCGGAGCTTCCCCCCCTGCACTCATCTACCATGAACTTGATAAAATCGCTGTGCAATAACTGTATTGTATCGCTGCCTGAGCTGCTGCCTTTGTTACCCCACAGAAGACATAGTCTGGCTCCGCCCATGGTGCCGAGGCCATGCACGCTGTTGTTGTGGACTGTCCTTGTCCTCCACGACAGCTCAAGGAAAATATTTGTTGGCATTGACCTTGATCGTCACCGTTTAAAAGACAGGTCATTTCTTATTGCAGTGCAGTATGTTGCTTATCTGGACAAAAAGAAATTCTTTGGAATACAGTCATAAGATTACATTACTGGTAATTTTGTTTTTATTCTGCAACATTTTTTTGTTACAGACTGTTTATCTGACTCTGAGTACATGCATAATTCATATAGATCTAATTTGTGAAACATATATTTCTGTATTAAAAATGTATATCCTATTTTTTGTTATTAAAATGTAAATATTTTAGCTGAAATGGAACAGATAGGTGGGATGGGACTTTTAAAAACTGGCTTTTTAATTTGACATTTTTGCACCACACCATCACTAATGTTAAATGTTATGCAGGAAAGCTTAAATCTTGATGTGTGGTATCAGTGATTATAAGTTAATCATGGTAAAGAATATTCACTCGGTGTCGCTTGTGTATAACAGGGAGAAAGCAGTCAGGTAACCAAGCCAGCAGTGCTGGAGACTAAATGCATTGAACCTATCTAACAGAGACTGTTTTCTCATCTAACAAACTCAGTTTCCTGTGTGTGAATGTATTTGATCCGCTGACTACCTTTGTGCTATGTTTCTGTGTGTGTCCTTTGGAATGTTGTGTTATTCTGAGTTATAATGCTGTAATGTGTGGCACTGTAGCAGACCCAATTACAATTAAATGTGGTGTGCAAATGCCAGTGAAAACATTTGTTTACTAGTTTGCTGTGTCAGTGAGAGTACTTTAATGCATGTTAGAATTATATGAAGAGTTTAAAGGAAAGTTGATATTAGAGCAGCTTTAATAAATTTTGCATGTGTTACCGAGCGAAGAAAGTGTGTTATCGGGCTTGTGCTGTAGACCGGCATGCTGTCTCGCAGTGAAGCTGCTGTTGTAGAAACCATGCAGATGGTTCTCATATGCACCAGATTTTGTAGGCATGACTTGTAGGCAGCTGATTAACAATTTTCTTTGCCAAAAATTGTCCATAACTTGTATGTTTTGGCAAAGTTATGTCAAAATATCGGGATCCAGTTTTTTGAGATGCGGTGTGTAATCATTCATATGCTAAGGCCCTGTTAGTTTGGCCAAATGTTTATTGTTTATTTGTTTTTTTTGTGTAATATACTTACATTTTTGATGAGTATGTAAAATAATGTGTATATGTTCTTTAGCCATACTAACGTCAAAGCCAGCTGAGGACAACTCGCCACAAAAGATGTATGCTATGATGTCATTTTCTTATCTTGGAGCAATGCTATGCAGTAATCATGCATTACAGTTTATTAACTACCCTACACAGGTACAGTTGTCAATCTATCCATGTGTTGTGTTTGCTGATGTAAGTGCAGTATGATAGCGCACGTTTGTGATAGCTATAGTGTGGCAACTAAAGTTTGTTTTTAGATGTTGCTTTTTGCTGCATTTTCATTTCTAAGTGACAGGTGTACTTGCCGCCTAATATTTCTGCTGCTGTTATTAGCTACTAACTAGATGTACTCTGTGCGCATTGCAGGTTACATGTGAAGCAAATTTGGTATAGAATAATATTCCATTTAGTTGGTAATACATGCAACATGACTTAATCTTATGTGCGTGATTGGTCGTCACGTATTATAGTATGTTTTGTCACTGTTATCAAATGATGTAGAATAACTGTAGTCATTCGGCATAGTCAGTTTGCTAGAGAATTTGCTGACTCATTTAGGGTTGTGCAAAATTATGTCAGCCCATTTGTCAGTGGTGGCTCTGATTTTGTATTTTGATTTGGCTAATATTTAGCTTTCTCAACTTTTGTGTAATGCCCTACTTCACATGTTATATATTAGAATCATAGTCTGTGAGCTGCTTCGGTGTGAAGAATGCATGAATGCAGATTCTTAGCCTTTAAATAGTGGGCTTTAAAAATTACTATTTATGGTTTATAAAGGCTTTTGTGGCCCAAGTTGTAGATGCTTCATGGGCCTTAAGCATGGCACTATAAACATGCTAAAAGTTTAGCCATAATTACATGTTGACAGTAACTCAGCAAGCATTCTTTACTGCAGACTTAACGTGTTCTGTTTGGTGCAGGTACTAGGCAAGTCTGTTAAGCCAATACCAGTGATGATACTTGGTGTGTTGCTGGCACACAAGAGATACCCGTTGCTGAAATACCTGTTTGTGCTTATGATCACAACTGGCGTGGCGATGTTTCTGTACAAGCCTTCCAAGGCTCAAGCAGTGTCTGATACATCATCTGTGTTTGGTTGGGGTGAATTTCTCTTGGTACGTCCTGGCACATTCAGATGGTTAAAATGATATCTTTTTCAGAAAAAAACTGGCTATTGTTGATTTTTGTGCACTGATTCGGTCATATGTGTCTGATTTAAACATACAATTGTGAGCATTTACATCGAGATTACTAATATTTTAAAAATATTTTGCTTGCTGTATGTCGTGCAGCAGTTTAGTGTGAATTTGTAGTTGCATAGGAACTGAGCTGGAAGCATGTTGTTGTTGCAGCTGTTGTCGTTGTCACTAGATGGCATGACGGGTGGCATTCAGGACAAGTTACGATCGGAGCATGAAACACAGACCCATCGTATGATGTTCTCAATGAATCTCTGGTCAATACTGTATCTCAGCCTTGGTGAGTTCACTGTTCAATGGAATGTTTACCTCGTTTCTGTGTTAATCGACTTTCTGTTAGCACCGTTGACATGTTAATTTTGACTGTCTATAATGTAACATTCTATCATGGATGTGATACTCTTCTGACAAGAGTTGCTTGTACCAATTGTACCATTGGTGTTACCTTGAAGGCAAGAGTAAAGAGCAAAGACTGAAAGCATTGTCAGTTTGTTATTGTCAGTTTTGGTCGTTACTCTGAACACTTAGCATAGTAGCAGAGTTGGCTGTTTTCGATAATTATTAGACGTCCAAGTGATTGATGCAACAGAGTTGGTTGTCTTTTGGTATTTTGCATTATGTTGCTGCTGCAGGCTTGGTGATCACTGGTGAAGGTCTCGGATTTCTAGGATTTGTAGCCAAATATCCTTCAGTTCTTATACAGTTGATCACCTTCGCACTCTGCAGTGCTATTGGACAGGTAACTTCAAGCAGTGAGAAGTTTACTTTCAAAACTGTGAAGTCTGTCATTGTGTATTGTTTCATTGTAGCTTATTAGCTTTGTTTGTGTATTTCTGTTTTTTTCCATCTATGTTACTGTTTTACCTTTTCATCCTATTGCAACAGTTTGAAGTAGTTTTGCAGTACATCATACAGTTAGTGTTAGCTGTCACATGTCCATCTTTCCAACTGTCCAACTGCACGAGTGGCATTGTAGGCACCAGACCTACACAGTGTAAGTCTTCATCGTAAGTTGCATAGCGGAAGGCTTGATGAGGATCATGTGATGACCATCTGGCCACTTGTGATGCTGATAGAAACGTTTTTGGAAACTTGAAATTTTAAAAAGTCAGAAATCTGAAAACTAATACATAAACATAAACTTTTGAAGAATAATATGATTACTTGTAAATTATGAAGCTTGTATTTGTTTGCAGAATTTTATCTTCCTGACGGTGACATATTTTGGGCCACTGACTTGCAGCATTTTCACAACAACACGCAAGTTCTTCACAATACTTGGCTCTGTGCTGATCTTCAGGCATCCACTGACCACACTGCAGTGGACAGGAACATTGCTAGTGTTTGCTGGGTTATCGCTCGACAGTGCTTTTGGCAAAGCAAGCAAGCCCAAGCCATCCCGTCAAACAAATAGTGATGTTGATGTTAGAATAAAGAATGGACATGTACTTGATGGTGACACCCAGCAGCGTAAACTGGAGAAAGTGAAACCATTGTAGGATGTCAGATTGAAAATGGCCATCCATTAATCATAGTTCCAGCATATTAGTAGTACTGCTACTCGATGTTGTATGGTTGAGAAAAATTACATTCTGTTGCTGTTGTATGTCATATACGTGTGATATTAAATTTTATAGGATAATTTTATCTCTGCTGTGTCTCATTTATTATTGTCAAAATCCAAAAGGTGTACTGGGTATTTGTATTCTGCTGCATTATAATTACGTGTATGTGCTGCAAGTTCTTGTTGTTAATTTATTTGTAGTAAATATAAAAACATTTGTTATATTCATTCAGTGGTGTAGTGGTAAATTTTTATTAATGGAAACATGAACGCTGATGGCGAATGCTTTAGCACGAGCCTATAATGGGGATCTGGGGCAAAGCTGCCAGTGGACTCCTGACCCATGACCAGGGGCAAAGTTTTGCCCCTGGTCATGGGTCAGGAGGGCAAAGCTGAAAGTTTTCTAGCTTATGTATTTTGGGTTGAACAGAGAACTTGCCCTCATTGCCTCCTTTTTGGCATTCTACACATTTGTAAGTGTGAAAGCACTCAAGAGTTCAAAATGTTTATGGGAACACTCTAATATCGGCATTCCTGCTTCAATCATACATGTTTATGGGAACGCTGTTCACACAAAAATATTTATGGAAATGGCGTTCCCACGCGTTCCCGCTCCACGACACACCTGTATACATTCTGTTTTCATTCATTAAGTAATGGTTGTAAAACAGCACTTGAAGAATGCAGGGTTCAGTAGTGCTGGCTGTGTGTTCTTCTGTGAGTGAGAGTTGCACCAGCTTGGCGTCTGTTAGCTACAGTCACAAAATGATACTGTTAAATGGTGATAATGTTACGTCAGAGTCATGATGTCTGGTTTTCTCATGTTTACTTGTTTCTGGCATGACGTGAATATATCAGTGTAACTAGTTTGTTACATGGAAGCAGAACAATGTGAAGTAACTGTTATTTGACTTACTTTATTGTTTTATGTCCTGCAGTAGACCAGCGAATTGGCTGCTCGACAACTTTTGAACATGCATATCTCCATGTACAGAGGTGATTCAGTCTACGAAGATTAGTTGCTGTCATCGTCATTATCATCAGTGTACTGTATTGTTTGTGTTCTGTGTTCCTGAATTGGTGAATAGTAGTCTTTTATGAAAGTGTTTGTTGTTGGCATGCAAGGCCGTAGATTACAAGAGACAGTGAACGTTTAGTTGTAGCACATGTATCTTAATGAATGTGTGAGAATGACAATGATAAACTTATTTTTGCATTATTTGTACAGGCGAAATTATTGACCATGATAATGATAATACCGGGCGCAAGCCCGGTAGCGCCTACTATGGGCTGTGGCCATAGTAAGATCACACGTGTGATCGCGTACTATTTGTATTGTATGTGGTTGCCGTGCTTACTAGTCTGCAGATAAATCTTGTTACGAAAGTACCGAGTTATAATGGTAAAAAATACCTTATTCGGGTGTTTTAGACGAACACCTTTATATCGGGCAATTGTTATGATGGTAAAGAAATACTTTATTCCGGTGTTTTAGATAGATAAATAACCAATAAGCTGTAACATATGCCTAATGCTACAGGTACATAATATATTACTAAAGATGTGTAACTTATCTAATATTCTACAAACAGCCAACATGATTTTAAAAAATTTCCCTGTCGCCGTCTGGCGACTGTCGATAAAGGTTTTGTCACATTACAATGCATACGAATTGTACGAGTCACTTCAACCTTATGGTAGAAAAACACAAATCGACGTATAGAAGCAACGAGATACAAGACGCCAAAGTAATTTAGAGATAGCCGCATCGAATACGAGCTGCAATGAGGCGCTTCTAATGAGCTTTGCTCACGGGCTTGCGCCCGGAGTTTAGGTTTCCTAATGGGTTATGAATACTTATAAATTATGGTAAATAACAACATAGTAAATTTTAGTATATAATTTAGTTGACAAGCTTTTGTAATGTTGAAGGAGCCTGGTTAATCTACAAAGTAGCAGAGCACACTCGAAGGTAGACTGGAGGCTAGCAGGGACGTTTCTACCACATTTATTTGTTAACGTCATTGGGCGACCAGACGAACTCCGGGAGAACACGGATTGTCACGAACATTGTTAGTTGACTTGTAATGTGTTGACACTACTGTCACGAAGCAAATCACTAGCCTTTACTGCAACAATTAAGTTCGAGCGTGACTGGGTTAAAGGTCTATTTGCGTGTATTTCGTCTCTGCAATAAGTGTTCCGATTCTGATGCTTATCTATGGACGGTACGCAATATGGTTGGTTAATTACTTACCACTAGGGATTGCAGTCCGGGACAATTTTCCAATACCGGGATTGAGAAACCGTCCGAGATTTCGGAACCCCGGCATTGCAATTACTACTTACCACCACATCTAAGGCACGTTACTTATTTAATGAATGACGTAAAGTGGTGTTTACAGTTTATTTATTTAGCGCCGGTTTATGAAATTAAGTTTGCATTCCAACAATGGTAGTAGACATTTGTATTTCATTTTGGCACATAAGACCGGTGGAATTAAGCTTAGGCATTGAAGCAGACATATTTTGAAATTAACACTATTTTTAAGAATAATAACGTATTACAGGTACATCACGCTGTGACTGTGCACACGGCCGGTGCGTCAATAGTCGGCTACTGCAGCAGCACGTCAGACGCACAACGGGCAAACTGCTGACGTCGTCGGACATTCACAACCTTAAAGCCAGCGTCAATCGTCAGTGTCCCGATGTGACGTCTGAGC
>Ga0126335_1001963_pt1 | contig 12008 bp, 10 predicted proteins | sample OlaspJWI45metaG_FD_108409 | JGI IMG/M metagenome (GOLD analysis project Ga0126335, IMG submission 108409) | Marine gutless worms symbiont microbial communities from Oahu, Hawaii - Olavius sp. 1 OAHU.JWI-45 metaG | ecosystem: Host-associated > Annelida > Digestive system > Unclassified | place...
GCCTTGCCGGCAAGGCCGTCGACGCCGGGCGCCTGATCGCGGAGGGCGAGGATCCGAACCGCGGCCAGATACGGCTCGACATCGCGTTCGAGCAGGACAGGTTCGAGGGCCGCATCGACATCGGTGGCCGCAGCAAGCGGATCGCCGCCATCCTCGCGGCGGACGAGCGGCTGGGCCGGATCACCAGCGACACCAGCGCCGCCGTGCAGCAACTGCGCGACCTGGAACGCGCCGCCACCGATCTGCGCCAGCAGCGCGACGACCTGGCAGCACAGGTGGTGGCGCTCGAAGACGCTCTTGCGGCAAGCCGCGCGGCACAGCGGGTCGCCGAGCATGAGGTCGCCCTGGCCAGACAGGAGGCGGCCGAGCTCAAGGCCCTGGCGCCGGCGGCAGGCCGTATTGCCGCGCCAGTTCCGGTGCCGCGCCCCCGCGCCGCGGCAGCGGACCCGGATCCGCCGGCCGCATCGGCGGCGGGCGATGGCGAGGTGATCGAAATCATCGAGCCGCCGCTGGGGGCGGGCGAAAGCCGGACGACGGCCCACGATCTGCCGGTGACCGAAGTCATCGGACGCGCCAGAGGTGGCGCACGACTGTTGACGGTGCGGGTCAATGGGCAGCCGGCGCGCCTCGAAGGCCGCGGTCTGTTCCGCGCCTCCGTGACCGTCGCCGCGCCGGCGACGCCTGTCCGCGTCGTCATCATCGACGTCGACGGACGCCGGCTGGAGCGCCGCTTCGACCTCGTAGCGGCAGCCGGCACGCCCGCCGGTGACAACGCCGCCGGTGGCGGACCGGACGGCCGCTGCTACGAACTGGGCGTTGCGGCGGCACCACCGAGCGAAGCCGGCGTCGAAGCCTGCCGACAGGCGGTCCGGGTCAATCCGACGCGGGCGCTGAATCACTATCATCTTGGCGTCGCCCTGAGCCGCATGGGACGCCATGCCGAAGCCCTCACCGCATACCGTGAAGCCGCCGCACGCTGGTCCCGCTGAGCGCGCTTGCGGCAATGCCGCTTGCGGTCTACACAAGAGCCGCACCCCATGTCGCGTGATCTCCACATTCCGCTGATTACCGAAACGACCGAACTGGCGGCGCTGTGCCAGGAACTCGCCGCCGGTAACTACGTGGCGTTGGACACCGAGTTCATGCGCGACCGCAGCTATTGGCCGCGGCTGTGCCTGCTTCAGGCCGCCAACGATACGGCGATGGCCGTCATCGACCCGCTGGCCGACGGGCTTGAATTGGACCCGCTGGTCGACCTCCTGCAGGACGAAAGCATCTGCAAGGTGTTCCATGCGGCGCGTCAGGACGTCGAAATCTCCTTCCACCTTACCGGCGAGATCCCGCATCCAATCTTCGATACGCAAATCGCCGCCATGGTGTGCGGATTTGGCGATTCCGTCGGCTACGACAAGCTGGTCGAGAAGATCACCCGCGAACGCATCGACAAGGCCTCGCGCTTTACCGACTGGAGCCGGCGGCCGTTGAAGGATCGGCAACTGCGCTACGCGATCAGCGATGTCACCCATCTGCGCGACGTCTACAAATGGCTGGCGGCCGAACTGGAACGCGAAGGCCGGGCGAGCTGGCTCGACGAGGAGATGGCCACGCTGACCGATCCGGCGACCTATCGCCTCGACCCGGATCTTGCCTGGCAGCGGTTGAAGCTGCGCAGTCGGAACCGCCAGTACCTGGGCGTTCTCAAAGAGGTCGCGGCCTGGCGCGAACACGAGGCGCAACGGCGCAACGCACCGCGAAACCATGTGCTGAAGGACGAGGCGATCCAGGAACTGGCAGCCGAGCGACCGCAATCGCTAGACGATCTGCGGAACCTGCGTGCCGTGCCCAAGGGGTTGGCTGACGGGCGCCATGGCAACGAACTGCTCAAGGCCGTGCAGACCGGGCTGGAGCTGCCGAAATCGGCGATTCCCAGTCCGGCGGTCCAACCGATGCCGCGCAAGGGCCTGGGCCCGACCATCGATCTGTTGAAGGTCCTGCTCAAGCACAAGTCGGAAGAGCACGACGTCGCCGCCAAGCTGATCGCCACCGTCTCCGACATCGAGAAACTGGCGATCTCACCGGACGCCGATGTCCCGGCTCTGCGCGGCTGGCGTCGGCAGATCTTCGGCGACGATGCGCTGGCGCTGCGCCGCGGGGAACTGGCCCTGGCCGCCGCGGCCGGCCGCGTCAAACTGATGCGCCTTAACCCCGACGCCAGCGACTAGCCCGCGTCGACCGCGTCGAACGGGCGTTTTCAGGCCGCCCGGGCGATGGCCTCGATGGACGCCAGATTGCTAAAGAACTGTTGCGTGCTGGCTTGCCAGGAGTGCTGCACGGCGAACTCGCGGCATGCCCTTGGATCGACCTTCAACGCCGCGCGGGCGGCGTGTCCCAGATCGTCATCGAGGCAGCCGACCGGCGCAGTACCGATCACGTCCTTCGGACCGGTGACCGGAAAAGCCGCCACCGGAACGCCCGAAGCCAGGGCTTCCAGCAGAACCAGCCCGAACGTGTCGGTCAGACTGGGAAAGACGAAGACATCCGCCGCCGCATAATGCGCGGCCAGCTCCTCCCCGTACTTGGCACCGGCAAAATGGACATCCGGATAGAGCTTGCGCAAGGCCGCCGCCTGCGGGCCGTCACCGACCACCAGCTTGCTGCCGGGCACATCCAGATCCAGGAAGGCCTGGATGTTCTTTTCCACTGCGACGCGACCGACGAAGAGATGGATTGGCCGCGGCAGGCCGAGAGACAGCCCCGTGCCTGGCCGGAACAACTCAATATCGACGCCCCTGCCCCAGGTCGCGAGGTGGGCAAAGCCACGGCTGCGCAACTCGTCGCGCAGACTCCGCGTCGCGACCATGGTGCGTACGGCTGGCGCATGAAACCGGCGCATCAGGGCATAGCTGACGCTGAGCGGCAGGCGGACCCGCGCCTGCACGTATTCTGGAAAGCGGGTGTGAAACGCCGTCGTGAACGGCCAACGCCGGCGCAGGCACAACCGCCGTGCGGCCAGACCGAGCGGACCTTCTGTGGCGATGTGCACGGCATCAGGGCTGAAGTCGTCGATCAGCCGCTTCAGCTTTCCCGCCGGCCCCAATGCGAGCCGGATTTCCGGATAGGTCGGACAGGGCATGGTCCGGAAATCCAGCGGCGTGATCAGACACACATCGTGCCCCATGCTCTGGAGTTGCCGCGAGGTCATCTCGAGGGTGCGCACGACGCCGTTTGTCTGCGGATGCCAGGCGTCGGTGATGATCAGGATTCGCATTCAGTTCACCACCTCGCCTTCGCCCGACAGGTTGCGGTGGTCCGGCAGCAATGCCGGCGCCACGCCGACCTCTTCGGCCCAGCGGATGATCTCCAGCTGGCCGTCGAAGTGCTCGACCAGTGCGCTGCAGCTCTCGACCCAGTCGCCGTCGTTGCAATAGAGGACACCGTCGATCGAGCGAATCTCGGGGTGATGAATGTGCCCGCAGATGACCCCGTCGACACCCCGCCGCGCCGCTTCCTCCGCCAGCGCTTTCTCAAAGTTGCCAATATATTCTACGGCATTCTTCACTTTGTGCTTGAGGTAAGCAGATAAGGACCAGTAGGGGTAGCCCAGACGCCGGCGGCAAACGTTGAGCCAGTGGTTCATCGCCAGCAGCGTGGCGTAGGCCCAGTCTCCCAGCACCGCCAGCCACTTGGCGTAGCGGACGACGACGTCGAACTCGTCGCCGTGGATGACCAGCATCCGGCGGCCATCGGCGAGGGTACGGATCGCTTCCCGGCTGACCAGAACACCGCCAAAATGGAGGTCACAGTAGTCGCGGGCCGCTTCGTCATGGTTCCCGGGCACGTAGATGACATCTGTGCCCTTGCGCGCCTTGCGCAGCAGCTTCTGAATGACGTCGTTGTGCGCCTGCGGCCAGTACCAGTTTTTCTTGAGGCGCCAGCCGTCGATCATGTCGCCGACAAGATAAAGAGTCTGCGACTCCGTTCGGCGCAAGAAATCGAGGAGGAACTCGCCCTTGCAACCACGCGTGCACAAGTGGACGTCCGAGACCCAGATGGTGCGATAACGATAGGATCGGTGGGCTACATTCACGGCACAAAGTCCCAACGGAACCGAACCACAATATTCATGGATGCGGGATAGCGAATACGCTATATAATGTCACGTGAATTATTTATGACATCTGTCATATATCTGTAATCAAGAGGCATTCACTTGAATAATACTGTAACAGATCTGTTGGACGGCGCCGTGCGGCAAACGCACGGCCCTGTCGCGCAGCGCCGTGTGCTGATTGTCCACAACCCGGTCGCCGGCTGGCGCCGCAGTGCCAGGGTCGCGCGGGTGCGACAGGAGCTCGAGGCACTCGGCTGCACCGTGCGCATGGAAGCGACGGACCACGCCGGACACGCAGAACAGATGCTCCGCAGCCTCCGCCCCGGGCTGTTCGATGTCGTCGCCATCTCAGGTGGCGATGGCACCATCAACGAAGCGATCAACGGTCTGGGCGCCGAGGCACCTGTGCTTGCGGTCATTCCAAATGGGACCGCGAACGTTCTGGCGCAGGAGATCGGGTTACCCGAGCACCCGACACAGATCGCCCGGCTGATCGCGGAAGGGGAGCCAGCGACGATCTACACCGGCACCGCCAACGGGCGCCGCTTCGCCATGATGGCCGGTGTCGGCTTTGACGCCCACGTGGTCGCTGCCGTCACGCCAAAGCTGAAGCGACGGTTGGGCAAGGCCGCCTACGTCTGGCGCAGCCTCACGCTATCGCGGCATTTCGACTACTTGCCTTACCGCGTGCGCATCGATGGCACCGATGCGGTCGCCATGTCCGCCATCGCCGCCAACGGCCGGTTCTACGCCGGTCGCCATCTGTGCGCGCCCGAGGCGCGCCTCGACAGGCCTGGATTTCACGTCTGCCTGTTTGCCCGCGGCGGTGCGTACAACGTCATCCGTTACGGCGCCGCCCTGCTCGTCGACCGGTTGCCGACGCTGCCGGATTTCGAGATCCGGCGCGCCACCAGCGTCGATATCGAAGGCCAAACCGGTGAACCGGTGCAGGCGGATGGTAAGATCGTCGCCACGCTGCCGGTGCGAATCCGCACGGTCGATGCGCCGATCCGGATCCTGCGCCCGCACGAATCCGCCGACGTTTCCCCGGACGGACGACGTTAGACGGTCGCTCAGCCGGCCGGCAGGTACAGGGTCTGCCGTTCGAACACGCGACCCAGATGGCGCAGGCGCGCCGCGACGACGTCTTCCAGGGGTTCGGCGGCGCCGTCGAGGCAGCGCAAGACGATGCGCTGCGGCCTGAGTTCGAGCTTGAACTGCTCCAGAATCCTGGGGACCCCGCCCGAGACGGTGTGCGCCAGGCGCACCGCCAAGCCCACTTTGCGCGACCAGCTGGCATCGTCCGCGTCGATCAGTGCGCGATACGGAAGCGCGGCCTCCTCATTGCCCCGGTGGGAATACCGGGCCCGTGCCGCGAGTGCCAGCTTGACCCGTTCGCGGTGATCGACGCCGACCACAGGGGTGTGCATCACGTCGGCCATGGCGTGGTCGGCGCGGTAGTCGGGATGGACCCGCCAGCCGACGTCGCTGAGCAGGCTCGCGGCCAACCGCAGCCGCCGCTCCGACGGGCTCTCGTTCGGGAACAGCGGATCCAGCCAGGCGAGCAGATCTTCGCCAGCGACGGGAAAGCGCGGGGTCAGCTGCGCGACCACGCGGCAGGCGGCAATCAGCGGATCTTCGGCCCGCATCGCCGCGTCCAACTTGTCGAAAATCAGTCCCTCACGGAGGCCATAGGCCGAGAATACAACTTCCCGGCAGCGGCTGCGGCGCAGCACGCTGCGCAGGATCTGCGCCGCCACCGGCAGGGTCTCCTGCCGGCCTTTCGGGATCTGGCTCAATGACTTCAGCGACTGCTCGCCGAAACCGGCCAGCAGATCGCAGAACCGGACCATTTCGGCGGCGTCGACGCGGTAGCCATGCAGCACGCGCAACGGGTGCTCCGTCTGCGCCATGTGGACGCGGCCGATCGCCCGCCACGCCCCGCCGACCACATACAGCGTGCGGCCTTCGGCCTGCGCCAGCCAGTCCACGCCTTTCAGCGCCGCATCGATCTGCTTGCGGCGACGCCCACGGCCGTTCTCCGACCCCAGCCGCAGTGCCCCCAGCGGCAGCGTGGTGCCGGCGCCAAGTCCGCCGGCGCCGACCTCCACCAGTTCCAGGCTGCCGCCGCCCAGATCGCCCATCAGACCCTCGGCCTCCGGGCTGGCAGACAACACCCCGAGCGCCGACAACCGGCCCTCCTCGCTGCCGTCGATCAGCTGCGCGTTGATCCCCGTGGCCTGGGCGACCTGGTCGAGGAACGCATCGCCGTCGCGGGCATCCCGCACGGCCGCGGTCGCGACGGGCAGGACGTGGTCGACCTGCATCTGCCGCATCAGGCCGGCGAACCGATGCAACGTATGCAGCGCCCGTTCCTTGCCCGCCGAATCCAGGTGGCCGGTGACCTCGAGGCCACGCCCCAGACCGCACAGGACCTTCTCGTTGAATACGGCCAGCGGCGTCCGCACCAGGCCGGTATAGACTACCAGGCGCACCGAGTTGGACCCGATGTCGACGACGGCCGCCAGCCCGTCATCGCGTTGCCGCCCGGTGGCAGGCTCTGCCCCCTGGGCCGTCCCGGCCGGCTGCGGCATCAGCGCTCCGAGACTTCCAGCGGCGACACGGCGGAGGTTTCCATCGCACTGCCGCGTCCTGAAAGGCTGGGGTTGGTCATGAAATAGCGGTGCGCAACGAAGTCGTTTGCCTTGGCCGACACCCGCAGATAGCTGCCGTCGGCCTGCAGTTCCCAGCTCTGCCCGCGGTCGTTGAGACTGGCGACCATGATCTGGTCGAGGATCTGCGCCAGCACGGTCGGGTTCTCGATCGGCACCAGGGTCTCGACCCGGCGATCGAAGTTGCGCGGCATCCAGTCCGCCGACGAGATGAACACCCTGGCGTCCGGCGATGGCAGGCCGTTGCCGGCGCCGAAGCAGACGATACGGCTGTGCTCGAGGAAGCGCCCGACGATGCTCTTGACGTGGATGTTCTCCGACATCCCCGGCACGCCGGGCCGCAGACAGCAGATCCCGCGCACAATCAGGTCGACTGACACGCCGGCGCAGGATGCCCGATAGAGGGCGTCGATCACCTGTGCGTCGACCAGTGAATTCATCTTGGCCCAGATCGCACCGATCCGTCCGGCTTCGACATGGGCGATCTCGTCCTCGATCAGGTCGAGCAACCGGTCGCGCATGAAGTGCGGCGAGGTCACCAGCCTGGCGTAACGTTCCGGCTCGGCATAGCCGGTGACGAAGTTGAACAACCGCCCTGCATCCTGGCCCAACACGGGATCGGCCGTGAAGAACGACAGGTCGGTGTAGATCTTCGCCGTGACCGGGTGATAGTTGCCGGTGCCGAAATGCACGTAGGTTCGCACCCGATCGCCTTCGCGCCGGGCGACGTAGGACATCTTGGCGTGGGTCTTGAGGTCCATGAAACCGTAGACCACGTGGACGCCGGCGCGCTCGAGGTCGCGTGCCCATTTGATGTTGGCTTCCTCGTCGAAGCGGGCCTTGAGCTCGACCAGGGCGGTGACCGATTTGCCGGCTTCGGCAGCGGTGATCAGCGCCTTGACGATGGGCGAGTCGTCGCTGGTCCGGTACAGGGTCTGCTTGATCGCGATGACATCGGGATCCTGTGCCGCCTGCACCAGGAACTGCAGGACCACGTCAAAGCTCTCATAGGGGTGGTGGACGACAATGTCCTTGCGCCTGATCGCGGCGAAACAGTCGCCGCCGAGCTCGCGAATGCGTTCGGGAAAACGCGCGTTGTAAGGCTGGAACTTCAGTTCGGGCCGGTCGTTGACAATCAGCGCCTTGACGTCGGCGATGCCGAGGATGCCGTCGATGACGATCACGTCGGCATCGCTGACACCAAGACTGCGCGCCACCAGGTGGCTCAGGTCCGGCGGCATCGCGGCGTCGACCCAAAGGCTCACCACGCTGCCGCGCCGACGTCGCTTGAGCGCACTCTGGAAGAAGCGAACCAGGTCTTCGGCTTCTTCCTCGACCTCGATGTCGCTGTCGCGAATGATCCGGAACAGGCCGCGGCCGATGGTGCGATAGCCGGGAAACAGCTGATCGAGGAACAAGGCGACGAGGTTCTCCAGGATCAGGAAGCGAATGTCTTCACCGGGCAGACGGACGAAGCGGTCCACCAGATCCGGCAACGGCACCATCGCGTTCATCAACGTGCCGTCTTCCTCACGGCGCAACTGCAGCACCATGGCGAAGCCCAGGTTGTGAATGAACGGAAACGGATGCGCCGGATCGATCGCCAACGGCGTCAACACCGGGAACACGCGCTGCAGGAAGTACTCCTCCAGCCAGACCTTGTCGACCGCCGACAGGTCGTCCAGGCCGACCAGGTGAATGCCGGCCTGCGCCAGCTCGTCGACCAGTTCGAGCCAGTAGCGCCCCTGCTCCGCCGTCAACGCGGCGGCCTCGCGGTTGACCGCAACCAGCTGCTGCGCCGGTGTGAGGCCGTCGTCGCTGACCTGCTCGATGTCGGCAGCGACCTGACCATGCAGGCCGGCGACGCGCACCATGTAGAACTCGTCAAGGTTGGCGCCGGAAATGGACAGAAAGCGGACTCTCTCAAGCAACGGATGCGTGCGGTTGCGCGCTTCCTCCATCACACGCTGATTGAACGCCAGCCAGGACAGCTCGCGGTTGATGTAACGCTGGTCACTGGGCACCAGATCCACGTCGATCCGGTCGTTCGCCGTCGTCTCCCGGCTGGCGGCATCCGTCATCGCGTTGTCGCTGACCTCCGTGTGCTATCTCACGCGCGACCAGACCTGCGACTTGCCGAACAGTGGCAAGCCGACGTAGCCGCGGACTTTGAGCCGGTCCGGCTTCTCCAGAGTCATCGTCGCCGAATACGTCTTGCCGTCTTCCGGATTGTAGATCTTGCCGTCGCGCCAGGCGTCCTTGGTGCCGTCGCGGACGAAGCCCGACAACAGGCGCAGGCCGAGGATGGGACGGTCCCGCATCGCCTCGTCGGGGTTGCGCTCGTCGGTCTTGGGCTGGCCAGCTTCGGTGTTCGGCTCCTTGAGCCAAACGATCTCGCCGCACAACGTCTCGCCGCAGCTCCTGATCTCAACCTGGGACTTGCCGCCGTCGGTCAGCCAGCGGCCAAGCGGCGCCTCGACGGCAACGCCCGCACCGGCCTTGCCTTCGGCCGTTGCCTGCGCCCCGGCGGGGCCCGGCAGCGCAAACAGCAGGGCCACCAGGGGCAGCAGGACCACGATCAGCCAGCCGCGTTGCCGCCACCAGAGGTCCATGTCTGCCGTCCTTCGTCGCCTGATTGCCTCAAATCGTCCCACGGTACGCGCCTCCATCCAAGGGAATCTGCCGTCTGCTTATGAATCCCGCATGAATCCTCGACGAACGGCCGAAATCCAGGACCGATGTCCCTGGGGTACCGCGGGCCCGCCGGCACGTTCCGCCCGTCCTCTTCATGATGCGTCCAGGATCCGCCGCACCAGCGGAATCGTCACGGCCTGGTGACCGGCCAGGGCAGCCGCGTCGATTCTGGCCACCAGGCGCGCCGCCGCGTCGAACGACCGCTCCATCCGCCTCACCAGATAGCCGACCACCTCTTCGTTCACAACCACCTGTCGGTCGGCGAACAGCTTACCCAACAGGGCGGCCAGCAGGACATCGTCCGGCGCGGCAACCCCCACGGCTGGCGCCGCACTCAGCCGCGAGCGCAGATCCGCCAGGGTCAGCGGCCAGCGGCCAGGCGGCTGTCGCGCCGCCAGCAGCATGGAACCGCCGGCTTCACGGAGCATGTTGTAGAGGTGCAGCAGCGCTGTCTCGTCGCCCAGTCGATCAGCCTCGTCCAGCGCCACGGTACGGCTGGCCGCCAGTGTGGGGACACTGGCCGCATCCAGGTCCAGACCACAGACGAGGACGGCGCCGCTGCGGGCCCGCCAGATGTCCAGGAGATGAGACTTGCCGCAGGCGGGGGGGCCATAGAGGCAGAGCGCCGGCCCCGGCCAGTCCGGCCAGCGGTCAAGCCAGGCGACGGCATCGGCATTGCAGTCGGCGACCAGGAAGTCGCTCCGTCCGACGGCCGGCCGATGCGGCAGGTCGAGGGTGAGCTGCTGATGCGCCATGCTCAATCTGTCCCCGGCGTCTCGAACAGGCGGCTGTCGAGATAGCGCTGCACCGCGAACCGCACCAGGACACCGATCATCGCCGCCGCCGGCACGGCGATCAGGACGCCAACGAAGCCGAACAGGGCACCGCCGGCAAACAGGGCGAACATGATCCAGACCGGGTGCAGGCCGATGTGACTGCCCAGCAGGCGGGGCGTCAGGAAATTGCCTTCGACGGCCTGGCCGACGACGAACACGACGATCACCGCAACGATGCGCAGATAGTCGGCGTCGGGAAGAAACTGCGTCAGCGCCGCCAGCAAGGACAGCGCCATGCCGACGACGGCGCCGACGAAGGGCACGAACGAAATCAGACCGCTGAGGACGCCGATGATCAGGCCGAACTCCAGGCCCACGAGGGTCAAGGCAACGGCATAGAACGCGCCCAGCAGCAGGCACACGGTGCCTTGGCCACGAACGAAGCCGGCCAGCACGGAATCGATTTCGACCACCAGCCGGCGGATCGTCGGGGCATGCTGACGCGGCAACCAGCCGTCGACCTTGGCCACCATCGCGTCGAAGTCGCGCAGCATGTAGAAGGCCACCACCGGGGTCACCACCAGCAGCGACAGCAGATTGAACAGGGCGAGGCCACCGCTCCAGGCCTGGCGCAACAGGCCGGTAACGACGTCCAACGCCTGACTGGCGATGCCCGAGACGACATCGCGGGCATCCTGCGCGGCATCCAGCTGCAGGCGCGCGAACAGATCGGCCAGCAGCGGCTGCGCGGTCTGTCGCAACGCGGCGAGATAGCCCGGTAGCCGTTCGGCGAGGCCGAGGATCTGATGATGCAGCAGCGGCACCAACAGCAACACGATGGCGATCAGGGCCAGCCCGAAGGCCAGCAGCACCAGCGTTGTGGCGGCCCACCGCGCCATGCCGCGGCGCTCGAGATGATCGACCAGCGGATCGAGGAAATACGCCACCGCAATGCCGGCCACGAACGGCAGCAGCACCGCGCGCAACAACCAGATCAGCAGCACCAGAACCAGCAGGGCGAGGCCCCAGTAGCGCAGCTGCTCGCGCATCGTCACGACGCACCGTCCTCCATCCGGTTCATCTCGCGCCCCCAGGAAACCAGATAGGCGGCACCCGACACCGCCGTGGTAAAGGCGACGACGGCAACCAGCGGTCCGACGGAACTGACCAGGAACGGCCAGGCGAAGGCCAACTGCGCCAGCACCACGGCGGCCAGGGCGATCTGCAATGCGGTGTTGATCTTCGAAGCCATCAGCGGCCTGGGCTCGTGACCAAGGTTGAGGGCATACAGCAGCAGCGCCCCGCCGACGATCAACAGGTCGCGGGAAACCACCAGAATGACGAGCCATACGGGCAGGACACCCTGCACGCCCAGAGTGACGTAGATCGACACCAGCAGCGACTTGTCGGCGATGGGATCGAGATAGCGGCCCAACCTCGTCTGCATGTTGAAGCGCTTGGCAATGAAGCCGTCGACGGCATCCGAAGCGCCGGCGAGACAGAACACGGCGAACGCCAGGCGCCACTCGCCCACGAGCATCAGCCACACGTTCAGAGGCACCGCGAGCAGGCGGCCGAGTGAGATGACGTTCGGCAGGTTCACTGCGTTGCGTCCTGACGTGCGTCGCCCGAGCCCGCCGACCGGGCCGGGTCGCGCGGGCGCAACTCCCAGAAGCCGTCGACCTGCACGAGATTGAGGTCCTGCTGCTGCAACGAGACGTCCAGCCGTGCCGGATCGCCCGACACATGCAGCAC
>Ga0126335_1001964_pt1 | contig 12008 bp, 15 predicted proteins | sample OlaspJWI45metaG_FD_108409 | JGI IMG/M metagenome (GOLD analysis project Ga0126335, IMG submission 108409) | Marine gutless worms symbiont microbial communities from Oahu, Hawaii - Olavius sp. 1 OAHU.JWI-45 metaG | ecosystem: Host-associated > Annelida > Digestive system > Unclassified | place...
CGAAAAGATCCTGGTTTATGATTTCAAAGAAAATAGGTTGCTTTGAGCGAATTGAATAATTCTATAGGTGGGTCAACTCGGTTGAGTAAAGGCGGGTCAGTTTAAATGAGCGTCAAGGCCCAATATTTGCTTCTTTGGCTTTATGAGACCCATCGCAATACGCAAAGGCAGCCAAAACCACTTCACCTGGAAATTGAAACTGCGCAGTTCACAGTCGGTCTTTGTTGCCTCTGCCGCATGAACTTTAATCAAGACTTCATCATCCCCGGGAACCGGTTTTTCAACTTCTTTGAGCTGAAGAACATCCGGTGATCCGTATTTTGTGTACACAACCGCTTTCATGAGTCTCCTTAAAGCTTAGGGTCCTTTTTGCTTCCGATGGTTGTAACGGACAACAAGTCATTTCTGACTGTCTCAAGATGCTCGGTCATAAGGCATTCTGCCCCGGTAACATCACGAGCCTCAATTGCTTTGATACAGTCATGATGCTGGCTCGAGTACTCTTTCATCTTTTCCGGGGTGACCGCCGATTCCTTTAGTTGTCCCCAAAGCTTTGCTTGCCTCATTGCATTGGCAATATTCATCACCGATGAGAGCAGGCTATTGTGTGCCGCTTCGGCAATTGTCCTATGCAGCGTTGCATCCCAAAGTTCGAAAGTACGTATATCAGGCGCTAACTCACTTTTTTCTACACAGCGGTACATCTCTGTTATCATGGCAGGCGTTGCACGGATCGCGGCAAATCCTGCCAGTCGCGGCTCAATCACCAGTCTTAACTCCATGATTTCCATGGGGTTGGTTGATTGTGTAAGAGAGGATAGTTGGAGGATCTGTTCGGTGGGTGGACTTCCCACAAAGGTTCCCTTGCCGACATGTCGCCAGATTTTTCCGGCGGCTTCCAGCAATGCCAACGCTTTGCGGAGGCGGGCGCGGGTGACGTTAAGCGCTTTGGAAAGCTCTCTTTCGGGAGGCAGCTTAGATTGTTTGGGGAACCGTCCATCAGAAATCATCTTATTGAGTTGTTCGATCAAATCTTTAGTAGCCATTCCACCTCTGCTATGGTTGTGTTAACAGGTTACACTATTGTGAAATATAACCAATTATGAAATTGGTTTCAAGCTTAAAAGGTAAGTCCCAGAATTCATATATATCGATAAGTAATTGATATACAACAATAAAGATTAATATTTAAAAATAAATATACAAATTGAAATTATTTACAAAACATTTTTATGGAGTTATTGACACCAATTATAAATTGGACTAATCTGGCCGAAAACTAATCTGATGGAGGGTCTTATGCGCTTTGTATCATTTCAAAAAAATGAGCAGCTCGCTGTCGGCAGTCTTATTCCCGATGAAAAGACAGTGATCAACTTAACGGGCGCTGGTTTACCTGACGATCTGAGCTCGATTGTCGAAATGGGTAAAAAGGGTCTCGTCATGGCTGAAAAAGCCGCAAGGAATGCTGAGCGAATTTCGTTGTCGGAGGTAAAACTCCTGGCACCGTTCCCCCGTCCCAGGCGTAACGTGATTTGTGTGGGGAAAAATTACTTCGAGCACTCCAAGGAGTTTGAAAAGAGTGGTTTTGACTCAACATCGGGAGGCCAGACAGTACCAGATGCCCCGGTCATATTTACAAAGGCAACGACAAGCGTTATCGGGCCTGGTGAGCCGATTCCGGCAAGTTCTGACCCTTCAGGTTCAACAGATTACGAAGGAGAATTGGCCGTGGTGATTGGCCGGACCGGACGCAATGTCGTCCAGGCCGAAGCGTTCGACCATGTATGCGGGTATACCATTGTCAACGATGTGACGGCGCGAAGCATTCAGCAGCTGCACAAGCAATGGTTTTTGGGGAAAAGTTTGGATGGTTTTTGCCCAATGGGTCCGTGTTTCATCACTTCCGACGAGATCGAAGACGTAACCACGCTCAACGTATCTACCCGGGTTAATGGAGAGTTGCGTCAGAAAGCATGTGTGAAAGATTTGATCTTTGATATTCCGACAATCATTGAGACTGTATCCTCACTTATCACGATTATCCCGGGTGATATCATTGCCACAGGAACGCCGGCGGGTGTCGGGATTGGCTTTACACCGCCCAAGTTCCTTCGACCGGGAGACAGGGTATTAATTGAAATAGACCCTATTGGCATACTCGAAAACCCCGTCAAGTAAAATGCGATTAGGATGTATCAGCTATGCCTGAAGAGGAAGAACGGATTTAGGCGTGCTTTAAAAGAGTCAAAAAATTGGCAATCGCTGTGCCGCTGGCCTACCGGTTAACTTTAGATATCAACTCTTTGAACAGCGGCTATTTTGAAAACACTCAAGTGATAGGAGGTAGTTATATGAAATGGATCCGCAACATCATGATGAAGCTAAGTTGGCTAATGCCGGCCATGGCAATGGCCTTGACTATCGGAATGATCACACCGGCTGCTTCCCAGACAAAGATGAATATCTCTTTTGGCGGTTCGTCTCCAGGGGGCATGATGTATTATCTGGTCGGTGCTGCAGGCAACATCATTACCAGAGACCTTCCCGAGTATAATATCACCCAGGTGACAACCGGTGGCTCAACGGAAAATTGCAAGAGATTGCTCAAAGGTGAGCTTGATATGGGCATCGTCTATGGACCGCATGTTTACATGTCACTGCACAACCAGGGACCATTTAAAACTTTTCCGAAAGGAACCATGTTGCGAGGGGTCGCCAAGGCTTACGAGGGAGCGTCCTACTGCGTAACGCTTCCCGGTTCAGATATCAAATCGATGAATGACCTGATCGGGAAGACAGTTGCATTGGGGCCGCCCGGGTCGGGAACCGTATTTAACAGCTCAAACGTTCTAAGGGCACTGGGGCTGCTCGACAAAATCAAACCGCGAATGATGTCTTTTGCCGACGCAGGACGGGCCGTTGAGAATCGGCAGATCGATGCCTTCTTTCAGTCTTCAGCACCCGCCGGCGCAGTCGTAAAGCTTGCCGAAACCAAAGGTGCTTATGTCATTCCGTTTACAGACGGGGAAATGGCAAAAATCGTGAAGGATTATCCATTCTACTATACCGGCATTATGAAGGCGGATGTATATAAGAATGTTCCAGCCACCCAGATGCCTTACCTGACGGTCTACTGGGTAGCGCATGAGCGGGTTCCGGAAAAGGCGATCTATGATATTACCAAGCTTGTATTTCTCCCCGACATTAAGAAACAACTCGGGGATGCACACAAAGGATGGAAACAGATGGCACCGGACACCAAACGCTACTTGAATCTTGGCTCTCCGGTGCATCCGGGCGCTGAAAAGTATTATAAAGAAATTGGTGTCTGGGAGGAGTAACCGCAACGATGATTTCGCTGTCACAGCCTCGGTTGTGGCAGCGTTTTCGTATCGCCCGAGGATAATTGAACCAATCACTTCTGCCTGTGCCGTGTGGGGAGACATGCATGTTAAAGCTGGATTGGCTGACTGAAGTAAAGGGGAAAAATCGCACACTTACCGGGTTCTGGGCCATCCTCTACTCGTGTGCAGCCATATTCATGGCCCTCTGGTATATGTATACCTCAGGTTTCGGTATTGTTTCGACAGAAACCAATCGGGGATTTTATCTCCTGTTTACGTCCATTCTTGTTTACCTGCTGTTTCCGGCTACCCGCTGGGCACCTAAAAACCGACCGAGCGTATATGATATCGTATGTGTATTGCTCATATCGGTTTCAATTGGCTACTGGATCGACCAGTACATGGATTATGCCATGTTTCGGGTAACTGAGCCAAGCACCTGGGATCTGGTCATGGGCATTATCGCCATTTCCATGATTCTGGAGACAGCCCGAAGAGCACTCGGGCCGATAATGATGATTCTTGCGATTATTTTTCTTGGCCAAATCTATTTTGGTCCGCAGCTGCCAGGCAAGTTGAGCCATGCCGGTATGCCGCCAGGACGAATTATCGAGTTTACATTCAGCACCCAGGAAGCCATGTTCGGGGTTATCACGGCTACTTTTGCAACGTTTGTATTCCCTTTCATGGTCTTTGGAGCGTTTCTGGAAAGAAGTGGTGCGGGTACTTTTTTCATGGAACTGGCCAAGGCCTTAACAGGAAAATGGCGCGGCGGTCCGGCCAAGATTGCTATTGTAACTTCAGCATTATTCGGCTCGATCTCAGGATCTTCCGTCGCTAATGTCGTTGCAACGGGCACGTTTACCATCCCGATGATGAAACGTATCGGCTTCAGATCAAAAGTGGCCGGTGCGATCGAGGCCATCGCCTCCACCGGCGGACAATTCATGCCGCCGATCATGGGTGCCGGGGTCTTTATACTGGCAACCCTGATTGAAGTCAGCTACCTGAAAATCGCGCTGATGAACGTTCTACCGGCGCTGCTATATTTTATTTTTGTCATCATGATGGTCGATCTGGAGGCCTTGCGCTCAGGGCTGAAAGGGCTATCAACAGAGGAAATACCGAAAGTTTCAAAAGTCTTGAAAAATGGCTGGCACTTTTTCCTGCCGATAGTGATCGTCCTCGGTCTTCTATTTTACGGGTTTTCCCCTGAAGTCGGCGCATTTTGGGGAACCGTGTCAGCGTTTGTCCTTTCATGGCGGCGTAAGGATACCCGTATGCAGGTGGGTGATGTCCTGGTTGGACTGCGCTCCGGATCTACTGCCAATAACTCAGCCGGGGCTGCCATCGGTGCACTGGGTGTGATTATCGGTGGAATCGTACTTTCCGGGCTGGGTTTGAAATTTTCAGCCATACTGGTGGAGGTGGCAGCAGGGTCACTGCTGTTATGCACGATTATGGTCATGATCATTTCAATCATAATCGGGATGGGGAGCAGCACGACAGGATCCTATATTATTCTGTCAGTCGTGGCGGCACCGGCCTTGATCCAATTGGGCGTGGTGCCGGTGGCAGCACACCTGGTTGTATTTTATGCAGCCTGTCTTTCCAACATCACGCCACCGGTTTGCGTGTCGGCATTTGCGGCCGCAGCACTCGCCAAATCAGATCCCATGCAGACCGGGTTTGCCGCTTTGAAATTCGGCTTTGCCCTGATCTTGCTTCCCTTCGGGTTTGTGTACCTGCCACCGTTACTGTTGGGCGGATCGACATTCGATATAATCTATACCGTCGGAGCGCTGATACTCGGTTTCATGGCTTTAGCCATGGTGCTTCAGGGGGCCGACTTCATCAATTCCCGCATCAGCATGAAAAAACGCATTTTTTTCGCGGCAGCGGCGTTGCTCTTATTATTCCCCGTACCCCGAATGCTTAATCTGGTCGGCGTAACAATCCTGGCTATCGGATGGTTTCCTGGCTTCTTAGCCGACCGAAAACAAATGGCCGCCCCTGAAAAGGTTTGATTTAAGCCTTCGAATACAGGCTTACTGGATTACTTGAGCTAAAACCAATCCCGAACGTTGCATATAATCTTATCAGCAGGTGGATAAAAAGAAACAACATTCCGGTTCATATGAATTCACGAAGATCTGTAAACGTTCAGTTCTCTTTAGTCGCGTTTACTTCAGTTTGGGCCAGATATTCAAGCACCGTCATCACGCAACAAGAATCCAGGGCACCATGCCCCCGTGATTTTGCTGCACGTAATATATCCCAGGAGGCGCTGGTTGCGGGTAGGGAAACCCCCGATTCGTCGGCCAGTTTTATTGCACTCGAGAGATCCTTGTACATATTGTCAGTCGAAAATCCGGGTGCAAAATCACGACGTATCATCCGCGGCCCGCGGGTTTCCATAGCACCGGTTCTGGCCCCCCCGACCGAGGTGATATCGATTACCTTTTGGGGATCGATACCTACCTTTGCAGACAGGACCATCGCTTCTGAAACCGCTTCAATGGCGACGCCTAAAATAAGGTTGTTAATAAGCTTCAACGTTGTTCCCATCCCGTTCTGATCCCCGACATAGACGATCTTTGCAGCCATCACCTCGAAAATCGGCAGACAAATCTCAAACGTTTTCATCGGCCCGCCAACCATAATTCCAAGCTTGCCTGCTTTGGCTACCTTGGGGGCTCCGGTGACAGGAGCATCCAGCATCCAAACGCCTTTTTCACGCGCTCTGGCGGCAATTGACCTGGACATCTCCGGTGCGATACTCCCCATATCAATCAGTATCAAACCTTCTCGGGCGCCCTCCAAAACGCCATCAGAGCCACAGGCAACCTGTTCCGAGGCGATGGAATCGGTTACCATGGTAATAACAATATCGGATGAACGCGCCACCATCTTGGGAGAGTCTGCCCACCCGGCTCCCGATACCAGTAAATCCTGGGCTTTTTCCTCGCTGCGATTCCAGATGGTCAGAGGATGCCCCGCGTCCAAAAGATGCCGGGCCATGTGATGTCCCATCAAGCCAATACCTATAAATCCAATTCGTTGCATGATTTCTCCTCGTTGCTTTAGTATAAAGATTGCAACTACATAATCAATTAGTGATACCTATGGCGATTAAGTCGTCTTTTTTTATGCTTTTTTTCATCCCCTACAAAAGATGTCTTTTTCATCTATACCCCTAACGCTGCGGATCACCTGCTGGCGTTACAGCCTTTGAGGACCAAAGGCCTTTTACGATAAACCCCGCAAGTTGTTCCTGGCAGGTGCATCCGCCTGGTTATGCCACGCTGTTCTTTTTGACAAAGTGTGTGGCATATAATTTTTCTATGTTCGGGTCACCGAATTTGGAAAATCTTAAATCAATTTTTCTACCTTTTCCCCATGACTTGTAGTCTGTCCAACTTGGCTGCAATTTACCATTGAGGCTGTTCCCTCGGACTGTCTTCATGATGAAGTTTACCTTGTCCAGATTAATCTTGATTACTCGCTCAAGATATGGAACCCGTTTCATACGCCATTCTTCATAATCCTTGGGATCGAGGTAACCAAGCCTCATGAACACGTCAACAAAACTGATATAACCTTTTTCCTTCAAAAGCTCAGATGTGACTTCACTCAACCTGGATTGAAGTTGTTTACGATTCAAGGCCATAATTTACTCAAGGGGCATAACGTCCGCCAGTGAGCAGCGGCCTAAATAAATGCCAAGCTTGCACGGCCTTTACGTAAAACCGCTATCTACACGCCGTCTGGTTAAGTGGCCATTCTCATAATTGTCTGTGAACCAGATTGATCAGAGAATTCCACTGTGTAAATATCAACGCCAGATCTAATTTGGCCTCTACATTTAAAATCATGTTCAATAATTGGCGTGCCTCTTCTTGATTTTGGATTTTTATTGACGCGTAACTCAACCGTTAATATTGCCTCATCAATCCATTCGGGCGGAATTTTCGAAGTTTTTAAATCATCAGTTAGCCATGAATTTAAGACGCTTGCCATAGATAGTGGTTTGATAGACTCGCTATCCACATGACATTCTTTAGTTAAAATATTTATTTTCAGTTTGCCATTTCCTAATTCTATCAACCGATCGTAGTCAGCATAAAGCTGCCATCCACAGAACATATGGCAGAAAGTGTAAGCTTGATGTTTAAACCTTTTCCTTCTCATAGTTGGACACTTAACGGTTGAGCTAACCTGCCGGCCACTGGATTTCCGAGCCTGCAAAGAACTTTACGTAAACCTGCACAATTCTCCCGGTCAGGTTCAGCGATTTGATACTAGTTATGGCCTTCACCTAAAAGCGATAGGTGTAGTGCACTGAACACGCAGAATGTTTTCTGGTCCCTATCTGGCCAAATGGCGGGCAACCCGCGACCTTTTGCGACGACGCATGTATGTCGCCAGACGATGCACGGACCTGGTGGCCCATATCCAAAATACCAATTCCCAATATAATCTGCCGGCTTTCGTTAAAAAGCTTTCACGTAAATACAACCATGACGGTGTGGCCGAACGCTTCGAGGACCCGGCCGTCAGGAAAAGTGTCGAGGTTGATCTGGCGATAATCCAAGCGCTCAACCCAATTCTCAAACAACTTGAATGGTATATCGAAAAGACCGCCCGACAACATGATTATCACACGCTGTATCTGCTGCGCTCGGTTCCGGGTATCGGGCAAATCCTGGCGCTGGTTATTCTTTACGAAATACACGATATCGGTCGGTTCCCGGTTGTGCAGGACTTTTCATCCTATGCCCGCCTGATTCGGCCCACAAAAGAATCCAACGGCAAATGGACCGGGCTTTCGAACAAGAAAATCGGTAACCCTTGTCTAAAATGGGCCATAAAGGAAGCTGCCGTCCTGATGCTGCGCGACTGCCAGCAAGCTAAGGACTACAAAGCGCGGCTGGAGCGCAAATACAACCCCGGCAAAGCGCTGGGCATTTTTACCCATAAGCTGGGACGGGCAATTTACTATATGCTTAAAAACAAAGAGGCGTTCGACATGAAACGATTCTTTGCGCGTTAAGTTTGAAGCTGGGAGGTGTCAGCTTGTCGTCTAACCACGCCGTTGGCGTGGCAGGCTATGATCATACGGGTGGATCTGATTCTCTTTATTTATTGCCTGCGGCTCGACTGCTAAAAAGAGTGGACCTTATGCGCGTCGCAGATCCCGCGCTTTTTGCGGGGAAGCCCATTGCTCTTGATTGGCGGCATCTTCCAGCTTCAACTCAACATACCGATGCCTTGCTAAACGATGATCGTGTTCTGCCCCTTTTCCGAGTGACACACTAACTGGATGTCTTGCTACTGAAAGACAAGCCGCTTTGCTTTGACTGCGCCGGAATAAGGGTACCGAAATATATTCTGATGCTGCCCAAAGGCAGCACGCTGTTTGTCAAAGAACAATTTTGACAAAACAGTTAATCTTGATAGATGCTTGTCCGCCTGTGGCGGGTTTGGTGCAGACGCGTCATTTGAACGCTCTGAAACCCGCGACAGGTCAGGCTCAGCGAATGTGATGATGAGCGAAATCCAATAGATATTATTCACCACTGAGAAGATTCCATAGCTTTATTAATGGGACTCTTCAACCAAAAGTTGGAACCAACGAACCGTTTGTCAGGATATCTAAATCGAAGACGGAAGATTTGAACAAATATTTTTTTTTCCGATCTATAGGGGTGGTTTTTTCCTTGACAACCGACGGCCATATAGATGTTCTCCGTGTTTTAAGATTCCTTTTTCAACTTATCTGAAATAATAAAACCTACTAATCGTTTTTTCCTCTTGGGCTTTGGTGTATCAATCAATTTGCGTATCTCACGAACCAATTCAATCAATAGCTCATCATGATCAGCAACTCGATTTTCCAGTTGGTCAACTTTACGTGCTAATTTCTCATTTGTCAGCGCCATTTCCCGAAGTCTTACAAAGGTTCGTACAATGTAAACACTCATTTTATTGGCCTGCGCTGACTTAAGCACATTGGCTGCCTGAAGTGCTCCATGTTCAGTAAATACCAAGGAGGCTTTCCGACGTCCACCCCACCCCAGACTTGATGTCGCAATTTGCGATTTCAAGTTGGCGAATTCCTCTTGGGTTAACTGAAACATGAAGTCTTCCGGGAATTTATCTATATTGCGACGAACTTGTTCATTGAGACGACGCGTCTCTACACCATAAAGAGATGCCAGATCAGAGTCAAGAATCACCTTTTCTCCACGAATGATCAGTATTATTTTTAAAATCTGGTTTTCGGGTACAAGTTCTTGTGATTTTTTCGGTATTTTTTAATTCAACTCATTTTGTTTATGATTCGGAGAACGTTTGAGCTAACCGGTTGCCAAAAGTTGCAGAGCGAAGCGGCGCGGCTTTTGGCAATCCGAGTTTAGCGATTTGTTAGCCGTTTCAAAATTCCACTTCGGTAACAATGAATGCACATGAAGTACTATGGTCTATGAATTTCTGTTCATCTTCCATCAATACCTGGCCAAGTTGGGCCATTTCATCACTCCCCATCGCTTCCATTAACTCAGACTCTGACTCAAACCAGACTTCAGCTACTCCGTCATATTCATCCTTCATGCCTCGCGACGCCTTCATGCCGTCATTCAGAGGACTATTTATCGTATGAGATTGAACATATTTTTTAGTTCGCATGACATGCGCATTTCTCATAAACAGAGGCCCATGGTTGTTCTTCCAGTAACCCTGGAACTCTTCGCGCGATAGCTTAGGACTCCTATTTAGACACATAATCAATTTAATCATGATGTATTCCTTTCTGCATTTATATTTTTAATAGGCTCGCGTTAATCACTGGCTTGCCCACTGCATTTATTGATTATAATCACCAATCAAGGTTTGCCCCCTTTTTCCAGCCAATAGTTTTGGTACTCTTCCCGGATCTTTTCAGGATGGCGGAGTAGGCACATTATTAGCTTGTCCATTTGGTATCCCCACGGTGTTCGATGTTGAGTGTCTAAAACTTGCCATTATCATTTACCCATTCGCTCCGCGGCGGTACTATATCGACTGTATCCCAGTGCTCGACAATCTTCCCGTCGGCGACTCGGAAGAGATCATAAAATGAGACGTGCGTTTCCCTAAGGTGACCTTCGCAAACGGAAAGAACAAAATTTCCCTCGGAAAGCAGGCGATGGATTTTATCGTATCTTCTTGCCTTGTCGTTGCGGAAGAGGGCTTCACGCAGGGCGGGCAATCCGTCTGACATGTGTGGATTGTGCTCGACAAAGCCTTCTGAGTCGATGTAGCGATCAAGTTGACTTAGTTGGTTGCTCACAAGAACCTCCTCCACGAACGACCTGATGAGATCTCGGTTCTTGTCCGTCCTGTCAAGATCCGTGGGTTCAGTTGGCCCGTCCAGCATTGTGTGACCGGAGGGGTTGGGGCTGCTGGGTTTGGACTGGAGGTTGTCCCAATGTTCGACGACCCGTCCATCCTCGAATCGAAAGACCTCAAAGCCGACTTCTATCACATTGAAGTCATAGTCAGTGTGTGCAAAGACGTATTCGCCATCTTCAAAAACCCGCACGATTTCGACGCGAGGAGAGGTTTTGGCCAGACGTTTGAAGAGTTCTGCCAAGCCCATACTCCCCTCGCGAGTCAGGGGGTTGTGTTGTATGTATTTGTCTTCGTTAACAACACTTACAGCCTCAGGGTCGCCCGTTTCAATGCCTTTGAGTAGCGCACAGATCTGATCTTTCTTCTTCGATGCCATGGATGAATACTCCTGTTTTTTTCGGCTAACGTTTGAGCTGAGCAGCAGGCGCTCAGCCGGTCGCTTTACATCAATCCTTTACGATAAACCATGCAATTTATCCCTGTCTGCTCCGGCGATTGGTTATAAGCGAGTTAATAATTTCACCGTGTTACAGCTGCACCTTCATGAAATTGGCGTTTGACATTAATGTTGAAAATGTGTAAATTAATAATAATTTAGGAGGTAAAATAATGATCAATTATACCGCAAAATACAACAAAATTGAAACCGGTTATATGGGTCAACTTGTCGAATGGCCAGAAGTTGTAACGGAAGGTAAGGATCTCGAAGAATGCCGTGAAATGTTGAGAGATGCACTCAACGAAATGATCACGGCATATCAGCAGCTTAAAAAGGAAATTCCGGTTGGAAATGCGTTAATCGAACAGCTTCCGATTGAGGTTGAGCATGTCGGTCAAACGACTTGATCTGATACGCTATTTGAAAAAGAACGGCTTTTACCTTTTGAGAGAGGGTGGCAAGCACGCCATTTATACAAATGATGAAAAAGTCATACCTGTCAAAAGGCACAAACAATTCGATCGTATCACTGCCAACGAACTATGCAAGCAAGCCGGGTTAGATCCAAAATTCTAAATCTCCTTAGAACGTTTACCAGCAAAGCTACATTTCGAATCTTATAACGGTTGCGGATAACCAGCGGACCAAATGTTTCCCGAGCTTGCACGGCTTTAACGTAAAACCGCATCGTTTTTTCCGTCTGGTTCATCCGCCTGGTTGGACGAAGCCGCTACGCGGCGGAAAAAAAATTCAAATTGGTATATAGCTTCTTTAGTTGCTCAATTCCGGGCACAATTAAAGAAAGGAGTATACCATGGACCAAGCGGAAA